>Ga0066639_10003997_pt1 | contig 12619 bp, 14 predicted proteins | sample CryGeyCG2114_010_2_FD_59504 | JGI IMG/M metagenome (GOLD analysis project Ga0066639, IMG submission 59504) | Groundwater microbial communities from aquifer - Crystal Geyser CG10_big_fil_rev_8/21/14_0.10 | ecosystem: Environmental > Aquatic > Deep subsurface > Groundwater | place: USA: Utah...
GTCATTTTTCGATTCATCTTTTTGAGAACATCATTATTGATATGCTGAAGAGGCATATCAAAGTACTTCACCAGCTTTTTGCTGCTCTTAATGAGTTCAATCATTTCCGGCGTAATTCCGTCTGGATACAGGTACAACAATCGAATCCATTCTAGACCTTCAACTTCAGTTAAAGCCCTAAGTAGGGCTACCGGACTTTCGATCGCCGCTTTATCTTTTCGCCGCAGGTCCCAGCCATAGTCTGTAAAATCGTGGCTGATAATAATCAGCTCTTTCACGCCCCCTGCAACCAACAGTTTTGCTTCATTAACAATATTGCTGATGGTCCGCGACTGAAGATTTCCACGAATCAGAGGAATCGCACAAAATGCACATCTCTTCATACAGCCTTCTGAGATCTTTAAGTAAGCGCGATGCTGCGGCTGCGAATTCACACGCGGAGTTTGTTCTTCCTGCAAATAGGTCGGCAAGTTAAAGAAGGTTCTCTTCTTTTCCCCCTGATCATGGTTTTTTAAAATATGTCCGATATTCTGAAATTCACCAGAACCAACAAAAAGATCAGCCTCAGGAAGCCCCTCAACGAGGTCGTCTTTGTACCGTTGAGTGAGACATCCAGCAACGACAACGCGTCGGACCTGACCCTCCTGTTTCATTTTGGCCATATCTAAAATTCTCTGAATGGATTCTTTTTTGCTTTCCTCAATAAAACCACAAGTATTCACAATAACGGTATCAGCTCCGTCGGCGTCCCCAACCACGGTATATCCGTCCTTCATCAAAGTGCCTGCCATAATTTCACTGTCGACCAAGTTTTTAGGGCAGCCTAAACTGATAAAGTGAACCTTTTTGCCTGAAGCTTCTATCTCTGTTTTCATTTTTCGTTCACCTGTGCACCCTTGGGTGGTTTATAAGAAAAAGTCTTTTTGTTAATTTGGTCCTTGAACTGCGTTTTCGAGAAAGCCATCGTTGTTATATTTTGTAGGTCATCCTCATAGGATATTTCCGAGATCACCTTAGATTTTCCAAGAATAGAAATAGCCACGGACTGAAATGGAAAATCTTTTTTTAAAGGTTCCGCTCGATAGATGACCACATCATTCACCTTCTCTTGACCAATGACTCTAAAGTTCTTCGAGACCTTGTCTTTAGTTAGCAGATCGGCCAACAGAACTTGAGCATCATTTTTTTTGTCGATTGCCAATTTTGAAACTTGGACAGGACCAGGAAACTCCACTGGGGGAGATTGTTCATTCCACAAAATTTTTCCGTCAAAAACCGTGAGACTTTTATCGGGCTCTCTGATTTCCATCCGAAAAAGGCCGGCTGCCAAATCAATACTTCCCGATGACTTTCTCACGCTACCCATAACTGACTCTTTCACCGTTTTTTCGAGTTCCATCGAAATCATGGGTGAGGTCCGATAGCGTTTTGTCGTTTCCTCTAAAAGAGGATAGGTTTTTATGTCCGCCTTCAAAGTTTTCTTCGGCGCTTTGGCAAAAGAAGACGGCGCGACCATAACGATCATTGATGCGATAAAAAAATAGATTTGCCGTTGTTTAATCAGCATAACCCCCAAAAAGGAAAATAAGTTCAAAGACTTATATCAAAGGGTGAGGTCAGGAGCAAGAAGACGACGGCGAGCTAGGGTCCAGACCTCAAAACCGGAGATTCCTTTCATGGCTCGACGGGCCGCCATAACCGTGGCCCCTGTGGTTACGATGTCATCGATAAAAATTACATGTTTTTCCCTTAAATTCGAGCACGACTTGAATCGGATTTTTTCTCTCGAACGAAGGTCCAACCGTCGCTGTTGCCCCGGGTCTGAAGCCCGTTCCAGGGCCAAATGCACTGGAATATCTAGCACTTTGGAAAACTCCTCGGCCAAAACCAGGGCGTGATCTCTTCCACGATGAGACGGACATGGAACCAGAATTGAGTTCCTCAAATCTCCACAGATCTCAGCTCTAGCTAAAAACTGTTCACAGTAAAACTGGATCGCAGACTGAGGTCGCCCTCCTTTCAACGACAGCAAGAGGCGGGAAACCTGACGATCAGAATCTGGGACCCAATGGAAGAGATAGCTCACCCGAATATCTTGAACCCAGTCGACCGAAACGGCGGGATGAGTCTTCCACAACAGATTCTCACAGCAAATACAATAGAGAGAAGGGCGCCCATCCCATCTTCCACAGTGGTGACAGGATTTGAAAAGTTGATGAATATATTGATACATCCGTGGGGCGGCTTCAAAAAAGGACATGCCTTTGAAGACTACAAAATCCATGACCATCTTAAAAGGGTGGTCATTTCCACCTCAGATCCGTCTTCGTCCGAGGTCTGACCTATTCATTGTGGTACGGAATATGTTGTTGAATGGTCAACGCCCGATAGATCTGCTCCAAAACGACCACTTCCGCCACCAAGTGATTGAACACCCAGCTGGATAGCTTGATTTTTGCGTCGGCCCGCTTTTGAATTCGATCATCAACGCCAAAAGCGCCACCGATCACAAAAATGATCCGTTTTTTTCCGCCGTTCATGACCTGCTGGAGTCGTTTTGAAAAATGAATAGAGCCCTCATCCAAGCCTCGTTCATCAAAAAGAATCACAAAGTCATCAGACCGAAGCTCTGACAACAAATTATCCGAATCAACTTTAACCTTTTGTTCTCGGTTTTCCCTCGAGTTTTTTGAGCCCCGAAGGCGCTTTACTTCAAAAGGGTAGAAGGCTGATATTTTTTTTTTATAAAGGTCTTCTGCTTCATTGGCCCACGCCTCTTTGGCAGAAGCACAGTTTAACAACAAAAGTTTCATTTTATTTTTTTAGGTCTGGGTCGAGAAGTCCCAAGTCTTTACCCTCGGCCCAAAGTTTTTCTATTGAATATTCCTGTCGAACATAATCATAGAAAACATGGCAGATAAGACTTCCATAATCCACAACAACCCAACGACCCTCTTGAATACCTTCTACACTTTGCGGATATACATTGTATTCCTCTTTGACAGCCTTCATGAGATTTTCAGCCAAAGAGCTAGCATGTCGAGTGCTTGTGCCAGAGGCAACCACGGTGAACTCTGAGGGCGAAGCGATTTTTCTTAAATCAAACCCTCGGACAGCAATCGCTTTTCGACTGAATAATTGGTTGGCACAAAACTCTGTAAACTTCTCGTAATCTTTGATCCTGTGACCAGGAGAGGCATAAATATTGTTCTCACGAATATACTTCTCAACTGCAAGAGGAATATATTTTGAAACATTTTTCTTAATGCGTATCCATTTTCGAACTTCCGTCGATGAAACAACCACGTCTTCCAGTTTAATAAACTGAATATTTCGTCCGGTCTTTAGCTCGATAAAGTTAAAATCAAACTCAAGGACTTCTTTTTCCAAAAATGGCGGAAGCTCCTCTGGCGACTGGGGAAAATGAAATCCAGGTCGAGAGGTAATGATGATATTTGCCTCTGTTATGACTTTGTGAACACTTTTCCATTTTTCAAAATCTTGAAGCTGATCAATACCAAGAATCAAATACAGATCGTTAGCGTCAACCTGCTTACGCAGGTTCAAAATGGTATCTATCGTATAGGACTTTCCACCGCGAAGAACTTCTTGATCGTCGACGACAAACTGGTCTCCCCAGCCTGACAGGGCTAGGCGAGTCATCTCTAATCTCTGCTCCGGCGAAGGGCCCTCGACTTTGACTTTCAGTGGGTTGGCGGCAGCCGGTACAATACGAATTTCATCTAGGCCTGCTTTTTTAATCACTGTCTGCAGGCTATTGAGGTGTCCCATGTGTGGAGGGTTGAAGCTTCCCCCAAAAATTCCGACTCTTGTTCCCTTAATCATCTCACCACCTCGTCGTTGTCATTGTCTTTGAACAAAATTTTGCCGATTTCAATAATCAACTGATCGACATTTTTTCCTGTTACAGCCGAAATGACCAAAGGTTCATAACCAAGCTCTTTGCGAAAATCGGCCTTCACTCGGTCCAAGTTCTCGGACGTGAGAGTGTCTATTTTATTTAAAACCACAATCTGTGTCCGAGTGCTCAATTCAAAAAATCCTTCTTTATTTCGATTAGCTTCGTCATACATTTTAAGTTCGTTATTGATGTCTTTGAGGTCTTGAACAGGATTGCTCGATGTCATTCCTGAAATATCCACCACATGAAGAAAAAGTTTAGTTCTTTCAATGTGTTTTAAAAATTGTATCCCAAGACCCACCCCTTGATGGGCACCCTTTACCAATCCTGGGATATCTGCCACCACAAAGGTTTTAAATTCTCCCGCTTTAACCACACCAAGATGAGGAACCAAGGTTGTAAATGGATAGTCAGCAATCTTCGGCTTCGCCGCCGAGATTCTAGAAATTAACGTCGACTTCCCCGCATTGGGAAAACCAATAATTCCAACATCCGCAATGATCTTAAGTTCCATTTTAACTTCAAGCTCGACACCGGGCTCACCCGGTTGGGCGTGTTCTGGAGCTTGATTGATACTTGTTTTAAAAAACCAGTTCCCTTTGCCACCTCGGCCCCCCTTGAGGAGGACAAAGTAATCGATACCCGTCATATCTACCAAGATCTCGTCGTTAGCTACGTTTCGAATCACAGTTCCTGCCGGAACATGCAAAATCATGTCTCCACCGTTGGAACCTGAGCAGTTAGCCCCAGATCCTTGTTGACCATTTTGGGCCGCATATCGTTTGTTTCGTCTAAAATCGACCAGGGAGTTGAGGCCTTTTTCGACCTTCAAGATCAGATCGCCACCTTTTCCACCGTCGCCTCCGTCGGGACCACCTCGTGGAGTCATTGCTTCTCGACGAAAGCTGATACAGCCCTGCCCCCCCTTGCCTGAGGCAATTTTAATGACGACTTCATCAATAAACTTCATTTTCGACCTGTCTGTGTCCTGCGTATTTCGTTAATATCTTTGGTTTCAATAAAAAAAGGAGCCGAAAAGGGCTCCTTTTTTCAATTTCGCTTCCAAATCAAATTCTTAAGCAGCTTTTGGATAAACGCTGATTTTAAATTTTTCTTTAGTGTAGCGCTCAAACTTAACCAATCCTTCAATCACAGCATAGATTGTATGATCACGCCCCATGCGAACATTGTTTCCAACGTGAAATTGAGAGCCTCTTTGGCGAACGATGATTGTTCCAGCAAGAACATGCTGACCACCAAAACGTTTTACACCCAATCTTTTACTCTGTGAATCACGTCCGTTCTTCGTCGAACCGCCGGCCTTTTTACTTGCCATATTTCACCTCACCCCTAATTAAGCCTTCTTGCTTGTTTTTTTAACTGTTTTTTTCGCCGATTTTTTTGCGCCCGCTTTTTTCTTAGCTGTTCCTGTTTTTTTGGCGGCCTTTTTAGGAGCGGCTTTTTTAACAGGTGCTTTTGCTTTTTTTGCGGCTTTCGGCTCTTTGCTTTCGCTAGGAGCTTGTTTCTTTTCAGAACGAGCTGCAATGCGGTTTTTTCTTTCGGCATCAACGTCGATCACGTTCGCTGTTTCATCTGCCTTGGCAGTTTTTCCATCCATTGAAATGGATTTCACAAACAACTCAGTGAAAGGCTGACGATGTGTTTTAAATCGTCGATAGCCCTGACGGCGTTTCTTTTTAAAAATAACTACTTTTTTGTCTCTGGTCTGTTTAGTGACTACAACAGTCACTTTAGCGTTCTCAACTGTTGGAGAACCAACAGCAGCAGTTTCACCACCGACCAACAAAACATCAGTAACATCAAATTCAGTACCTAAAGCATTTTCCAACTTCTCGACCCGAATAATATCACCGGGCTGAACTTTGTATTGCTTTCCGCCTGTGCGAATAATGGCGTACATCTCGACCTCCAAAACTGAGTAAACGAAGTCCCCTTAAATGCCACCCAGCGCATTTAATGTCAACACCGGCCCCATGTTTTTCCACATTCTCCGGTGAATTTCTAACCTCAACCAGTCTCGCTTGAATCCTGTCGGCCTTAAGGCTGGCATCGTCGGTCGTAACTATTTGAAATATATGTATTATTTTAATTCTACCAAAACTCTGGCTAGAGAATAAAGATCTCATATTGCTCAATGTGGTAGGTCGGTTCAATTTTAAAGGCCACGGATTTCCCCGTTTTATTCTCAATAAAGCTGAGAGTTTCCCCCTCAACCTCATAAATCCAATCGACCACCGACTGATGGCAGTGCACCACCACATTGGCCTTTTTGTTTTCAACCAAAATAAGATCTCGCTCCAGCTCGCGGAAAAGCTCATTGGCAATGGTTGATTTGCGTTTATTGTAGCCTTTGCCATCACAATAAGTGCAGGGCTCACACAGGGTTTTGATCAGGCTGGGACGAATTCGTTTGCGGGTCATTTCCACCAAGCCCAACGTAGACATTGAAACGATGTTGGTCCGCGCCCGGTCTTTTTGGAGCTCTTCGTTCAGAAGACCCAGAACCTTTTCCCGATGAGAGTCCTTCTCCATATCAATAAAATCAATAATGATTATTCCGCCACAGTTTCGAATCCTCAGTTGGTGGGCAATTTCCTTAACTGCCTCAAGATTGGTTTTTAAAATTGTGTCTTCGAGATCTCTCTTCCCCACGTATTTGCCGGTATTCACATCGATGACAACTAGGGCCTCTGCTTCATCAATGACAATATATCCACCGGACTTGAGCCAAATCTTACGGTCCATTGAGCGAGAGATTTCAATGTCGATATCATAAAGATCAAAGAGGGGTTTCTTTTCATCATAAAGAACGATGTTCTGTTTGTATTTGGGCATCAACTGAGAAACAAATTTTACAACTTTTTTGTGAACCTCGGGATCATCAACCCAAACGCAGGCGACATCTTCGCTCATCAAATCCCGAAGAGAGCGTTGTTCAACATCGAGCTCTTGGTGAATCAGTCCCGTGTTCTTTTTCTTGTCATAGTTTTTCAAAATTTCTCGACTCAATCGATCCAAATAATCAACATCGCTGCGAAGGCTTTCATCACTCGCACCTTCCCCGGCGGTCCGGACAATAACCCCCCCTGACGGATTGATTTTCATGACCAGTTGCTTGAGACGCTCTCTCTCTTCTTCGCTTTCAATTCTTCTGGAAATTCCCAAATGACGAACCGTCGGAAGATAGACAATAAAACGACCTGGCAAACTGATATGAGTCGTTAGGCGAGCGCCCTTGGTTCCAATTGGATCTTTGGCCACCTGAACTAAAATATGTTGGCCCTCGGTCAATAGCTCTTGAATGGGAACTTTTGGCGGCTCATTGCTTGGATCTTTATCTTGGTCCGCCGCAATGGGTTCATCTCGATCAGGATCCGCATAGCCCTCATCGAAGTCTTCACGAATGTCACCGACGTATAAAAAGGCTGCTTTTTCTAGACCAATGTCCACAAAGGCCGCCTGCATCCCAGGCAAGACCCGGATCACCTTACCCCGGTGGATCGATCCGACCAAAGTCGGGGATGTTTTTCGTTCGATTTTAAACTCTGAAAGCACGCCGGCCTCGACATAAGCGACTCGAGTTTCTTGGGGTCTGACGTTGATCAGGATTTCTGCCGACATAGGGAATGAAGACTAGCACAGAAGATTTCTAGACCTAAGTCAGAATCTGGAATTTATCACTCATGGCGCAGTGTTTATGTTTAGGTTCGTGGGCCCTTTGCCGATAAATAAGACATGGCGGCTATCGACGATTTATTCAAAATCATGGTGGAACAAGGGGCTTCGGATCTGCATTTAACCAGTGGGGCTCCGCCCTATCTGCGTTTACATGGAAATATGTTGCCGATGAACTATCGAGATCTCTCGAACCAAGATGTTCAGGGTCTTATTTTTGAGATTTTGTCTGAAAAACAAAAGAAGCTTTTCATCGAAAAATGGGAATTGGACATAGCTTATACGGTGGCCGGAATTGGTCGTTTTCGTTGCAATATTTTTATGCAACGAAAAGGCCTGGGGGCCGTCTTTCGAGTCATTCCTGAAAAAATCAAAACTCCTCAAGAGTTGAACCTGCCACCCGCGCTTCTGGATTTGATCGACTGTGATAAAGGCTTGGTTCTAGTGACAGGCCCTACTGGATCCGGAAAGTCGACGACCCTGGCTTCGCTGATCCATCACATCAACATTCACCGGGAATCTCATATCATCACGGTCGAAGATCCCATCGAGTTTGTACACCAAAATATCAAGTCGTTGATCAATCAACGAGAGGTCGGCACACACACCAAAACTTTTGGCAATGCTTTGAAGTCTGCCTTACGAGAAGATCCGGACATCATGCTCGTGGGAGAGCTGCGAGACCTCGAAACCATCTCCTTAGCATTGACCGCGGCCGAAACCGGCCATTTGGTTTTTGGCACACTTCACACAAACTCGGCCGCGAAAACGATCGACCGGATCATCGATGTCTTTCCAGAGGGTCAACAGCAACAGATTCGAACGATGTTGGCAGAGTCTCTTAGGGGCGTTATTGCACAAACACTTTTTTCGCGGGTTGATGGGCAAGGTCGTGTCGCAGCTTATGAAATTATGCGCTGTACAAAGGCCGTCTCAAATCTGATTCGGGAAAATAAAGTTCACCAAATTGCCTCGCAAATACAAACGGGTCAGAAATACGGCATGGTGCTTTTCGAGCGCTCGGTCGAGGACCTGGTCAAAAGAGGCATGATCAGCAAAACCGATGCAAATTCATTTCTTGGAAAAGATATGGATGATCGCAGTCTTCATCCAGATGAAACAAAAAAAGTTAGCTAAAATTCCCACTGATAGGCCCACAATGGCCTGTTTTGTTTTTTTATCTGATGGGGATTCTGTGGCCATTGCTGAATCTCTTGATCGGCAAATGACCGTGATTTCTGGCTGAAAACATAGACCGATCCAGCAATCGTCCCGATTGCCAAGCCCGTCCAAATATTTCCGATATGTTCCTGCGGCTCACCATAAAAACTCAGAGTGCTGAGACCCAAAACAGCGCCAGCCAGTCCAGCAAACATGACTGTAGCCAAGCCCTTTCGAAGACCCGAGCTGGTCGTCGATGTTGTTTGCCCCAAGGACATTTGTCCAAAACTCATCAGAATAATCAAAATCCAGGCTTGTATTTTCATCGTTCCATCTCCATGTCCGGCTTAATTTCAAAACTACTGGTTAACATTTCCTGAGTGATTTGCTCTTCTGTTAAGGCTCGAACAATCACGTCGTGGACCTGGGAGAAGACTGGGCCTTTTCTCAACTCTTCGCAATAGGCATCTAAGATGGCCTCTTCGCCTTGCGCCACCACTTCGACTCGGCCATCGATCCGATTTCGCGCCCAACCAGCAATTTGCAGGGCAGAAGCTCGCTTTTGTGCAAACCGCCGATATCCCACCCCTTGCACTCGTCCTGAAACAAAAATATGGTAAACCATGCCGTCTTCAAGTTGAGCATAGCGGAGGATTCCATGCAAGAGCAAAGGCCACAGCCATCATTGGCATCATATATCGACCAGACTTTGCTCAAACCTGAAGCGACGTCGGAACAGATTCGCAAACTATGCCAGGGCGCGCTTCAGTATCAGTTTTTTGGTGTCTGTGTAAACTCTGGCTTTATCGAACAGGTCTCCCGGGAACTTCGAGGCTCTTCGGTGACTCCCGTTGCGGTCGTTGGTTTCCCATTGGGGGCGATGGCATCGGCGGCAAAATGTTTTGAGGCCGAATGGTGCGTGAAAAATGGGGCCAAAGAAATTGATATGGTGCTGTCTATCGGCCGCCTAAAAGAAAAAGATTTCGATTTTGTTCGGCAGGACATTGCAAGTGTTGTGAAGGCCTCCGCTGGCGCCTTGGTCAAAGTAATTTTAGAAACGATTTTACTTACTGAGGATGAAAAGGTAACCGCCTGTGCTTTAAGCCTTGAAGGTGGGGCTCACTTTGTAAAAACTTGCACCGGCTTTGCGGGCGGTGGCGCCAGTGTGACGGACATCTCGTTAATGAGATCCGTCGTTGGCCCAAGCGTTGGGGTCAAAGCCAGTGGTGGAGTCAAAACAACGGAGCATGCCTGGGCCCTGATCCAAGCTGGAGCCACGCGTTTGGGAACTAGCTCTGGCATTGAATTGGTTCAAGGAAAGAACAGCCAGGGTGGGTACTGATGTCATTTCTACCGGCGGAAATTATCAAAAGAAAACGTAACGGCTTTGTCCTTTCCGAAAGAGAAATCGCCGACTTTGTTCTTGGTTACACTGATGGATCAGTCCCTGATTATCAGATGTCGGCCTTACTGATGGCGATCTATTTCCAAGGAATGAGTGAGTCCGAAACTTTGTCTTTGACCAAAACCATGCTTCATTCCGGCGTGGTCGTTGATTTGAGTTCAGTCCCAAACTTTAAGGTCGACAAACACAGCACTGGCGGCGTGGGGGATAAGACAAGTTTGATCTTGGGTCCCATCGTTGCCTCTCTTGGTTTGCCTGTCCCAATGATCTCGGGTCGGGGTCTCGGACATACGGGAGGAACACTTGATAAACTCGAGTCTATTCCCGGTTTCAATACCCAGCTCTCGATTGATCAATTTATTCAATCCTTACGCAAAGATCAGATCTGTTTCATTGGGCAAACGAAAGAAATCTGTCCTGCAGATAAAAAGATCTATGCTCTCCGCGATGTCACGGCCACGATTGAAAGTCTTCCCCTGATTTGCGCCAGCATCATGTCCAAAAAATTGGCTGAAGGAATCGATGGCCTGGTCTTGGATGTGAAGTTTGGCTCAGGGGCTTTTATGAAAGACCCCGTAAAATCTGAAGAATTGGCCGAGAGACTCATGGCCATTGCCCGTGGTCATGGGAAAAAAGTGGCCACACTGATTACCAATATGGATCAACCCTTGGGCAGATATGCTGGAAATTCTCTCGAGGTTGCTGAGTGTGTATCAATTATGAAAAATGAAGTTCATGTTGGACCCTGTGGGTATGATCTTTATGCGGATACTCGGGAGCTTTCTCTTCAGCTTTCTGCGCAGATGTTGTGGCTTGGTGGTGCGGCCGCAAGTGTTGAAAAGGCCTATGTTTTAGCCCTGGGGGCCCTGGAGTCAGGACGGGCATTTGAAAAGTTTGAACAGCTCTGCCGCATTCATTCTGGTCGACTAAGTGAATTGCCGAAGAGTCCCTTTCGATTTGATATTGAAAGTTCGGAATCTGGATTTATTCAGAGCATGAACACCGAGTCCATTGGGGTGGCCGGAATTCAAATCCGAGCAGGACGCTCCAAAACAACCGACGTCATTGAGCCCACTGCAGGTATTGAGTTTCATGCGAAGGTCGGTGATCGCATCGAAAAGGGTCAACCCTTGTTTTCGGTGTATGGAGCAGATCAAGCCCTGATTCGGTCGACCGAAAAGTTTCTGCGTGCGACCACACTGATTGGGGACCAAAAAGTAAATCCCCAACCTCTGATTTTAAAAACACTTTCTTAAATAACTAGCGACAGAAATTATTTGGGACCGAACGCCCCTCATTCATCACCCAACGCTCTGGGGTGAATTGAAAACAATAAATCCAGCCGTCGATGCCACGACCCCAATCATAATACGATGGCCGCACAGTCTCGCACTGTTGATTGTGAATGGGTGTTCCCTGATTCATCACCAAATAAGACGGTGTAAATCGGTAACAATATCCATACCCATTTCTTCCGCGGCCCCAATCTGGGTGAGAAGGTTTAACGGCTTCACACAAACTGTTTTCAACAGGCGCTCCCCCATTGAGAACGTAACCTTCGGCTGTAAATTGATAACAGTATCCTGATCCGTCTCGACCGCGACCCCAGTCATAATAGTCACCGGGAACCGGGTTTTGTTGCGGCGGTGCAAGTGGAGCATCGGCGTTTCCGGAGCTGTTGTTTTGAGCAGAGGCCACCGTGCCAATGACAAGACCAGCGACCAAGATGCAAAGTCCCACGAGTCCTTTTCGAAACATAAATTCCTCCTTAGTTGATTCATTTTCAAGCATTGCAATTCCCGAGATAGTTTCAACAAAAATCGTGACATTCGCTGCGTTGTTGTGAAAATGGTTCCGAGGTATTCGTGGCAAAATCTGATCAACTTCAAAAATTAAATGAAGCGGCACAGTTCATCCGATCTAAAACCGCCTTAAAACCCCAAGTGGGCCTTGTTTTGGGCTCGGGACTTGGCTCCTTCGTTGAAAAAATGCAGGTTGAAGTTTCATTGCCCTTTCACGAGATTCCTCATTTCGGCAGCGTTTCGGTCGAAGGCCATCGGGGTCAGTTGATTTTTGGAACTGTTTCTGGAGTTCCCGTGATCGCACAACAGGGCCGACTGCATTACTATGAGGGTCACTCCATCGATTCAGTGATTTTTCCGGTTCGGCTGATGGGTCATCTCGGCGTTGAAACTTTGATTTTGACCAATTCTGCCGGTGGCCTGGGCGATGGTATGCGCCCAGGGGATTTTATGGTGATTGAAGACCATATCAATCTGACTGGAAATAATCCCTTGATCGGAGCCAACATCAAAGAATTGGGTCCTCGTTTTCCAGACATGAGTGAGGCCTATGACCGACAGCTGCTTGGAAAGATGGCTCAGGTCTTTCAAAAAATGAATATTGCTCTTCATAAGGGCGTTTATGCCGGTGTC
>Ga0066639_10004006_pt1 | contig 12607 bp, 9 predicted proteins | sample CryGeyCG2114_010_2_FD_59504 | JGI IMG/M metagenome (GOLD analysis project Ga0066639, IMG submission 59504) | Groundwater microbial communities from aquifer - Crystal Geyser CG10_big_fil_rev_8/21/14_0.10 | ecosystem: Environmental > Aquatic > Deep subsurface > Groundwater | place: USA: Utah...
CTTCCCCCCCAACATGCAAGTGACGCAGGTAAGCCTTTGTGTATTGAGTGCAGGTTTCGCAACTACAATCTGGATCCAAAGGGGATTCATCGTCTTGATACCGGGCATTTTTGATATTAATCTTTCCTCGACTTGTAAAAAGCTGTCCATTGCGAGCATTGCGGGTTGGCATCACGCAATCAAATAAATCGATCCCTGCTCGTACCCCCTCGACCAGATCCTCAGGCCTCCCAACCCCCATCAGATAACGGGGCTTTTGCTTTGGCATCTTTGGAACAATAAATTTGGACATTTTATGTAGAAGCTCAACAGGCTCTCCAATTGACAGCCCCCCGATCGCAAGTCCATCAAACGGAAGACTTGAAATCTGCTCAAGTGATTGCAATCTTAAATCTTCAAATAACCCACCTTGAATAATACCAAAACGCGCTTGATGCGAATGCAAAGGACAATCAAGCCCAAGTTTTGCCCACTCAAACGTCCGCTCCAATGCACGAGCCACTTCCTTTTTATCTGCCGAATATGGAGCGCATTCATCAAAAGCCATAACAATGTCACTGCTCAAAGCATTTTGTATTTCCATTGATATTGCAGCAGTCATTCGGTGAGTGCTCCCATCCAAATGAGACTTAAACGTAACTCCCAAATCATCTTTTTTATTTAATTCTGAAAGTGAGAAAACCTGAAACCCCCCACTATCGGTTAAAATAGGGCCACTCCAATTCATAAATCGATGAAGCCCACCAAAACGTGCGACACGCTCATGTCCTGGCCGCAAATACAAATGATAAGTATTCCCTAAAATAATTTGAGCCTGCATTCGTACAAGATCAGAAGTTTTAATTGCTTTTACTGTACCCAAAGTTCCAACAGGCATAAAAGTTGGCGTTAAAATCTCATGAGAGTGATCAATCCCCTTTAACGTAACTTTTGCAGCTCTTGCAAAAACACCCTGCTCAGTACTTTCGTGTTGAAGTTCAAATTGAAGTGGTTTCATTTTATCTTAAAAATGGGTTTCCTTTTTTTTCTACTCCGACTTTTGACTCTGGTCCATGCCCCGGACAAACTCGCGTATCCCCGTCCAAAGTTAAAATCCTCTCATGAATGCTTTTAAACATTTGCTCTTCATTTGCACCCCATAAGTCCGTCCGCCCTACACTTCCCTGAAACAAAGTATCTCCAGAGTAAAGTGTCTCTGCATTTCCCAATGAAGAATCCTCATGCATCCGAATGCAAACACTCCCTGGACTATGTCCTGGTGTATGCACAACCGTAAACTTCATTTCACCGACTTTAAATTTTTCCTCATGATTGTAAAACTGATCTACTTCGAGAGGATCTTCGTATTGAAACCCGAAAAGTGAACCTTGTTTTTTTAAGTTTCTATAAAGCTCTAAGTCAGCTTCATTTAAAAAAATCTTAGGAGAATTCTCCTGATCACTAAACGACTCTTTAATTTTACGAGTTGCCCCAATATGATCCAAATGCGCATGCGTATGAAATAATGCTTTAACACTAATCGTTTTTTTTAATTCACTCTCAATTTTTTTTATCTCTTCCAAAATTTGATCTGCATCATCCCCTGGATCAATCAAAACAGCACTAGCTGTTTTTTTGCAAACCAAGATCCTACAGTTACATTGAAAAGGACCTACAACGACATTTTTTTCTAAATAATTACTCATATAGTTTATCGCTTTATTACCATCACCGGATCCACATTGCATCTCCATAACTAAAAAATCGATACTTCATTTCTATTGCTGTTTTATAGGCATGATGGGCAAACTCAAATCCAGCAAAAGCACACACAAGCATAAACAAAGAAGACTCAGGCAAATGAAAATTTGTAATCAACTGATCAACAAATTGTACTTGCTTGGGTCCATGGGGATAAATGAAAATATCTGTTTCATTTTGACCTGAGACAATTTTTCCATTAACAACAGATGTTTCCAATGCTCTTAAACTCGTCGTTCCAATTGCAATAATCTTGGATTGATTTTGCTTAGCTTGATTTAAAGTAAGAGCGGTTTGTTCCTCTATTGTGTAATTTTCAGTATGCATAATGTGTTCTGAAATATTAGAAACCTTAACCGGTCTAAACGTTCCAATTCCGACATGAAGACTGAGCTCATTCCATGTTCGATTTTCTGTAATCACTTTTTTGAGTAACTCTGGAGTGAAGTGCAATCCAGCAGTAGGAGCCGCTGCTGAGCCTTCGCTTTTTGCATAACAGGTTTGATAATGGGTTTCATCTTCAGTCACTGCCTTGCGATCAATATAAGGAGGAAGTGGAATTTCTCCATAATGATCCGCTAATGGGTCTTTGCTAAAGCGAGCAAAAAAAGTTCCATTTCCATCTTTTTCTCCAATAGGAGGTTCAATCACTTCTCCTACTAAATCTTTTACTTTAAATTTAAAACCTGGTTTTACTTTTGCACTAGACTTTACAAGTCCCTCCCAAATTTTTTCACTGATTGGCTTTAATAAAAAAAATTCTATTTTTCCTCCTTGAGTTCCATCCTCTAAAATCCGATGCCCAAGCAATCGAGAGCGAATTACCTTTGAATGGTTTGCAACGAGCGCACAATGAGATGGAAGAAGTGTAGGCAATTCATAAAAAAAATGATGTGTTATTTTTTTATTTTCACGATCTAAAAGCATCAACCGCGAATGGTCTCGTGGTGAAACAGGAAATTGAGCAACAAGCTCATCAGGTAATTGAAAACTAAAATCTGCTAATTTCATAAAAGGTTTTAACCTTTTACCAAATTTTTCTAATTTTTGTATCAGGATAATAATGAGAAAGAATCTGCTTGTGATTAAAGCCTTTTTCACCCATCACTTTGGCTCCCCACTGACAAAGCCCAACTCCATGTCCGTAGCCTTTTCCTTTAAATACAAACCGCTCAACTCCATGAGAAAGGCTGCCTTGAGCCTCTGCTTCAAAATAAGTACTCTTTAATTTTAATGGACCAATCCATTTTCTAAAATACGCAGCCGTTGTCCTCCACTGAAAAACTCTGCGCGTTGAATCTTCGGATTGATAATAAAGCTCAATTGATTGGGCACGATTAGAGTTTAAATTAAATACAGGCTCAATTTTTATTAGTTTTGATTTATGCAAAACCTCTTTGATAGGTAAACTTCTTAGACTCGGAGGAGTTCCATCTCTTTTCACTCCTAAAGTGATTAGTTTTTCTAAATCATTCACACTCATAATACTTTCCCAACTAAATTGCGGAGAAGATTTGCAGTATGGACATTTTGCTTTTTTCCTTAACCCTTGAAAGTGCTGACCCCAGACTGACTCTGGTAACTCTGTTTCTCCTCCGCAAGTAGAATGATAAAACGCTTTAATAGGGGCATTTGTTCCTTTAGAAACTAAGACCATTCCTTTAGTGTCTGATACTGCTCGTGACGCTTTATAGTCCTCACTAAAAAATCCATCATAGACTTGATCCTTTGTTGTTGAATCAACATCAAAATGTGTGTTTTTATTTTTTCGCATAAACTCTGCTTGATAAACTGCATAAGTTCTAGCTGCGATAACTTGAGCCTCCACTGCTCTTGGATCCCACTTAGAGGAAAACTCTGCATTCACTAATCCATCTAAATATTTTTCTACGCTAATCACATTGATGACTTCGCATTTATTTCCATTTGCATAAACCCGAAGCTCTTGCCTATAAGGTCTTCCATCAAAAAAAACGATCCCTGCACTCGAGTAGACCATTGCCGTATTGGGTACTGCGATTTTGCGCTTAGTCACTATGTCTTTTGTTTGAAACAAAGGTTCAATCCATACATTGGATTGGTGACAACTTACTTTCCATTCAGACTGCAAGACAGGCTTAATGAGCGGCTTCCACTGACTTTTAAAATCTCTCGCATTAGATAGCTCATACCATTTTAGATCTAATCCTCTTACCCTGAGTTGAGGAACAGACTCTTTAAGCCTAACGCGCAAAAGACTTTCATCTTTTTGAACTTGAATTTCGGTTAAAGGAGCGATGCTTGCAAAAGCATTTTGAAGAGCAATAATAAAAGAAATAACCCAAACCATCTTAGCTAATCCAACCTCCTGTTGATATTTGAAAATTGTAACAGAGGTTTAGCCTATTTCACAAAGAGATAGTTTTTTGACGATCTGGTTTCTATTTGCACGCACTCCCCTTTAAAAGTTAAGCTAGAATCATGAGCAAAAATACAAAATGGACATTAACCACTTTTTTACTTTTAATCATCGTTGGAATAGGAGCTGTTCAGCTCATTTGCTCGCAAAGTTCTTTATTTAGAACTCCTTCAAGTAATGTTGAAAAACTAACTAAAGATGAAGCCCTCAAAAAACTAACCCCTCTACTTGAAAAAGCAGACACGCTTTACTCTAAATTAGATGCTTACAGCGTAAAAGAAATCAAACCCTGGCTAGATGAAATCGCTTTAATCATCCAATCCATTAAGGGGGATCCTACGATTTCAAAATCTTTCCTTGCTAAAGTCTATTTTGCAAAAGGGCTTTTTGCTGGATCCATTGCCGATCAAGCTCAATTTTCTCAAGGCTTAGATAAAGGGCCGGTTTCATACTATGCCTTTAGAGAGTGCATTTTATTAGACCCCTCTCACACAAAAGCAATCATTGCATTGTCTGACTCATTTGTTGGAGTCATGAAGCAAGGTTGGATTAAACGAAAAATAGCACTGGGCTCTTTTAAATTTAACCCCTCAGTTGAAAAGAAATTTATTTTAGAAAAAATCGCAGCACTTTCTGCCAATCAAGTCACCACTGATATAAAAACAGCAGAAGACAAAGTGTCTAAAATTAACGTCGATTAACTTTTTCCTAAAGCCTTAAGCAACTCAATGGGTAACGGCACAACAAGCGTACTTGAATTTCCCTGTGTTGCCATTTCTCTAATGGTTTGCAAATAACGCAATTGCAATGTCATTGGCTGCTCTCCCATGACTTGAGCAGCTTCTGCTAGTTTTTGCGAAGCTTGAAACTCACCTTCTGCCGCAATAATTTTAGCACGTCTTTCTCTTTCGGCTTCAGCTTGTTTAGCCATCGCTCTTTGCATCTCTACAGGAAGATCCATTTGCTTTACTTCTACGTTACTTACTTTTACACCCCATGGCTCAGTTTGCGCGTCCAAAATACCTTGAAGTTTTTGATTAATAGACTCTCTTGATGTGAGCAATGTATCTAAATCAACTTGCCCTAAAACAGACCGCAAAGTCGTTTGCGCAAGTTTAGACGTTGCAAGTAGATAGTTTTCAACCTCAACTACAGCTCTATTTGGATCAAGGACTCTAAAGTACAAAACTGCATTTACTTTGATGGTCACATTGTCTTGTGTGATCACATCTTGAGGAGGCACATCTAAAGTCACTGTACGCAAATCAACCCTTAACATTTTATCAATCACAGGAATTAATAAAATGAGTCCAGGACCTTTTGCTCCAATGATTCGGCCTAATCTAAAAATCACACCTCTTTCGTACTCATTGAGAACCTTCACACACATGACAAACAAACTACCCACAACAAAAACTGCAAATATTAAACCACTTGAAAACATAATTATTTTCCTTTCTTAAAACTAACTTTTTTTAGAAACCAAAACACCAAGTCCTTTAGTCTCAGTTACTTCTACAAAATCTCCAACCTGAACAGTTACAGAGGACTCAAACCTCCAAAGCTCTCCACGGATTTGAACCATCCCAGATTTTCCACCTTCTTCAACGGATTTGACTTCGCCATCATACCCTAAAAGTCCAGAGAGTCCTCCACCTTTCATATCTTTGAGTGCTTTTTTTGAAAGACTCACTGTCCGTGCTGCTGCAAGTCCAATCAGTCCCACTCCCGTACCTAATCCGAGCGCAATAGGCAACAAAAAATGCAAATTTAATTTTAAATCTGATTGAGAAGGATCAATGACCCAAAGTAAACCCAAAATAAACGATAATACCCCACCAAAAGAAAGCATTCCTTTGCTTGGAATAAATAGCTCTATAAAAATAAAAATCATCCCAAGCCCAATAAGAGCTACGCCTCCAGTCCGAATAGGTAAGGTCTGAAAAGCAACAAACGCTGTAATCAAACACATTCCACCTAAAATACCCGCAATCGTAATTCCAGGATTAGAAATTTCCACATAAATGAGCAGCATCGCAAGCGTCATCAAAACAGCTGCCACATTGGGGTTTGCTAAAATATTTAAAACTTTTTGACCTATGCTCATTTGCTTAATTTGCAAAGGAGCTCCTTCAGTCGTTAAGGTTACGGTACTTTGTTCAGAGAGTTTGATTTTTTTTCCATCTAAATATTTTAAAAGATCTTCTTTTTTTTCGGCCACAACATCAATAAGCCCTTTTTTGATTGCCTCTTCCGAAGTAAAGCTCACACTTTTTCGCACAAACTCTTCTGCAACTGCAACCGGTCTTCCTCGTCTTTCTGCCAAACTTCTCGCAAACGCAGCCGTATCATTTAAAACTTTATCTCCCATTGCTCCTTCAATATTTTTACCCTCTCCACTAACAGGATGTGCAGCTCCAATATTTGCCCCAGGTGACATCGCAGCAATATGAGATGCAAGCATCAATAATGCTCCAGCTGACGTAGCTGATGCACCCGCAGGCGTAGTGTAGACAATGACAGGCACTTTAGACTCATCCATTTTTTGAGCCATTTCTCTTACGCTTGCAATCAGTCCTCCAGGCGTATCTAGCTCTACAATAATCGCTTGAGCTTGAGTTTTATTGGCCTCCATGATCAAGTCAGACAAAAAGCTTGCCGTTGCTGGATTAATACTTCCTCTTATTTCGCCATATAAAATGGGCGCTGATGCGAAAGTTAACTTTGAAATTAAAAAGATAAACGTTAAAAGTGATTTCATTTTTGTTTTGGAATCTCAATGCCCAACTCTTGAGCTACTTTTTGCAAATCCTGCCACACTTCTTTTTTGGCAGATGGATTACGCAACAAGTACGAAGGATGATAAGTCGGAATCAATTTTGATCCTCGAAATGGAAAAAAATTTCCTCTCAATTTACTAATTACTGTTTCTGTTTTTAGAAGAGTTTGAGAAGCACATTTACCCAAACCTACAATGACCTCAGGCCTGATCGTTTCAATTTGCTTAAACAAAAACGGACTACAGGTCTCGACTTCATCGGGTTCTGGGAAACGATTATTTGGAGGTCTGCACTTTACAATATTTGCAATAAATACGTCTGCTCTTGATAAACCCATAGCGACAATCATTTTATCCAACAACTGCCCTGCTCGTCCCACAAAAGGACGACCAGATAAATCCTCTTGCTCACCCGGTCCCTCACCTACAAACATGAGCTTCGCATGAGGACTGCCTTCGCCAAGTACGATATTAGTTCTTGTTTCACAAAGTTTACAACGCTTGCACTGATCCAAATCTTTTGCAATAGATTGCAATGTGGGTGCACTCACTTTCAAAGGCTTTTTTGTCATCAAGATTGTGTCATCTGGTAGGTAACCAAAATAAGGATTGTTATTCATCATCAGTAGGTGGCCTACTTTAAACAAATAGGGCGCTTGTTGTCCAGTAAAGGGATTATAAAACTGACTTATATGAAGGCTTTGAAATTAAAAAGGATGACATAGAGCGATGTAATTAAAAAATTTAAAGCTTGCTTATTGCAAACGATGCAAAATATGCCTAGCTTGAATTCCACACTCAGGACATTTTGCAACTTCTTGAGTGAGGTTTTTACTAAAATCTGTAAAGTGCCTGAAATGCAAATGAGATCCACAAAGCACACAGTTTAAATAATGATCCATAATCTCTGCAGTTGATCCATACAGTGGGTTTGAAGGATTAGCTTCACTTAAGTTTGGTACTTGGTTTTGAATGTCGCCTTTGGTGCTCATACGTTTAAGCATCCTCCTGATAATGCTCTATCGGAGGGGTCTTAGGATTCCTAAAGAGGGAAAGTTTTGCCTAAATAATCGGCCCGGAAAAAGTGGTGTCGGGTACAGACATCCTTACTTAACCCTTTTATACTACTTGTAATTTGATCTGATGCTTTTTAAATATAATAAAAAAGGGCCCAAAGTTTTACCTTTGAGCCCTTTGATTTTTAAAAATGTTTTAAGAAGTTATTTTTTATCAATTACCGAGCAGACTCAGATCCACCTTTTTTGTCACCACCAAACGAAGGGCCTTTGTGCTCGACATCGCTTTTTGCTTCGTCAGTAGAGATTGAAAGATCAGCTTCGTTCATTGCTTTTTTTCCTTCAATCACCGCTCTATATGAAAAATAACCCGCAACTGCTCCCAATAAAGGTTTTGAACAGTTTTTAAGAAATTTAAATCCTTTGCCTAATTTTGCCTCATTAGCTGCAATTGCTTGTTCAGCAGATTGAATTTCACCTTTCAAAAAGGCTTCACGTTTAACTAAAAGCACATCATCAGCATTTGCTTTCAATTGTTTAGTAACAGCTGCGTGCTGAGCTTTTAATTTTGCTAATGTATTGTGTTCTTCAAGTAATGCAGCGTTTGAAAGTTCATAGTCTGCAGATTTTTTAGAAAGATCGATTGTGCTTTGAGCGCGAGAAATTCTAACTTCTGTTTGCGCATAAGCTTTAACAGCTTCACTCTTTGACAGTTCAGTCAACTCTCTATCGATTCCGTCAATGCTATCTTGAAGTCTTTTAACTGCTGCACGTTTACCATCCTGAGCAGCGACTGCCCTGGTGGACTCAATCAATAGTTTAGCCGACTGAGGTTCTGCAAGGGATGCATTTTTTTTCAAACCTTCGAGTTGTTCTTTAAGTATCTTTTTTTCTCCTTCTAATGCCAATTTACGCTGAACATCTGGATGCAATGTTTTAAGGCTTGCATCTGCTTCATTTAAAACGTTTTGCGCATTTTTTACCATGCTATTGTGGCTATCTGCTTTACTAAAAATGCCATTTTTTCGACCTATAATATGTTCATTTGCAACCGAGCTTGCAATTGCGCCTTTAGTACTTTGAACTCCTAATGAGAAAGAGCCAATTCCAAACGCTGTTAAATCACATGCGGTTTTGTGATCATTTACAAACTCACCTGTTTCATTTAAAAGATTTGCGATTTTATCTGCTTTTTCTCCGGCCATTCCATTTTGAATTGAAAATACACCACCTAAGACCATCATTAATATTGTAGATTTTAATAGACCTGTTTCCATAACACTCTCCTTAACTAACATTTTTAAATTACTCTCTCGGAGCTTAACTAAAGCAAGCAGAGTGCCAATAGAGACTATGTTATAAAATACAGCTAATTCAATTGCTTAGAAGGTAGATTGACTGAGTTCTAGTTACTTATTTTGATTATACTTTTTAAAACTGACTGATTTTTAGACAGTCTCAATTTTAATGATCTGTGTTTTAATAAGGTGTTTTTCAAAAAAACACCTTAATTACTCTGTAGGAATTTTACTTAAAATCGTCGCTTTTAGTTCAACAACTCCTCTAGTCTTGCCTGTGTCTACGTCGTACTCTTGCATACCCACTAATTCTAATTGCTCATAAATGGATTTTTTTTCAACATACTCGCGTAATAGATTTAAAAACTGTCCTTGTGTAATTTTTTGATTTCTTTGGGCCTTAGAAAGACGCTGAACAAGGTCATCTTTTTTAAGTGATTCGTACAAGCTACGCTCAGAAGGTAAAAGCTGGGGTTGAGTATTAACCACAAACCAATCTTTAGCCTTATCCACGACTCGATTAGATTTTTCAATACTATCAAAAATCGCAAAAGCAGTAGCTGCTGTAGGCTTGCTCCATGAGGCACCTGGGATTTCTCTAAAGCCTTTTACTTCAGTGATTTTACCTGAAGTAAAAAAAGCAAATGTAGAAAAAAGCTTCACTGCATCTTTATCTCCAAAATAGGCTTGAACTACCTCTTGTGAACTTGGAGGAATAGGCCTTGAGTCTAACTCTGTTCGGATGCGTCTTGCAGCAGCCAATGAATCTGTTAATTCTTGAGCTTTTTGCATTCGAACTTCTTCTGGAAGTTCATTTAAGCGCTCAAAACGATAATCCGAATTTAATCCATTCTCAGCTTGATTTTTAACAAAACTCTCTACTTCTGCTTCTTTAGCTCGATCCATTAATCCAAAAATATCTAACCTCGCATAAATCAATGCACCCATACCTCCAAGGCTTGCTAAAAGAGTAAACTCTTTTCCTTTTGGAAGGACTGCTTTTTCAAGTGCATGGATAGGCCCCCTAAGCGGGGTAAAATCATATGCCTTGCCAAGATCCGTTTTTGTCATGTCTCTAAAGAGTTCTTTCCAGCTGGGATAAAGCTCTTCAACTGTTTGAGCAGACTTTGCCTCATTTGCTAAAACAGATCCGCTGGCTCGCGCTTCTACTAATGCAGCATCCTCTGCGACCTCAGTCAAAAGCCCCCCAGCTTTAAAGTTTGGTGTAGGTGCTTTTCTGTTTTTCATAATTAAACGTTTAAGCACCCAATCTCCTTTTAACTCACTGGCATAGGTTTTCGTTCCATTCCAAACCCAACCTAAACCATTGCCTGTTTTTTCAAACCCTGATTTTGTAAACGAGACTAATGCTTCTTTAGATTTGCTCACTTTTTCAAAAACCGCTGGCACTTTCATCGCTCGCAACAACAAACCTGCTTCAGCAACACTAATGGCTCCTGAAAGTAGTGCTTCATTAATATGGTCTGAAGCTTTCTCAAACTTTTTTTGAACTACTTCATCAGATCCTTGACCGGCTCCAAGCAAATACAATTGAGCCTCACGCGCTTCATTGATCATACTCTTATAATCCCAAGCAGCTTTTCCTAAAAAGCCCATCTCTAAACCAAGAGATGTGACACCCACCCCTGCTAAAGTCAACGGGCCACCCAATACTGCCGCTCCAACACCAGCAACCCCTTCACCAATACGAGTAACCATTTTTACTTTTTGCCACCTGAGTTCTGATTTTAATTTATTTTCTTTTTGAGTTTGTAACTCTTCTTTTGATTGGCACAATAAATGAGCATATTCAGGATTACTCATCAAAACTTGAATCACTGCCTCTGGATAGCCATTTACCGCAGAAAGCACGCTCTCTTTTGGATCATCCGATAGGAGTAACTCATCTAACTCTTTAGCTAAAAGCTCTTCAGAAAGCCTCAAATAATCTGATAAACTTTTATCTAAAGCCTTATCTGTTGGCGGAGGCCTTAATCTTTTTTTCCAATTCTCTTGATAAGGTTCCTGCCACATCAAAGGATTAACAGATCGATTGTCGTTTTCTGCTGTTAAAAACTGAGCTCTTGCTTCCGAAAAAATTCGTCCCGGCACAAAGTCAGCTCTTGTGTCCGCTCCTGTTGGATCTTTAATTGTCGCCTCTCTAAACGAACGTTGTACGATTTGATCTAATTCAGTTGGTGAAAATATTTTTTTACCTTTAGCCTGCTCTGTTCGAATAGAGTTTGTAAGATTAATTTTCAATTGCTCAATCACAGCATCGCTTTGACCTGGAAAAAACTGCTCAAGCTCAGTTCTTAAAAGAATTTCAGAACTCATCGAATCTACAGAAAACTCTCCATCTGTTTTTTCCCATTCAGGTACCTGAGCACCAAATTGAGCCCTAACCCATTGCCTTAAATACAAACCAGGATCAGGCTTTCGAAACGCGCTTAAATCGAGATCCAAGTATGAACGGTTCTTAACCACTTCTTTTGCATTAAAAATCGGTAAAACTTTTATTTCTTTTTTAGGGCTGATTACTTCTATTCCTAATGGATTTGAAGGTTTTGCAGATGAACTGTTTTGCACTGGTTTTGACCACCACTTTGAAAAATTCTTAAAATCATCTAGAGCAATGCTTTTTTCTCTCATTTGATCTTCTAAAAGATTGAGCCTGACATATTCGGATTGAGTGAACTCAAAAAAACTTTTCTTATTTGCGTCTCTTTCGGCCTGAGTCTGAGGAGCTTCTTTAGAGATTTGATCAATAATACTTTCTAATCGTTCATTTCTCGGAATTTTAGTCCCATAGAGCGGTGAAAGCGACTTCAAATAATTAAATGCTCCAAATTGCGACTGACTGCCATGCCTTGCAATATAAGTACTGCTTCGTTTAACTTTTATTCCCTCTCCATAGTTTGCTTCGATATTTGCTCGCATTAAAATAATTTGATTTCTTGCATTTTCAACTACTGCTTTTCTAAAAGATTCCCAATCTGTGGATACTGGGACTCGCGCCTCAATGGAGGATGAAATTTGACTCACTTGTTGTATAATGCGGCCAATTGCTGGAGTTAACTCTAGCGTGTCTGTACAAGGATCAACAAAAATATTTTGCTTAAATTCATTTTCAAGAAGTTTTGCTTCATTAGTTAAGCCACATTTTTTTAATTGATCAGAATACTGAATCATGGAGTGAAGCGTTCCACCTACCAGCGCTCGCATTTGAGTGGCTTCCTCTTTACGGCCTGATTGCTCTAGCTCATCACCAAGCTTTAAAGCCGCATCTTTAATTCTGACATAAGTTTCTTTTGAGGAGTTTTGTTGAAATGCTAGAGACAATGCTGCAAGAATCGTTTTACGCTTTTCTAAAACT
>Ga0066639_10004007_pt1 | contig 12606 bp, 16 predicted proteins | sample CryGeyCG2114_010_2_FD_59504 | JGI IMG/M metagenome (GOLD analysis project Ga0066639, IMG submission 59504) | Groundwater microbial communities from aquifer - Crystal Geyser CG10_big_fil_rev_8/21/14_0.10 | ecosystem: Environmental > Aquatic > Deep subsurface > Groundwater | place: USA: Utah...
AGTCATACGCTAACACTTTTGGATACGGTTGGAACTTTTGAATTTTCCAGCAATCTGAATGTAACCGGTTCTCTTGTTGCAGTAGGATCAGTTACTGGTACTGGAGTATTGACAAATGCTGGTAGTGCAGCAGCACCTTCATTTAGATTCTCAACAGATACAAATACTGGCATCTATGGAGGTGCAGCGGATCAAATTAACTTTTCAACTGGTGGAACCTCAAGGGCGTATATAACAACTTCTGCAATACAAACGACAGTAAACATTTTACCAACAGCTACTGGCACCTTAAACTTAGGTTCAACTTCATTTAGATTTGATACATTTTACGGTGAGTATCTTAATTTGAGTACTAATTCTATTGGTAGTTTGGTAAATATCGAAAGAATATCAATTGCTAATCCGGCAACTTCTACCAGTGTAATTATGAATCTTAATAATGATCACGCATTCCTTGCTGGAGGTAATGGTTTTGGAGCTTATATTAATTTACAATCAAAGCCTTCTTCCGGCGGAGAAGTGGATATTGTAAGATTGGAGTGGTCAACTCCAAACAGTAATATTACAACTGGTACTGGAGAATTTGCTATTTATGTTGCTAATGGCGCTGGTTGGACTCCGATCAATGTCGCTAGTTTTCATAATTCAACAAGTCCTACAAGTCCAGCAATTCAGTTTGGCACTTCTGCTTACGGCTTTTATAAATCAGAACCAACAGTCTTATCAGTAGCTACAAATGGTGCAGAGGTTTGGGAATATCAGACCAGTTTAAATAAGTCTTTGAGTCAGTTTGAAGTAGAGGGTACAAGCAACCCTATAATGATATTAGATCAGAATACAGATAGTGCAGTATCATTTATTAATTTTGAAGGAACAACAGCAGCAAGTACAGCTAAACCAATATCGACATTAGATGCGGGTGCAACTGGAAGTGCTACCTCTGGACCGAGCGTAGGCACTTGGAATCATACCGGTATGCTAAGGATAAAGGTAAACGGTATTGACATGTGGGTCCCATATTATGTTGAATTATAGGAAGGTTCAAAATGATTACAGATATTTACGTAGTTGGCTCTAGGGTTGGTGGATGGCATCACGAGAATAGTGATTTAGACATTGTTATGATTGACCATATAAAAAGTTGGAATGGAATGTCTGGAGGATTTAGATTTAATGATAACATACGGTGTGAAATTAGTTTCAAGAAAATACAAGACATAAGATATAAGGGTTATCATTTAGGTGCTTATGACTTGATGACTGGATGGGTGTTTAATATTAATGAAGATGATATAAGAAAATATCTTGAATTAAAAAAAAGAGAAATAAATGAAGAAACAGAAAAGTTCATTAGGTTTGGAGAACCTTGTTCTTGGTTAATAAAAAACACAGATCAAATAAAGGAAAAAATGATTAAGTTTATTGAAATCTATAATGTGGCTACACCATTAGATTTAACAAAATTAAGAAAAGAATATATTTAAATATGTATTAAAATATAAAATAAAGGTTTTAAAAATGTCAAAACAAGAAATAAATATACAAAATAATACTGGTACAATAAACATATATAATACTCAGGATACTGAAGAATATAAGGGGGCAAAAAAAATATCTATGGCAGCAGTAGATAAATATTCTTCACCATTATCTGCGAATATTATGATTTCTCCCTGGGGAGAAGATAGATACCGGGTTTCTTTTATCCTTAGAAACGATCTTCTTGGACAGATGCTTCAAAGAAATTATATTACCTTAAATACTAAAGAAGAAGCTAAAGAATTGTTTGATAAAATTTCTGATGATATGACTGTTTTTAAAAAACAAGCCGAAAAAGAATTAAGACATAGTGCATTGATTATTGCAGATATTTGGAACTTGTTAGAGAATTATCAAAGAAAATATAGTGTTGTTGATCAGCCCGAATCTTTAGACTTAAGGGCTAGATTTTATACACCAGAAATTAATCAAAATTTTCAAGGAGCCCGGCCTCATGGGCTTTTAATTCATGACGTTGAAAACCACTGGCCAGACCATGAAGGTATTGTTAAGTCCGCTTCTAAAAATAAAAGTTGGAAGTATGATTTTGAAAAGTTAGAAGAAATAAAACCAGATTTATTTTCCGAAATAAAAACAATTAAAAAAGCAAGGTCTGAGTTCTCCAAAGGATTTTTAAAGATTTCCAAAGATATTAGGGATGATATAGACCCAGAAAACCTACGAGAATTGGCTTCTGCTTGTATTTATAATTACTTAGATACTAAAACGGGCAAAGACACTAAAACAAAAATTCTTTTAGCTTTAAAACCTTTATTTAGGTTTAGAGACGACGAAAAAATAAAAATTTGGGCAAATGCCAATAAAGACACCTTAGAGAAAGTTTCAAAAGAATTAGAAAAACTTGCTGTAGATTATTCTTCAACTGGTTATAAAAAAATAACCCAAGATGATTATGATGTTTTTATTTTCGATGCAGATAAAACTCTTTGGGATGGGGACGCTGCTTTTGAGCTAGAGCCACCATTTACTATTGACGGAAATATTGCGACTGGCCAAAACGAAAAATCTGTTAGACTAAAAGATGGTGTTCGTGATATGTTGGCTGGCTTAGTTAAAAAAGAGAAAAGGGTTGGACTTGTTAGCCATTCTGAAAAGGAAGGTGTTGATTTTCAAAACCAACCAGTTATTTTGCTATTAAAAGCTTTTGATATTTTGAAATATTTCAATGAAATGATTGTTGTTGCTAGTGATTTTCCGAAAAGTATGTTTATGCCAAACGAAGAAAGGGTTTTATTTATAGATAATAAAATAGAAAATTTATTTGATGTAATTGAGTATACAAATGCTGATGGAGCACTGCCTGAAAATATTATTTATAATCCAAGCTCAATCAAAGAATCTGTTTTAAAAACGGGTACAGTAAAAGTGTCAGAACCTTTAAAATATAAAGAAGACTTTGTTCCTTTATACGTTGTGGCAGAACCAGAAATTGCCTTGGTAAGAAAAGATGAAAAGTATTGGGAAGAAAAAGAAAAAGAAATTTTAGATCAGTTTTGGTACACTACGGAAAACTTGAAGGAAGAAGATTTTCAAAAATTCTTAGATGAAATGATGAATAAAGGTATTGATTCAAATTCTATTTTAGAGGTTGGAGAAACCCCCAATTTACTTCCAATGTTTGCTGGTAGTCTAAATGTTCTAATTAAATTAACAGAAAATGGGAGAAAAAAAATCTCTGCAACACCATACAAAGAGACGGCTTTCATAGGAGACTGTATTAACTCTTTTGATGAAGAGGGTAATTGCATAAACGATTATTTACCTTATTCGGATGTTACTGATTTTGCACAAGATGAAGAAAATGAGTTTGAAAAATTAAAAGATTATGGTATAAAAGTTAAATACGATGAAGATAAAGATGTTCATTATTTCTACGTAGAGGAAGGCTCTGATTCTTGGTATAAAATTTCTGGAAGACCTAGAATTAAATCTAAAGAAATACCAGAAAAGCCAAAAAGGAAAGGTGAATATGAGTTAGATCATAAAAAGCCAAGATGGAAAAAGGGTAAAGACACAAAAGATAATCTTCAGTGGATTGAAAAAAATAAACATAAAGAAAAAACCAAAGAAGAAGGCTCTTATGAGTACGGTGGAAAAGATCGTCATAAAAAATTGAAGGAAAAAGGGAAGGATGAATATAGTAAATATCAAAGTGATACCGGTAAAGCCAAAGTAGAAAAAGAAAGAAAAGAATTGGGTGAAAAAGCGTTCAGTGAAAAACAAAGAGAAAGAGCTAAAAAAAGATGGAAAAAATCTTACAGTGATAGTTGGTATAAAATCTCTGAAGAAAACATAGAATCTGATTTTAAAAATTTCTTAAAGATTTCAAACTCAATACTAAACTTAGATGAAGAGTCTTTAATTATGTTTATGGGTCTTCATAAAAAACTAATAGAAACTTTTGGTAAAGAAGATGGGTTCCAAATATTTATGGATTTAGCAAAATTGGAAGGAGATACTTTAGATCCAATTAGAAAAAGTATAGATAACCAAGAGGATTTAAGTATATTCAAACAATACGTAAAAGAAAACATTATAAAACCATTAGTTCAAAAGGTTATAAATATTCTACAGATAAATCCTAGAAAAATTGAAGAGAATGAAACTAAAAATGAAATATCAAATCTTTTTGAAAGAGCCAGAGGATTCTCTGAAAATAATTAACTTGGAAAAAAGATGCGAATTATTTCTTGGATGTCGGAAGAAGATAGACCTTGCAGACTTACTGCGGGAGAACTGAATGTAGTTCAAGAAGTTTCTCCAGATAAAATCAATGACAACAAGATAGTTTAGGATGTCGTGGATTTTACTGTCCCAAGAGTCTGGAGTTTGTTGAATTACACTCAGACCGGCAAAGCGGCCAATCTAAAAAACGTATTCAGAGACGGGGCACGACAAGTTCAAAGACAGAATGGTGTTCCGTGAAGATTTAAATCTAGAAAGATTTAATAATCCAAACAAACAAGACACTCATGTTTGGAAACCAAATAAAGGATTAGAATAACAATGAGATTTATAGTGCATGTCATTGATGAGGTTTCGAAATTTATTCTGGAAGATGGAACATATCATGTTGAACCTGCAATTTCGGAAAACCAGGAACCATGTGATGTGCAAAGAACAGATTGCTTTTATGATATTAGCGTTAAAGATTCTTCCGAAGCCGTTGTTAATGTCGCTCAAAGGATTAAGGTTCTAGACGAAAATGATAGACCAGTAAATTTGTCCTTAAAAATTGCAGAGAACTACAAAAAGATGCAAAGTGCCGAAATTGGCCCAGAGGATACAAGCCTACTTGACGCCGTTGGTTTAGTGTTTTCTAATGCAACCCATTCGAACCTCACAACTACGATGTGTCAGATTGAGCGTCGTGGCGAGGAAGGAAATTGGATAGAGGCACATAAAATTTTCTTCTATGTTCTTCCCGTAAACAGGATTGTGGATTTGAAAGGCTAAGCATGAAAATCTACACAGATATTGATTATGTTCTCCACGATTACACTCCAGCCTTCATGGAAACGGTTTCTCGAACCTTCCTATAAATATTTAGTAGTAGAAGATGATTCTATTTACTTTGAGGACCACATTTAAGCTATAGAAGGAGTGTTGAAACATAGAAAAAATGTAACAATTGTTGTACCAAAATGGCCTTGTAATCTTGACATACCAAAGCATAAGAACATAATTCACTGTGATCCACATAAATTTAGTGGAGCAATAGATTTAATCGAAGAAAGGTTGCATCAACATGTCTAAGAAAATATCACCGTCCGAACGTTTGAAAGAAATCAAAGAAGCTCCAGGTAAATTAAGAGAGTCAGATTACATTAATGAGTATTTGGAAGAAGAAGCCTACATCACTGTTGTTGAGGAAAAGAATGGGAGGCGCAAATACGAAGTAACGGATCATGGCAATACTATTTTAAGTAAGCTGGACAGGTAAACAACCATTACCCTAAAGGGATAGCGGTTTGACACCCCCTTCACAATCCCCTCAGACGGCACGCCGTGGCACGATGTGGCACCCTCGTTTTCGTCAATCTTTCGCTTGCGTCCCAATAAGACTTGCTGTTTATAGACATCAGCCCTTGAAAGGAAAGCCTTCCCGTGGATCAGAGAATAATCCAAGCAGACTGCATTCAAGCTCTAGACGAACTCCCAGCCAACTCTGTAGACCTAGTAGTTACATCCCCCCCATACAATATTGGCAAGGAGTACGAAAAACCTCTTTCAGTCGAGGAGTACGTTGAATGGTGTGGCGTTTGGATGAAGAAACTCCATCGGGTGACGAAGTTCAACGGGTCGTTTTGGTTGAATCTTGGATACTTCGAAATTCCGGGATTTGCGAGGGCACTTCCGATATCTTATCTTCTTTGGAATAAGTCTCCCTTCTACTTGATTCAAGAAGTTGTATGGCATTACGGAGCAGGAGTCTCGTGCAAGAAGAACTTTTCTCCACGGAATGAAAAGTTCCTATGGTTTGTGAAGAATCCTGAAGCGTACACATTTAATTTGGATTCAGTGCGAGACCCCAATGTGAAATATCCAAATCAAAAAAAGAACGGAAAGCTCAAATGCAACCCTTTAGGGAAGAATCCGGGGGACGTTTGGATTTTCCCTAAGGTCACATCTGGTAAGAACCGATCATCCGAAGAACGCACACCTCATCCAGCACAATTCCCACTTGCCGTTATAGAGAGAATTGTCAAGGCGTCCTCCAATGAAGGCGATACAATACTTGATCCATTCCTTGGTTCAGGAACCACCCTTGTGGCAGCTTACTTAAATGATAGAAAAGGTGTGGGTATCGAAATCCGGGATGATTACTGCCAAATTGCGAAGGCACGGCTTCAAGAAATCGAAGCACGCGGTGTCGCCTCCGCCACCAGCCCAAGCGACCCGCGAAGGGGGTACCATGTTCCTGCTTTACCCGATATGAAGCCAGAAACACATAGAACAATGCAAAAAAGTTTCGAAGGTATTACCTTCTATCAATCAGTTTTTAACAAGGATACAGGGCATCTTGTTAGAATTACTGTACCACCAAAAGAGGATTTGAGTTCTTTCATAAAAGATAAAGATCTTGAAAATTGCAGAAGACGCAATGTGCATAGTCCTTCACCAGAAACTATAGACATCCAGATTACTGATTGGTGTAATTATGGATGTCCCGGATGCTATATGGACAGTACGAAAAAAGGTCAACGCTATCTTACAAAGGATAAGCTGGTGAAAATTCTCCAAAGCTTTGATTATCCTCCTTATCAGGTAGCTTTAGGTGGAGGTGAGCCAACCGCCCATCCTGAGTTTATTGAGATACTAAAAGCAGTCCGGGATCTGGACATTATCCCGAATTACACTACAGCCGGACACATGCTTACTCCAGAGATACTAACAGCTACCAAGAAATACTGTGGTGGGGTAGCTTTAAGTTATCACTCACATATGTCCAATTTAGCGATATTCAAAAACAGATTGGAAACTTTATTTAATCATACAGATTATCGAGGAGTATCTATACATGTAGTAGCTGATAGAAATGTGACTAAGGCTATTGACAAGCTTATTGCTCTGGATATTCATGAATGCTTCAACCTGGTTTTACTTGCTTTCTACCCTGTAGGAAGAGCAAAATCATCTCAAGCTATGGATGCGCAAACTTACAATTTTGAACTTCCAAAAGCTTTAACCAGATTTCAGAATAAGTATGGGGACCAAGCCGAAATTGCTTTTTCCGAGGGACTGCTGCCTTATTTCTTAAGTAGACCTGGTCTTGGTATTGCCTCATCCATGTCAACTACCCAGGAAGGTCTCTTTTCCTGCTATATCAACGTTGATGGTAAAATCGGCGTTAGCTCGTTTGAGCCTGAATATGCTCTGCATGATACAGAAGACGGAAATTATCAATGGGCATGGCTTAATGCTATTGATTCTCTGATGCCACTATACCCAAGTACCTATGCTTGTCATACCTGCCCGTTTTTCTCCAGATGTAATATACCACACCCAAATCATGCGTTTCAGTGTGCTTATCAGCCACACAATTCACGGATGTTGGCAAAGGAGAGTATATTTACACAAGAAATCCGGGAACGCGAGTACTTGGTACAGTACGAGGATAAGCCCAATTCGGAAATAAGCTCAATACCCAGTTCAGGCATAGCAGAAGGAGGCAAAATATGAAACTGATTATTACTGCTCTATCCAAATTTGTAACTAATTCTAGTTCTTGTATTTGTGGCTTTAGTAGAAAAGTTCTGGAAGACTCTGAAGTTCAAGAATTCCTGAATAGGTACAAAATTCATAAAGGTTTTGTGGGACCATGTTTGGGAAGTCGAAGTGGGTTCGGTTCTTTTCTTGTAAGTAAAAAACAGAAAGAAGCGGTTAGTGCTGAATTCGACGATCCCGAATATTCCAGATTGCCCACATTCGAAGACGCATCTGTCTATGTTCTTTACGGAGATGAGTATCCGGAAGAACTAGCGTATCAGCTTGGAAAACTCCTTGAAGAAGTAAGTAACCGTCATCACCTAGCTTATACTGAGACTGATTGGCATTGAGATTGTCAAAAAAACTAGGTTATAGCTCAATTACCAACAGGATCCTCCTTATTTGTATATAGATTTCAGCACTGTGGGGAGAGTGAGTCTCGTGTGGAAACGAAAAACCGAACTATACTGAAAAGGAATCCCCCCTAGTGTGCTTCCCTAACGTGTAGTTACCCCACAGTGTTGAATACTATTACAGGAGATCAGGATGCGCTGTCGAACTTGTCAACGTGAACTATCCCTGGAATTATTCGCTTTCAAGAATATGCGAAGAGGGCTTAGGCATACACAATGCCGAGAATGTCATGTTGACTATGTTCGAAGTCACAGAGCCTTAAATCCAGACAAATACAATGAATCCGCTATTCATAGCAGAAAACAAAAACTACTTAGAGCCAAAACTCTTATAGAAAACAAGCTAAGAGCACATCACTGCTCAAATCCTTCCTGTCAGGGTACAGAAAAGTATCTTTGTCCCTCTCCGATGAAAACTATCCATAGAAACAGAAGTTTGTCAGAAATAGAACACCTTATTTTAAAGGCTACAGTGATATGTAAATACTGTAGCCCCAATAATGAAAAAATTCAAGATATTACAAATACCAGGATCGCTCCCCGTATGGGAAGCACGGATTGAAACTATGAAATTGATCAAGAAATCAGACAACCTTGAACAACAACTAACCATAACAATAAACGCTCTAATTGGACTTTCAATCTTGTTAATAGCTCAAGGCTATAAAGAAAAAGCATCTGAAGCTAAAGGCGCTTCAAATATCGCCAAAGAGTGGCTCGATTCCTACAAGACCGAAAAAATTGATAGGGGTTTCCTGCCAAGCCATTATGAATATTGAAGACAAATTAACCACTTTCTTAGAGTTACTAAAAACAAACGATTTCGCTTATGTTTCATCACTTTGGTTGTCATTAAGCGACGAAGAAAAAGCTCTTTTCAAGAGACTAACTTTATTTGAACTATCAAATGAGCAGATATCTTCTATTTATGAGTCTTTTTGTTACATCAATAAGATTCTTGCTAATGATATATTAGGTTATCGTTATAAGGAAAACAAAAAATATAAAAAAACAAATATAAAATCTCAAGAAAAAGATTTAAATGAAGGAAAAGAGTTAGAATCTTGGGAAAGATATATTAACTTCAAGGTCAAGTACCTGCAAGCTTTTAGAGCGAAATTACAAGCAGGAGGATTTAATCCAGATTTAATACCACTTTTAGTGGCTCAGGAGCTTGCTCATTTAAACGACCTTTCTCTTGGGGAAAAATCGAATGAGCAATTGTGAATTAATTCCACTATGTGCTTCACCGGAAGACTTATATGATTTTTATATATCAAATCATAAAAACCTAACAAAACAGGACCTAGAACTAGAGTACGAACAACACGGTATCAGTTTTTTTAGAAAACTTATCGAACACTTTGTAGGATATCACTATACTGGAATAAACTGTGTTGTAATTAGAGAAGGACTACCTTTAATTAGACGATATAGGAAGGGAGAAATAAACCACATCTTTTATGAGTATATGATCGATTTAGATAAAATATGCGATAAAAGAAAGAAAGATTTCAAAGTCCTAGTGCTGCCCTTTAAGGAAGAAGGGGACATTATTCCTTTTGTTGATCAACTTTCTTCAGCAATGAATGTGAGAATCAATTTGTGGCGAGGAAAAGAAATGTCTTACGATGAGGTAGAATCTTGAATGCCTCTCAACTAATTATTAAAAATTATATGTGGATACTTATTAAGGATGTAACATCATGTATTTGGGAAAAGTTAGATCTTTATTCCCAAAATAAGGGTAGTTTTTCCAGTGGGTTTACATTAGATTATCTCTCTTCTGATTTTCCAAGATGTAAGATTCATAAAAAAATTATATTTGAAATATTATTTGTTAATTCAGAGAATATTTGTGCTAAAACAGAAAAGATGAGTGATAAAAAATGTTTTATTACAATCTATTTACCTAACGCTTTTGGTTTCTATGGGAACAATAAAAGAATAACAAAATCTCAATCAAAAGATATTATCGGTAACTACTCAAAGAATATCCCTCAACTTATTCGGATCATTGCCCATGAGATTACTCACGTTTTTGATCCTCTTTTCAACAACATATATTATACAAATTATTATGCAAACAAATATAAAGCGCTTATGACTTCTTTAGAAAAAAATACTTCTGCCGAACATCAAAAAGCCATAAAGCAAATGTATTATGATTCTCTTATTGAAAAGAGAGCTTTTATGTCCGAATTTGAAGCATTGATTAGACTTTTTAGAAACATAAAGAAGACCAAAAAAGAATCGATTCTTTTTGTTCTAATAGAATCAGAAAAATCAGATTTTGAAAGATATCTCAAAAAGAATCGCTTCATTGAATGGCAGGGTATTGAAAAGAAAATTAGGGATACAGTTGACCTTATTTACTCAGACGAAAGATTCTTATTCGTCTAAATAGTCGCCCCACTCTTCTTTCTTCATACTGTTTAACAAATCAGTTAGGCTCGGTTTGAATGGTTTTCTAATTAACCTCATACCAGCTTCATCGGGTGTTTTATAGAAAGGTTCGAAAACCCCCTCTTGTGGGTGGGGGGTTCTCGAACCTTTCTATAAAGGTGTAGTCCGCATTTAGCAGCAAAACGGAATTCTTTCTGACAATCATTTCTTACCCTTTCACAGGTTCCGCCTTCGTCTTTTTTTAACAGTTAAAAGTATTTTAACTTTCATTATATTTACCCGGATCAAAAAATCGTGGCTCTAATGTCAATACATACTAGATGACTGGCAACTTATTAAACCAATCCTATATAAATACGAGAGATTGTCACAAAAAATAACTTTTGTTTTCACATATCATAATCGTATTCTGAAATATTAGGTTAAAGCCTCTTACAAAGGATACGGTATGGCGGGAAAAAGAAAAAAAATTCCTAAACAAGTTAGAGAAGCTGTTTGGAAAAGACAGTATGGTGGATGTATAGCATGTATAAATCGAGGAACCCAATATCACCATGTACTTCCGGTATCCTTGGGGGGAAATAATAGTTTACCAAACATAGTATTGTTATGCGAACAACATCACAGCCTTTTACATTTAGGTGATCTTGACACAGTTTTAACAATATTAGAGTATGGTTATTATTTAAAAAACGGAGAACTTCCTACTGATATAGAACAGCTAAAGGATTTGGCCGAAAAGATAAAAAAAGAACATCTTAGTAAATCATATGAGGAATTAAAAAAGTAAAATTAGAACATTATTATATATTTCTTGGAGGTGTTGCCATGAGTAATAATGTTTACGAAAAAGACATTTCTGAAGACAGAATTCCAGAAGAATTGGAGACTAAAAATTCAGAACAACAAGAAGAACCAAAATATATTCTAGATAAAATCTTTAAGTTTGTAAAAGACTCTCCGCCTTTATTTTTGCCAGTAGGTTCTATTAGATCAATACTCGCTCTTGGATTAATAGCAATTTCTGGCTTTATGGTGAGTAAAGGAATGGACATGCCGGAATGGCTTTATAGTTCTATAATAATGGTATTGGGTTTTTATTTTGGAGCACGAAACGGCAAAACCAAATAAGGAGTTTTGTCATGTTGGCATATCAACATTTCGAATTTATAGGTTTTCAAAAAAGAAATGATAATACATTTATTCCATTATTTAATAATGAAATGCACAGCACAATAACTCTTCCAGTAGGTTTGATTGATGAAGAACACATTATTAATTTCGATATCTACAATGAAAAAAAATCCAGAATAGAACGGTCTGGATTTTCTATTATACTTAAGGAAAAAATAATTGAAGAGTGCAGACTTTCTTCGTATATAAAAAACACTAGTTAGAATTTTTTTGTATTCCATTAAATAAATTTATTTATCATTGTCTTCAAATGGGAGGGTTACAATCTGAAAATAGTAGTTGGTTGTTTCTTGTATTACATTTAATAGATCTTCAAATGTAAATGGTTTTACAATATAGGCACTAATACCTTTTTCATATGCCATACAGATATCTTTATCATTTTTTGAGGTAGTTAAAACTACAATAGGTATTTTTTTAAAGATATTATTTTTTTTTATTATCTTTAGGGACTGTATGCCATTTATTACAGGCATATTTAGATCTAAAAATATAAGATCAGGAAGATTGTTAGAGGATGCCAAACTATTAATTAGCTCTTCACCGTTTTCAACAAACTTTATATTGTTAAGTATTTTTAATTGCTGAAACGCATCTGCTATAAATGCTCTATCATCAGCATCATCTTCAGCAACTAATATTCTTATAGGTCTTTTGTATTTGCTCATTTTTAATCTCTTTAGTTGGTTTTATTTCTTATTTAAAATTCTCCATACAATACTTGTTGTAACATAAACAAAGACTCATCAATGTTGTAGGTTGAAAACTCATTACTTAATAAATTATTGTTATTGTTAAAAAAATCCTTTATATATAAAAATTT
>Ga0066639_10004009_pt1 | contig 12602 bp, 9 predicted proteins | sample CryGeyCG2114_010_2_FD_59504 | JGI IMG/M metagenome (GOLD analysis project Ga0066639, IMG submission 59504) | Groundwater microbial communities from aquifer - Crystal Geyser CG10_big_fil_rev_8/21/14_0.10 | ecosystem: Environmental > Aquatic > Deep subsurface > Groundwater | place: USA: Utah...
TGTTAATGAAGGGTCATCTTCTGTATAGTAAACTCCCAATATGACTAGCGTCGGAACCATATTCAAAAAAGCACGGAAGTCTAAGGATTTAAGTTTGAATGAAGTAGAGCAAGAAACTCATATTAAATCCGAGTTCGTAGAAGCTATTGAAGAAACAAAATGGTCCCAACTACCGGAATTTACCGTAGTCACGGGGTTTGTTAAAAATCTTTCTAGTTTTTATGGATTGGACAGAAACAAAATGGTGGCGTTGCTGCGAAGAGATTATCCTCCTAAGCCGGTTACTATAAACCCAAAGCCGGACTTAGAAGACAGGAAACTGGTCTGGAAGCCAAAATTCACTTTTCTCTTAGGAGTATTGGCCTTGATTTTGGTAGTTGGTGGATACTTGGGATATCAATATTATATGTTTTCTCAGCCTCCTAAATTAGAGATTTTTGTCCCCAATGAAGGACAAGTTATTTATCAAAGAAGCATTACGGTGACTGGTAAAACGAATCAAGATGCAGTAGTTACAGTAAATAACCAACCGACCCTGATGCATGAAGACAGTACCTTCAAAGCTGAGGTAAATGTTGACGAAAATACTAGCAAAATAGAAATAAAAGCAATTTCGAGGTCTGGAAAAGAGACTATAGAAATCCGCAACATTGAGGTAGAATTAGACAGCTAAATATGGAAGGTATTCAAACAATTTTAATTGTTATAGTTATAGCACTTACAGCATTATTAGTAGTTGTTGGAGTACAGGTCCTGATGATTATTTTGGATTTGAGAAGAGCATTGAAAAGATTAAATTCCCTTTTGGATGATTCCATTTTGGGTGGAGGCCTAATCCAGCCGAGTAAACTGACAGGTATTCTAGAATTGGTTAAAAAGAAAGGTATGAAATCCCATGGGAGTGGTGAAGATTTGGTGGAATAACTTAATTGTCTGCTATACTAGCCTCAACGGGTGAAACCCGAAATTTATTTATGACTAGTAAAGAAATTCGAAGCAGATATTTGAAGTTTTTCGAAGATCGTGGGCATAAAATTATACCTTCTGCTCCTTTGGTTCCAGAAAATGACCCTTCAACACTTTTCATTTCTGCCGGGATGCAACCATTGGTTCCCTATTTATTAGGAGAAACTCATCCTGAAGGCAGCCGGTTGGTGGATTCGCAAAAATGTATAAGGACGGGTGACATAGAGGAAGTCGGTGATGCGTTTCATCATACATTTTTTGAAATGCTTGGTAATTGGTCGTTAGGAGATTACTTCAAAGAGCAATCTATTCCATGGAGCTACGAATTTTTGACACAAGAACTGCATATTTCTCCAGAGAGGTTGTCTGTTTCTGTCTTTGCTGGTGACGATGATGCTCCTAGAGATATTGAGGCGGCTGAAATTTGGAAACAACTTGGCATTCCTGAAGAAAGAATCTATTACTTCGGGAAAGAAGATAACTGGTGGGCAGCTGGACCAACTGGTCCTTGTGGCCCGGATACAGAAATTTTTTATGATGTAACAAGAAAACCCTGCGGTCCAGATTGTAGGCCTGGAGATAACTGTGGTCGGTATTTTGAAATTTGGAACAATGTCTTTATGGTTTACAATCGCAAAGAAGATGGTTCACTGGAAGAATTGCCCAATAAAAACGTAGATACTGGTATGGGTCTAGATAGGACGACTACTGTTTTATCTGGGCTAGAGGATAATTATCAAAATGACCTTTTCAAGCAATCATTAGAATCGTTAATTGCGATTCATAAATCGGGCCCGAGTTACAAAGAAAACCCTCGGCCTTATAGAATTATTTTGGATCATTTAAGGGCAGCAATATTTGCTGTTTCTGATGGAGTAGAGCCTTCTAACAAAGGGCAGGGATACGTTCTCCGTCGTTTAATTCGTAGAGCAATGATACAGGCCAGAAAGCTGGGAATGGATGACGACGAATGGCTTTCAAATACGTTACCTGGTTTGATCCAACCTTATTTGGAGGAATATCCAGTTTTAGGGAAAAGTATAGGAGGAATTAATCAGACTATAACAGCTGAGGTTGATAAGTTTAGAAAAACTATTAAGAAAGGCCTTACGAAAATCGATAAATTGGATAACGTTGACGGAAATATTGCATTTGACCTTTTCCAAACTTATGGTTTTCCACTGGAACTAACACTAGAACTTGCCCAGGAAAAAGGGCAGAAAGTTGATATAGAAGAATTCAAAAAAGCTTTTGAGGAACATCAGGAAAAGTCTCGTAGTGCATCTGCTGGAGTTTTCAAAGGAGGATTGGCAGACCACTCGGATGAAGTTACCAGATTACATACTGCACATCACTTACTCTTGGCTGCACTTCAAAAAATTGTTGATCCAAATATTACCCAGAAGGGAAGCAATATCACCGCTGAGAGATTAAGAATGGATTTTAATTTAGACAGAAAATTAATCGACGAAGAAATAAAGAAGGTTCAAGATTTGATGAACCATAAAATAGATGAAGACTTGCCTGTTACCAAAAAAATAATGTCAAGGGAAGAAGCAGAAAAAATTGGAGCGCAAATGGAATTTGCCAAAAATTATCCCGATCAGGTAAGTGTCTACTTCATCGGAGATGAAAATGAAGCATTTTCAAAAGAATTTTGTGGTGGCCCGCACGTTAATAAATTATCTGACCTGAAAGGCCATGTTACAATTACTAAGCAAGACAATGTGGGCAGTGGTGTCCGCAGAATCTATGCACAAATAAATTAACAACTTCTGTCCATGAAAGAAGACTACGAATACTACTGGTCCATCATCATCGAACCCGGTTGGGTGCTAGTTGGTATATGGACAATCCGCAACAAGTCTGTCCAAATTATCTCCAAATCAAGACTTCGTGAGTGGACAGATCAAGACAGTTTGATAACTTCCACTGATGAGGCTTTGTCTGAATCTGTAAAAGAATTTCCTGAGAGTGCTAAAGAACCTGAAAAAACAGTTTTTGGAGTTACTCCTTCTTGGGTAACAGAAGGACAGGTCAAAAAAGAATATCTCGAACACATAAGACAACTATGTACTAATCTTTCTTTGAAACCTACAGGATTTGTTGTTCTTCCCGAAGCAATTGCCCACTCACTAAAGGTGGAAGATGGGGCTCCCTTGACGGGTATTATTGTTGGTGTTCATAAAAGTGAAATTGATGTGACGGTTTTCAAATTGGGAAATCTAGTTGGGACAGTCCACGTTGGAAGAAGCGTATCCATCGTGGATGATGTGATCGAAGGCCTCGCTCGATTTAATTCTACTGAAAGTCTTCCTTCAAAGTTGATATTGTATGACGGGAAAGAGGAGGAGTTGGAAGATCTGCGGCAAGAATTAATAAAAGCAGACTGGGCAACAATTGGCGGAGAACAACTAAAGATGTTACATACTCCCCAAATTGAAACTATTGGCGAAGATAAAAAAGTCCAGGCTGTAAGCTTGTCTGGAGCCTCAGAACTTGAGGATATTTCTTCGATTGTAAATGATGATGATGAGAAAACAGCAGTTCCGCAAGATATGGGCTTTGTGGTTGGAAAAGATATCACAGAAACTGCAGCTCCACCTCATGTGGCGACAGTTCCTCCAGCCAAACAACAAGCAGAATCTTTAGACAATCTCCAAGAACCAAAACCGCTTGAAGGAGAGTCTGAAAATGACAGTATTGCAAGAAGATTCAAGTCTCCCATCAATTTTGCTGCCTTGAGTGGCCTGTTTGCCAGAATTAGATCAAACAAATCTACACTGCCTGTTTCTGGACTACCATCGATGTCGGGTGGTAAGAGTAAAATGACTCGTTTATTAATTCCATTAGCCGTAATACTAACTATTTTAGTTGGTGTGTGGCTATTTGTTATGCGAGCCGAAGTAACAGTTTATGTTGCTCCACAAATTTTGGAACAATCAACCGAAGTGAGTTTTGAAGTAGGCAGAACTTCCCCCGATCTTGGAAGCAAAAAGCTTCCAGCTACAGTTGCATCAGTTAGTATAAATGGAGAAAAAACAAAATCGACGACTGGCTCTAAAACTGTTGGTGATAGAGCAAAGGGCAAAGTGAAAATTCAGAATGGCACAGCATCAGAAATAAGTTTGTCAGCCAGTACAGTATTGGTTGGTCCTAATGGCTTGAAATTTAGTATAGACGAAGCTGTAGATATTCCCGAAGCGGTTTCCACCACCGAACCGGGTTCTGCCGATATTGCCGTTACGGCAGATGATTTTGGTTCTGAATATAATCTCGCCAATGGTGAGAATTTCACAGTCGGAAACTATCCTCGCAGCGAGTTGGATGCAGTTGTTTCTGAAGAATTAACTGGCGGCTCAAGTAGGCAAATAACCGCCGTTGCCCAAGCAGACGTTGATTCTTTGGAAGATGATCTTGTGGCAGAACTAAAACAGAAAGGAATTGAGCAGCTTCAAACGCAAGCTGGTTCACAGCAAAAGTTTATTTCCGATGCAGTCCAAGTTAGTGTTGTAGACTCCACCCCTAGTAACAGGGTGGGAGATGAAGCAAGCTCTGTAAAACTCACGCTTGAAGTAAAAGTTGAGGGACTAATGGTTTCACAAGACACCATCGACCAGTTAATCGGAACATTAATGAATGATCAGGTTCCCGCTGGATATATCTTGAAACAGGATCAGGTGAAAATTGAATTGGATAACGTTGAACAAGATGATGAGCTGTGGGTGGCAGATATGAGAATTAAGGCAAATTTGATACCGGTGATAGATCCGGATGAGATAGCAGCAAAAGTAAAAGGAAAAACTCCTTCAAGCGCGACCAAGGCGATAGACGAAATTCCAGGCCACTCAAGGGTTGAGATAAAAATCACTCCTCCACTTCCAATTCTCTCTAGTGTAATACCTTATAATCAGGGGCACATTAGTGTGGAAGTTGTTGCCGAAAGATGAAACGTAGACAGCTAAAGACTTTTTTGGGTGTAGTTTTGTTTATTTCTGGTACGGGCATTTTATATTTTGTTCTTTCTCCGATAATTATTTACAATTTATCTAGTGCCCGTTTAAATGGATACTTGTCGCCTATCCCAGAAAATGCAACGGATCTTGATTACACAAAACCTCAAAATTGGTTTCCCGCAGCACAGGGGAGTTTTTCCGAAAGCAAAGTTACGCACTACACTCTTTCTATTCCAAAATTGAAAATCGAGGGAGCAACAGTTGCCATTGGTGGTGAAGATTTGGCAGATAGTCTAATTCAATATCCGGGAACAGCATTGCCGGGAAAGATTGGAAATGCTGTAATTTTTGGTCACTCGATCCTTCCTCAGTTTTATGACCCTGAAGATTATATGGCCATTTTTTCTACTCTTCCAACTTTGAAAATAGGGGACGAAATTCAGGTTCGCTACGATGGCATAAATTATGCGTATAAAGTTCAAGATATGTTTGAAGTCCGCCCAGAAGACATACAGGTGTTGGACCAAAACGATGATGACTCTTATGTGACTTTAATAACCTGCACCCCCCCTGGCCACCCATTTAAACCAAGAAGATTGGTAGTTCGTGCTAAGATAGTCCCACCAAATGAAGCAATCTCACAAGCGAATATTAGGAATTGATTACGGGGAGAAAAAGACTGGGATAGCTTTTGCCGAAGGTCCTTTGGCTGAGCCGGTCGAAGTCATATATCACCAAACTGTTGAAAGTTTGTTAAATCAGCTTCAGAAAGTAGTTCAAAAATATGAACCTGAAATGTTAGTTATTGGTATGCCTTCTGGAATGCAAGGTGAAGAAGTAAAAGAAGTTATAGATAAAATTAAAGAAGAAATTAATTTGCCAATTGAAGTTGTAGATGAAGGTTTCTCCACCAGGGAAGCGCAGATGTTATCCAGAGATGTTGGCATGGCAAGGAAAAAAAGAAAAAGAATGGAAGACGCCTATGCCGCCAGCATAATCCTGCAAAAGTATCTTGACAACGCTAGGTGATATAATGCTTCAGTTTATTCGTAAAAGGAGCCTTTGGGCATGCACATCATCATAGTTGCTTACGCTTCTCGTGAAGACATGCTTTCTCACGATAGAAGTAAAGGACTTTGGGAGCGTCCGATAGATGTGGAGTACCGAGAAGACTTTAACCGTGAGGAAAGAAATGTCGAGGAGACTCCAGGAGTTAAGGCAGTCGGTTTTTTCAATGGACGAGGGGAATCCCTGCTATTCGAAGACATCGCAAAGGAATTGCCGTGGGGATAACATAACTGTCTTAATGGGCACTGAACAATTTTTCAGTGCCCACTGTTTCATAAAACTTCATGGTATAATTCCCTTGTGAATAATCATCTTGTAAAACAGGCAATTCATCCCATCCAAATGTGGCTTTTGAGCCAAAATAGATGTGTTGGTTGTGGCAAAGAATTAAGTTCTCGTAAACACAAAAAACACGCCAAAGGCGAGGTTGTCACCTGTGACTGTGGGCGTATGTTTATTAAAGAAAAAGGTAAATATCGCCGTGCTCTCTTAAATGAAGTTTAAATTCCTCCATCTTCTCATTTTTGTCCCAGTTTTTACTTTGATAATTATAGTTAGTGGATTTGTTTGGTATAACAACAACTTGAGTGCTCCAACTACCAATGAAGAAACCACGAGAGTTGTCATAACAAGAGGCGCCTCCACTGAGAAAATTGCAAGTACGTTGTCAGAAGCAGGAGTGATTAAAAACGCATTTGTCTTTAGGCTTTACACACAACTGAATAACCAAACTAGAAATATCCCAGCGGGGCAGTTTGATATACCTCAAAATCTTTCAGTTTCAGAAGTAATTGCCAAACTTAGAAGAGGACCGACCCAATTGTGGGTCACAGTCCCTGAAGGTCTTCGTAGAGAAGAGTATCCAGATAAAATTATAGAAAGTTTAGGCCTATCTGGAACAACGGCTGAAGAATTTAGACAAGAATTTATAGAAGCATCACGTAATCTAGAAGGATATTTATTCCCAGATACTTATTTATTTCCTCCTGAGGTAACTGCAACCACAATAGTTCAAACTATGCGCAACACTTTTGATCAGAAATTTCCAGTATCTGAACAAAACAAATTAGAAGCGCTTGGTTTAACTTTAGGTGAGGGAGTTTCTTTAGCTTCCATTTTGGAAAGAGAAACGATAACAGACGAAGAGAGGCCAGTTGTTGCTGGCATCTTGTATAACCGTCTAAATATTGATATGCCGTTGCAAGTTGATGCAAGTGTTCAATATGCCGTAGCTTCAAACTGCCAGTTGTTAAGTTCAGTTCAAAAGTGTGAATGGTGGCCAAAAGGCTTGACTCGCGATCAGATAAATAATACCAACTCTCCTTATAATACCTACCAGCACACTGGTATTCCACCGGCTCCAATTGCAAATCCCGGTTTGAGTTCGTTAATGGCGGTAGCCAACCCAGAAGAGAGTGATTACTTTTATTATATTCATGCAAATGGGCAGATCTATTATGCTGAGGACTTAGCAGGTCACAATGCTAATGTTGCACGCTACCTCAACAAGTGATACACTTTGCCACTTGACAAGCTTTTCCCTAAGATTATAATGCCTACTTAGGCGTACTTAAGGAGTAGGCTTTGTGCGCTTTACCTCTCTATGAGCAAAACCAGCCGAAGACAACTAGGAAAAAATGAAATCTCTCTGCCAATGCTAGACCTTTCTCTTGTCCAAAGAGAAAGTTGGGAGTGGTTTTTAAATGAAGGAATTTCTCAAGAAATAGTAAAAATATCTCCAATTGATGACTTCACCGGTAAGAACTGGCAATTACTTTTGGGCGACCATGAATTGGGTGAACCAAAACTTTCTCCTCAAAAAGCAATTGAAAAAGGATTAACGTATGCAGCTCCATTCAAGGTAAAAACGACATTAATTAACAAGAAAACTGGGGAAGAAGTGGAACAAGATGTTTTCTTCGGGAACCTTCCAGTCATGACAAATTCTGGAACCTTTATTGTCAATGGAATTGAAAGAACAGTTATTAATCAATTGGTTCGTTCTCCGGGGGTTTACTTCAATGGCGACATTGATCGTTCAACTGGTAGAACTTTGTACATTGGCGAAGTTCGCCCGCTTCATGGTTCTTGGCTGGAGTTTGAAGTTTCTAAAAGCGACGTCATTTCAGCAAGAATTGATAAACGCAGAAAGTTTCCGGCAAGCGTTATTTTGAGAGCTATGGGAATTGAAACTGATTCTGAAATCCAAGAACTTCTCCAAGATGTCGATAGTGACAAAGACCATAATTATTTAAAGAAAACTATTGATAAAGATCCTACAAAGAGTCGCGAAGAAGCTTTGTTGGAAATTTATCGAAAGATGCGCCCTGGAGAACCTGCAGTTTTGGAAAATGCTCAAAACCTTTTTTATAGCTTGTTCTTTGATCCTCGCAGATATGATTTGGGTAAAGTTGGTCGTTACAAAATTAACAAAAGACTTAAGCTCAGTTTGTCTAATGAGCCTGATAATTGGGTACTCAAAAAAGAGGATGTTGTTGAGCTGTTGAGATATTTAATTGGTTTGCAAAATGGCCAAGGCCGAGTTGATGACATTGACCATTTGGCTAATCGAAGGCTGCGCAGAGTTGGGGAATTGGTTGCAACCCACGCATTCCGTCTTGGTTTACTTAGGTTGGAAAGAGCAGTCAAGGAAAAGATGAGCTTGATTTCGCCTGAAGACAATCCTCAACCACAAAACTTGATTAACGCAAGGCCTTTGATTGTGGCAATCAATGAATTTTTCCGTTCAAGCCAATTATCACAGATTTTGGATGACACTAACCCGTTATCAGAAATTGATCATTTACGTCGTGTTTCAGTTCTTGGCCCGGGAGGAATCAGCCGAGAAAGAGCTTCCTTTTCCATTCGTGATATTAACTCATCTCAATACGGAAGGATTGATCCCGTCCGTTCTCCAGAAGGTCCAAACATTGGTTTGGTTACTTATTTAGCCTTATATGCTCATGTCAATGAATATGGATTTTTGGAAGCTCCATATAGGAAAGTAACCAAAGAAGGAAAGAAATTGAAAGCTACAGATGAAATTGTTTATTTAACTGCTGATGATGAAGAAGAATACTTCATTACTCATAATGGAGTGGTAAAAGATGGTTATGTTGACGGTGATCGTGTTCCATATCGACATCAGGGAGAGTTTTTAGAAGGATCATCGGACTTGATTAATTTGGTAGATCTTACTCCTCGACAAGTGTTTGGAGCTTCTGCATCTTTGATTCCATTTTTGTCTCACGATGAAGGTAACCGTGCGTTAATGGGAAGTAACATGCAATGTCAGGCAGTGCCGTTGGTTCGACCGGATGCTCCAGTCGTCGGAACCGGTATGGAGAGTGAAATTGCATCAGCAATGGGAAGGGTTGTTCGATCTGAATACGACGGAGTCGTTGATTATGTGGATGCAGAACGTATTGAAATTAAGCTTGATAAAAAGACCGAGGATCTCGGGTCTTCATACGTTGACGTCATCGACAACGGTAAAAGAGTAATTTACTCCTTAAGCAAATTCCAAAGAACTTCACAGTCAACAGCTTACAATCAAAAAGCCTTGGTTGTTGCAGGTCAAAAGGTAAAGAAAGGCGAACTGTTGATTGATGGACCTTCTTCCGAAAATGGAGAATTAGCTTTAGGACAAAACTTGGTGGTAGCTTATGCAAACTTTGAAGGTTATGGATTTGAAGACGCTTTGTTGGTTTCCCAAAGGTTGGTCAAAGAAGACCTCTTAACTTCAGTTCACATTAAAGAATATCAAGCCGATGTAGTTGAAACAAAGTTGGGCCCGGAGGAAGTCACTCCTGACATCCCAAACGTTGCAGAAACTGAATTGTCTAATTTGGGCGAAGATGGAATAGTCGTCATTGGTGCAGAGGTAGGACCAAATGATATTTTAGTCGGGAAGATTGCTCCAAAAGGAGAAACAGAGTTGACTTCCGAAGAAAGACTTTTGAGAGCAATTTTCGGTGAAAAAGCTCGAGAAGTACGCGACACTTCAGTTCGTGTTCCTCATGGTGAAGGTGGAATTGTCGTTGATATTAATATTTTAGATAAATCCAAAGGTGACGAACTTAGCCCAGGAGTACTTCAAAGTATTATTGTAAAAGTTGCTCAAGTGAGAAAAGTTATGGTCGGAGATAAGCTTGCTGGACGTCATGGAAACAAAGGAGTTATTGCCAAGATCATGCCGGAAGCAGACATGCCTTACCTTCCAGATGGGACTCCTGTTGATATTATCATTTCGCCTCTATCTGTTTTGGCACGTATGAACTTGGGTCAACTGTTGGAAGCTCACCTTGGTCTTGCTTTGGCAAAGAAAGGTGAAACAGCAGCAATTCCAGTGTTTGACGAAATGGAGGAATCTTTGATTGCCAAAGAGCTGGAGAGTGCAGGGTTTCAGCCCAATGGAAAGATTAGACTTCGTGATGGACGAACAGGACAAGAGTATGAAGAAGATACTGTTGTTGGAATTGGATATATCTTGAAACTGAAGCATATGATCGAGGACAAAACACACGCTCGTTCAACTGGTCCATACTCATTGGTTACACAACAACCACTTGGAGGAAAAGCACAAATGGGCGGCCAGAGGCTTGGAGAGATGGAAGTCTGGGCACTTGAAGCACACCGAGCAGCTCATACTTTGCAGGAAATGTTAACCATTAAGTCAGATGATATCGTTGGTCGTGCTCAAGCTTTTGGCGCAATAGTCAAAGGTGAGCCTATTCCTGAAGCTAGAGTTCCAGAAAGCTTCAAGGTACTTATTCGTGAATTAAATTCTCTTGGTTTGGCAGTCAACATCGAGGGTGAAGTTGTTACTCATGAAGAATCTGAAAAAGAAAACACCGAACAGCCAATGGTTGGGTCTGAGGGTGGCGAAGCATCAACTGTTGATTACTCTGATCCTTTGGTTAAACTAAAAAACCTTTCAGATTTCGAGTCTTTGCAAATCAAATTAGCTTCACCGGAAGAAATTCGTTCTTGGTCTCGTGGTGAAATCACCAAGCCAGAAACTATTAATTATCGAACTTTAAAGCCAGAAAAAGATGGTCTATTTGATGAAAGAATCTTTGGACCAACAAAAGACTGGGAATGTTATTGTGGGAAATACAAGAGAATTCGTTATAAAGGTGTTATTTGTGATAAATGTGGAGTTGAAGTTACTGAGTCTAGGGTGCGTCGTGAGAGAATGGGTCATATAAGTTTGGCAGCTCCAGTTATGCATGTTTGGTATTTCAAAGGTGCCCCATCTAAAGTCTCTTTGTTGTTAGGATTGCCTCCAAGGGCAATTGAGCAAGTAATTTACTTTGCTCGTTACTTGGTGATGAATGTTGATACCGAAGGAAGAAAACACGCAATAAAGGAACTAGAAAAAGTTAGGAGCGAGAAGATCCAAGAGATCAAAGATTTGTACAAAGAGAGAAAAGATCTCACTGAGCAAGACATTGCCGAGAGGAAAGAGAAAACTCAGCAAAGGATTAAGGATAAAGAACAGTTGTCACTTGCTCTGTCTGAAATAGACCTGGATCACAGAAAGAAAGAGACATCACTAAATGAGGAAGAAAGAGAAACATCTGAAAAGACAGAGGACCTATTCGGTAGATTGTTGGCAATTGTTAAAGAGGCAAAGAAGTATCAATTCCTTTCAGAAGAAGAATATGATCAGCTTTTCCAATATGGAGTTGCAGATTTTGTCGAAGTTAAGATGGGAGCAGAAGCTCTTTTAGAATCTTTGAAGAGTGTTGATTTAGAAGAAACCAGCAAGAAAATCAGAGAAGAACTAGCTGGACTTAAAGGGAAAGGTCCTCGTTACACTAAACTTACTAAAAGGTTGAAATTGATTGATGGCATGCGTTTGGCCAAGATTAATCCAAGCTGGATGGTTATGAGAACCTTGCCAGTCTTGCCTCCTGATTTGCGCCCAATGGTTCAGCTATCAGGTGGAAGATTTGCAACCAGCGATTTGAACGATTTGTACAGAAGAGTAATTAACAGAAATAATCGTTTGCGACATCTAATTGAACTTGGTGCACCAGAAATTATCTTGCGTAATGAAAAAAGAATGTTGCAGGAATCTGTTGATTCTTTGATCGATGCCTCTCAAAGAAAAGCAACTCGTCGAGGACGCGGTCGTCAACCTCTGCGTTCACTTTCTGACATGTTGAAAGGTAAACAAGGTCGCTTCCGTTTGAATTTGCTTGGTAAGCGTGTCGATTACTCTGGACGTTCTGTAATTGTTGTGGGTCCTGAATTAAAGTTAACCCAGTTTGGTTTGCCAAAAGACATGGCTCTGGAAATGGCAAAACCATTCGTGCTAAGAGAAATGATTTCTAGAGGAATTGCACCAAATGTAAAAAGTGCAAAGAATATGTTGGAAAAACATCCTCCCGAAGTTTTTGATATTTTGGAGGAAATCACAAGGGACCATCCATTTTTGCTTAATCGTGCTCCAACTTTGCACAAGCTGGGTATTCAAGCCTTCTATCCGGTTTTGATTGAAGGAAATGCTATTCGTATTCATCCGGCGGTTACAAAAGGGTTTAATGCTGACTTTGACGGAGATCAAATGGCTGTTCATTTGCCTTTGTCTCAAAAAGCCAGAGA
>Ga0066639_10004011_pt1 | contig 12598 bp, 9 predicted proteins | sample CryGeyCG2114_010_2_FD_59504 | JGI IMG/M metagenome (GOLD analysis project Ga0066639, IMG submission 59504) | Groundwater microbial communities from aquifer - Crystal Geyser CG10_big_fil_rev_8/21/14_0.10 | ecosystem: Environmental > Aquatic > Deep subsurface > Groundwater | place: USA: Utah...
TTTGTAATTGGTGAACCTCAGTTTACCAATCGCTTGGGGAGAGTAGTAGAGGGGTCTACTGGTTATGAAGCAGGACTTCGCTCAGGAGATCGAGTTCTGGAGGTGGCTGGCCAAAAGGTTGAATACTTTAAAGACTTTATTGAGAGGGTGAGCGAGATCAAAGGAGATCGCGCTCTTCTTAAAGTTGAACATCTAAATGGGAATGTGACTTCTTTAAATGTTCCGCTCAAAGATATTTCCTCTAGCAATCCTTATGGGGAAAAAATTCAGATCTCAACGATTGAAGGAGTCTATCCAGCTAATCGGAAATCCTTAATTGCGGTGACGGATCCAAAGTCAATTGCTGGAAAAACAGGCCTTCGAACTGGGGATTTAGTTAAAGAAGTGAAATGGGGAGAGGTCACCACTAAAATATTTTCGTTTGAAGATTTTTCTTCGCTCATTGCCGAGAAGTTGGCGTTAAAAAAGAAACTGCCTGAAACAATTGAAATTGGAGTCGAGAAAAAAGGAGAGCCCTCTTCAGTGATTCCTCATACCCTGGATCTTTCATTCATTCGAGGTTCTGTTTTTCAGTCCCATGTTGAATTTCAGGATGCAATCGGAATTCATAGTACAGAACTTCTCATTGAAGAAGTGATTAAAGGGACTCCTGCTGCAGAAGTTGGGGTGCAGGCGGGAGATCGTGTGATCATGGTCAACGGTGTGAAGCCGCGTTCGTTTGACCACTTGAGATCTCTTGTTCAGATGACTGCAGAGAGCGGAAACAAAGTTTCGATTGTAGTTGAAAGAAGTGGTGAAAGACAGCGTTTAGAAATGAAGCCAGAGGGAAGGGCGTCTAAAGACTATTTAGGAAACCCAGTTACTACTTTTGCAATCGGTATTCGTAGTCAAATCAAGTTGAATGAAGGTGAAACTGTCCTTGTTCGGATTTTAAATCCAGTTCGTTTGGTGAGAGAATCTCTAGGTCAGACGTGGGATTTGATCGTCATGACTGTAGTGACTTTTAAGAAGCTACTTTTAGGAGAGGTGAGCCCAAAGAATTTGGGTGGTCCTCTTTTAATCGGAAAAGTGGCAAGTGACAGTCTGGATGTGGGGTGGCTCTACTTTTTTAAACTCATGGCGATGATTAGTATTAATCTTGCAATCCTAAATCTCTTGCCAGTGCCTGTTTTGGACGGAGGACATTTAGTTTTTCTGGGGATCGAAGCCGTTCTAGGACGTCCTCTCAGTCTCAAGAAAATGGAGCTCGCCCAACAGGTTGGGATGACACTTCTCATCGTTCTCATGGTTTTTGCTTTTTATAATGACATCAGCCGAATGGTTGATTTTAAGCAAATCTTTAACTAGGTCAGTTGGTCGTTGTGCCTCACTTTTTAGCCATTGATACGGCAACTCTTGAGGGTTTGATCGCGATCGGAGATGCGAACAAACCATTTTACACCCATGCCAGCACCGTTCAAGCTCAACAAAGCGAGAAGCTTTTGTCTGAGATCGATAAAGGTTTAAACGCATCTCGGCTCACTCTTCAAGACATTGAACTCTTGTGTGTGGGGGTTGGACCAGGGAGTTTTACTGGGATTCGAATTGGAATGGCGACCATTCGCTCATTGGCACAAGTTTTAAAAGTTCCTGTTCTCTCTCTCCCTTCTCTTTTCCCTGCACTTGTTGCCTATGACCATTCATCGCACTTTCAAAAAGCAAAACCATGGCAGAAGCTTCGAATTCATTCCACTTTGAAGGCGTTTCGAGGGGAGCTTTTTGCCATGGGGTTAGAAACTTTCGGAGGAGAGCTTGGATTTTATAAAAATCTGTCTTCTCTTCCCGAGTCGCGTGCGGTGAATGCGGTGGAGTTTGGCAAAGAACTTAAAAAATCTTTAGAAGAAGATCCTACTCTTCAGCTCATTGTGCTCGGGGATGGCTATTTTGCTTTTCAGTCTTCAGTTGAAGAGGGGTTTCAGGGAGGGGACAGAGAGCGACTTCATGTTCTTTTGAAAGAAGACCTAGATCTCCCCATGGGCCTCTATCGGGCAGCCTGTTGTCTATTTGAGAGGGGTGAAGCCACCTTAGAATTAGACAAAATAAGTCCGTTATATATTCGTCCTTCTGAGGCAGAAAGAAAGCTGAAAGCGGGCCTGATTCCAGCTGCACCGACGATAAAAAGTGACTAAAATGATTAACTTTGTTAATCTGGGGTCCAAATGCAAACGAAAGCACGTGGAATTTACGTCTATTTTTTGCCAAATCTCTTTACGTCCGCCAATTTGGGGGCAGGCTTTTTTTCGATCATTGCCTCTCTGAATGGACAACTAGAGCGCGCGGTCTATGCCATTTTTATTGCTGCCATTTTTGATTCTCTCGATGGACGGGTTGCCCGTCTTGCAAAAGCAGAAAGTGCTTTTGGTGAAGAATACGATTCATTAAGTGACCTCGTGAGCTTTGGGTTGGCTCCTGCCGTTCTTTCCTATGAATGGGCATTGCGCTACATGGGTCGGGTGGGGTTTGTTGTGGCCTTTCTTTTTGTTCTTTGCGGGGCACTCCGATTAGCTCGTTTTAATGTGATGACTCATGTGATTCCAAAAAGTTATTTTCAAGGGCTCCCTATTCCGATGGCGGCCATTATCTTGTCCAGTGCGTGGCTTTTTATGGGAGAAGTCGGATTTTTACCTAATCACGATGCTTCGATGACGCTTTTTACGATGCAGGACTTCCCAGTTCTAGGACTCACTCTTTTTCTGGGAATTCTCATGATTAGCACTCTGCGCTTTCCGAGCTTTAAGGAGCTCCACCTCGAATCTCGGCACTTGATGGGCGTTTTTCTCGTCTCAGTGGGGCTCATTCTCTTGATTGCGTTACGGCATGAAATCATGCTCTTTAGTTTTCTAATGGGATACGTTGTTGTTAGTATTGCAATGAATATTCGTAGGCACATTCGAAAGAGAAAACGAAAATCCTTTTCTAGTCTTTTTTACGATGAAGATAGCCTCTTGGGATTAGATGATGAGGGAGAGGGTTCTCCTCCATCCACTGGTTTTTCTTCTCGTTCTTCTTCAGAAACTTCTGAATCTCTAGTGAAAACAGAAGTTTATTCTTCCTCTCAAAACGAATCGGACTCAGATGAGTCCGAGCCAAAAACCTCAAAAGTTTACTGATGCTATTAGAATCATTTGAAAAAAAAGAAACATACAATGTGGGGATTATTGGGGCTTTAAACACAATCGATCAGGACTTTTTAAACCTTCTCGACGAGCGTAAGTTTCCGATTAACCACTTAAAAGTCCTCGTTCCCGAAGAAAATCCAGAAGAGTCCATTTCTTACCGAGGGCTTCCGGCTGTGACCGAAGAGTTGAAAGAGGAGTCTTTTTCAGACCTCGACATTGCTTTTTTCTTAACCGATTCTAAAATGAGCTCAAAATATGTCCCCCATGCCATCCAACAAGGGGTTTTGTGTTTTGATTCTAGTATGGCATTTCGCCAAGAGGTTGGGGTGCCTCTTTTAGTGCCAGAAGTGAATAGCGAAGTGTTGCATGAGGCTGAGACGAACCGTCTGGTCTCTCTCCCTTCCCCCGCTGCTGTGGGACTTTCTCTCATTTTAAATACGTTTCACGATACCTTTAAGTTAAAAGAAGCCCATGCCGTTTGTTTGTATCCCGCAAGCCATAAGGGGGATGCCGGTGTTAGAGAACTTTCTTCTCAATCGATTCAACTCTTAAACGGAGACCTCAATATCGACGCCAAGGCATTTCCAAGGCAAACGGGTTTTTCTTGTTTTCCTCAAGTCGGGGAGTTTACTTCTAAAAGTGGCTCCACTGAAGAAGAAGAGGGCCTTGAGCGGGAGCTCCATAAAATTCTCGAGGACCACTCCGTTCAGATCAAGGCGACTTGCATCCAGATCCCCGTTTTTAATGGAATGTCTTGTCATCTTTTGGTTGAAACCGAGAAAGAAATTGATGATTTTACTCTACAGCGCAATTTGAAGGATTCCGAGTTTCTTGAGATCGAGCGCCCTTTAGCTGAGGAATACCCAACAAGTTTTAGCATTGGGTCTTCAGAAAAGATCGCTATTGGACGGATACAACGGGTTTTTGAACGACCAAATCTTTTTCAGTTGTGGGCGGTCTGGGATAATATACACCTAGGATTTGCATTGAATGCCATTAAAGCAGCTGAGACGCTATTGGCTAAAATTTAATCTCCCATCTGATTCATCGAGGAAGCAGGAGTGAGCGGACCATTGATAAAATCAATCACATCAGGAGTCCTCCTCCTCCTTTTACTTTCTGGAAATGCCTTTTCAGGAACGATCTATTTTAATCGCGATCAAAAAGAAGAAAATTCAACAGATGCGGCTCTTGCCACGAACTGGGATTTTGGTTCTTCTCCCATTCAGCTTTACTACGCTTATGGGTGTGCGGAACGAGGTCGTTTTAAATATGCAATTCGAGAAGGCCGAAAGGTCTTTCACAGAAACTATGATAGCTTGTCTTCTTATCCATTGGCAGTTGGTGGGAATTGCTCGACTGGGAAAGACTCTACTACGAGTGGGAATCCTGTCTTTCAGATCTACTGGGTGGGCGGGGAGAATGAGAGTTCGACTGGCTTAAAACTCCGTTTAGAGGATGAAAAGGGCAATGATGTGAGGTTGACGGATTGTAGCGATTTTACCAGTTGCAGTGGAAGTTCAGGTACCTACATTTCAATTAAACCCATCGATTCATCTAAAGGGACTTTTATTTTTCAAGTGGATTGGGACGACCTCTGCGGAGGGATTGAAAGCACTAAGACTTTTAAAACAGTTTGTGATGACACAACTTTAGCAACGACGGGCACAGGAAGTGCGAGTTTCACTCTAAATATTGAAGGCAGTTCGGTCGATGACTCGGTTTCTCTTGAAGTTACGCTTTCCAATGAAGGCCCAACAGATGTGAGTGATCTTGACCCTCATTTTGAGCGTGGAGATGGAAGAATCTATATAGATCTCGATGCGGGCTATACCGTTTCCAAAGCTCCAAGCGTCATTACGTTTGCATATCCACTTGGGCTGACTCCAGGGTCTGCTGAAAAGGCTTGGGAAGATAATGACATTGTTCTTCAGGCTAGCGGTCTAAAAGAAGAATATGCTGAGTATCAAGTGGGCAACCTTACTAATGGGCAGAGCTACTACGCGGGTGTGACAGTGCTTAATTCCTCTTATGTCATGAGCACGACTGGGACTGCGACTGAAGAAACAACGCCAGGTCGTATCTATGGCGTGCTAGACGAAGACAAGTGCTTTATCGCAACGGCTGCGTTTGGATCAAAATTTCAAACAGAAGTGACTATTTTAAGAAATTTTCGAGATCGGGTGCTCCGGAAATTCAAGCTTGGAAATGACTTTATTCGAACTTATTACGAAACGAGTCCTCCCTATGCGCGTGAGCTCAAAAAACATCCCGTTTTAAAGAGGGTGGTGAGGGGAGCACTCCTTCCTTTGGTTTTGGCTGCAAAACTCTCAACTCCCTTTCAAGGCGTGTTGGGGCTTTTTGCCTTTTTTGGAATTTTAGCTTTAGAGCTTCTCTTTACATTGGCGCTTGCTCTCGTTTTCTTTTCTTTTTTAAAAAAACACGTTCGCTCAGTACCATTTTTGAAAATCTTTTTTTTTAGTTTAACGCTTTCAAGTCTTTTTGGATTTTCCTCTTCACTTCGAGCCGCGGACGTTGAAAATGCGCCTCCCCCGGCAACAGCAGATCCAGAGTTTGATTTAGAATCGGGTGGAGACTATTTTTTAGAGCCCCTAGCTCCGCCAAAAGAGCTCGAAGGTCAGAAAAACATGGGACTTGAATTCAAAGCGGATGAAGGGGAATCTTCTGCAAAAGAGAGTGCAGCGTCTGAAGCTCCAGAGATTCCAGAGGCCGTTCCACCTCTGGTTTCACCCAGTGAAACTTCTCAGGTTTTAGAAATGCCTTCATTAGAGGGCCTACCTGTAGAGGAGCTAGAAGAACTAGACTTCCCCCAAGAAGAGGTTTCAAAGTCCCTAGAGCCAGAGCTCAAAGAAAGTGAGTCTAAGCCGCTCGAAGAAAAGCTAATTCCCAAAAAGGAATTGCAGCCTCAAAAAGTTCACATCACAGAAACCCCCAGTGGAGAATCGAACTCCAAAAATAGAAATTGGATTCCAAAAGTTGATCGCTCGAACATCCACCAAGAAAAATTTCAGGCTCTGAAAACCGGAGAGACGCCTTCTTTAAAGGAAATTTATGAAGATATCGGAAAAGGGATTAAGTGGGGCTATAGTTTCACGGTGGAGCCAAGCCCGATTGAACCGAGTGTTCCCGGAGGGGATGGATTTGCTTATAGCCAGATTTATGATCAAGAAGCCTTTGCATTTAATATGGGCGCAGACTGGATGTTTTTAAAAAGAAGCTGGGGAACCCTTGGAGTCGATAGCCATTTAGGAGTTTCTATGGCTCGGGGTAAAGGAATTTTTCGAGATGCCCCAGTCGAGGAGTCGCGCGTGACGTTTCGATTTGTTACAGTCCCAGCATCCCTTGGTCTCAGTTATCGGGTGCATGGACTCCGTTGGGTGATTCCCTACTTTGAAGCGGGATTTTTAGTGGTTCCTTACCGAGAAAGCCGCAGTGATGATGCGAGCAAAAAAAAGGGAGGAATCAGCTGGGGTGGGCGCTTTGCAGGCGGGATTATGGTGGCACTGGATTGGCTTCACCGCAAGTCGGCTTGGGATTTGTATCAAGCAAGCGGGATGAAGAGAAGTTATCTCATCGCTGGGTTCACGAGTTATCAGGCGACTAATGGAGTGACGACTAAGCTTCAATCCATAGATAACCCCGTTGAGTTTTCAGACACTGCAGTTGAAGTCGGCTTGAGGCTTGAATTTTGAGTGCGAAGGTTCGTTTAAAACTCACGATTCAATACGATGGGACCGAGTTTGAGGGTTGGCAGATTCAGCCAAAGGGACGAACTGTCCAAGGAGAACTTGAAAAAGCCTTTCTTCGGATTCTAGGAGAGTCTACCTCTGTGGTTGGCTCCGGCCGGACAGACAGTGGCGTTCATGCTTATGGGCAAGTGGCGCACGTCGATTTAAAACCTTCGATTGAAATTTCAAAACTCATTAAGGGCGTGAACGCGGTTCTTTCTAAAGAGATTCAAATTTTAAGTTGTGAAAAAGTTCCTCTTTCGTTTCATGCCAGAAAGTCGGCCAAGAAAAAAACCTACCGTTATGTGATTGAAGAATCCAAATTTCCAAGTCCCCTCTACAGACGGATGGCGACTTTTCGGTTTTGTCGGATGGACAAAGGGGCCTTAGCATTTGAACGAACGCATTTTTTGCCACTCGATCTCCGTGCGATGGAGAGGGCAAGCGAGTTTCTTCTGGGGGAACACGACTTCACTTCATTTCGCGCAAGCGGTGCTAAAGAGGGGAGCGCGGTGCGTCGTATCTATTTGGCCACTTGGCAGGAGCACCCACTCCCATTTTCTTTAGAGGGAAGGCTTCTCATTTTTCGAATTATGGGGAATGGGTTTTTAAAGCAAATGGTCCGAAATTTGGTCGGAACCTTAATCGAAGTGGGTTCTGGCAAACGTTCACAAGAAGAATTTCAAACGTTGATTCAGCTTAAAAATCGCTCTCTTGCTGGTCCTACGGCGCCTCCTGAAGGTCTGGCCCTAGAGTCAGTCGAATATTGACCAAACTTCTCCCAAGATGCTAAGGTCCTGGGCCTAGTCGCTGAAAATCCGGCAGCTGAGATCACTTAACAGAGGATGGTTCTATGCCCGTTCAAATCGAGAAAGTTTCTCCATGTGAGAAAAAGCTAAAATTCACGGTCTCTCCCAATGAGATCAATGTTCAGATCGAAAAGGTTCTAAAAAAAGTTCAAAAGACTGCAAAATTAAAAGGGTTTCGAAAAGGGAAAGCTCCTTTGAGCTTAATCCGAAAAACGTATTGGAGTCATGTTCAGTACGATGTGATCAATGAAGTGATCCAAGACAGTTATCAAAAGGCGGTCGTGGATAATAAAGTTCCTGTGGTCGGGCGCCCAAAAATTGAGACGAAGGATTTTAATCCCGATCAAGATTTTCACTTTGAAGCGCTTGTTGAGATTTATCCCGAGTTTGAATTACCAAAACTTTCAAAAATCAAGGTGAGTGAAGTTAAGGTTGAGTTGAAAGAAGAAGAAATAGAAGAAAACTTAAAGCAAATTCGTGAATCTCATGCGGTCATGAAGCCTTTAGAGGGTGAACGAGCGTTGCAAGCTGGAGATTTTGCAGAAATTGATTTTTCAGGGAAGCTCCCCGATGGGACAGAGCCAGACAGCATGAAAGCGAGTGCCTTTCTTCTAGAGATTGGTTCTAATCAGTTCATTCCAGGATTTGAAGAGGGCTTAGTGGGGATGAAACTTGGAGAAGAGCGAGACGTTGAAGTTAAATTCCCAGAGGACTACCATGCAAAAGAATATGCAGGGGTTCTTGTTACTTTTCACGTGAAGCTTGGAGAAATCAAGGTGAAGGAGCTACCTGAGCTCACCGATGATTTTGCTAAAACGATTGATTACGACACGGTTGAAGCCTTAAAGACCGAAATCCGTGAAAACATGCAAAAAGGAAAAGAACAGGAAGCACGAGCTAAAATGCGTGAAGAGGCTTTTAATCAACTGGTTGAAAAAGCAGAAATGCGTGTTCCTGAAGCCATGATTCAAGGTCAAGAAGAGATCATTCGAAATGATATTTCTCAAAGGCTCCGCCAGCAGGGTTCAAACGAGATGATGACGAAAGACTACTTTGAAAAGTGGAAGTCCGACATCGAGTCCCAAGCCTTAAAGCAGGTGAAGGTTGCTCTCTTAGTAGATAAGATTGCAACTGAAAACTCTCTTGAGGCGAGCGAGGGAGATTTAGACGCTCGATTTGAAGAACTCGCACAATCTTTTTCAATGGAAAAAGAGAAGATCAAAGAAATGTTCACTAAGGACCCCAATCGAATGGGAAACCTCAAGTGGCAGATTAAAGAGGATAAGGTCACAGACTTTATTTTTACTGAAATCAAGCTCTTAGACCCTGAAAAAAAGGGCATTGGGTCTCTCTTTAGTCGGGGCAAAAAATAAAAATAGCTCTCGATCTGAGTAAACTCTACATATTGTGTCGGATTTAATTTTTTGATATTCCTCTAGGGGCGTGAAAAACCTCCCTGGAGGAAGAGTGAAAAAATTACAGAGCTTACTTTTTTTAAGTCTTCTATTTAGCCTGGTATCTAACACCGTCTATGGATTTGGGGGAAAAAGGCCAAAAGATCTAAAAGAAATTGATCTTCCTAAAGAAGTTTTAAGAGAAGATCCCTACCTATTAAAAACTCATGAATTGCAACAAAGTAGCCCTACCCACTTACTAAATTTAAGGTTGATCAATCATGGGATTAAGAATTCTGCAGAAGAACTCAATAAAATGATTCAGGCGGCTGAAGCCATTTATTCACAATGTCCTGGGGTTAATCTCAGGATTCAAGTTTCAGAAGAGATTGAAACAGAGAAAACGAGATTGAGCGAACAGTTGATGATTTTAGAGCCTGGTGTTCTTTCAGGACTTTCGCGTTCTTTTTTTGATTTTTTTAAACCTTGGAAAGAAACCCCAAAAAGAGTTCAGGGCTCTATCGATCTCCACTTAGTTGATTATTTATTAAAGACCTCTAGAGAGGAATATGAGTCTACAGGAAAGATTCACTATATGAAAATAGGACAAACTTTTAATGAAAAGACCATTAACTTGTTACATCCAGCTTCTCCTGGGTTAGAGGATCTTGGGGAGCCTTCTGAATTTTCAGGCAATTCAGTGATTTTGGCTTTCAAGGCGTGGAGACAGAATAACACTCAGATGACTATCTACTATAAGGATAAAAGTACCGACTCTCGAGGAAAACTCCTAAAGAACGCAATAGTTCGATACCGTGTGGTTTCTTCTAATTGGACTCTCCTAGCTCACGAGTTAGGACACATTCTTTTAAATGTGCCTCAAGATCTAGAAGACTACAAGTTTCATTATTGTCCAGACAAGGGTGACTTCTGTGATTTGGATAATTTGATGTCGCCTGGAGGGGATCCTGCTGAAGAATACCTGCACCCCACAGAGAACAAAGTGATTGGCTGGACAGCGCTTCCACAGTTAGAGCCAGGCCAGTGTGCTCTTTTTGAATCTCACCCACAGGTTGAAAGAATAAACTCATTTCTTTCATTTTAGTGCTGATAGCTTAAGAATCCCTCCTCATCTCCTGAAAAAACCACATCTCCTAGTTGGTCTGTTCTTAAAATATGAGAACTAATGGTTTTTAAAAGGCGAAGAGTTTTAGAGTGGGGATGGTGGTATCTATTTTTTTCTCCCACACTGATGACTGAGTATCTTGGTCTAAAACATCGAGAGAGATGAGAATTCAGAGCATTTTTGGCTCCATGGTGGGAGACTTTTAAAATTCCGTCTTTTTGACAAAAGAGAGAGTTTGAATGAAGAGGGATATTTTTTTCTGGAAGGTCCCCTGTGAGTAGTAGGTGTGTGTTTTTTAGAGCAACTTCTAAAAGTGGACTAGCGGAGTTTGGATCCGAGTCCCCTAAAAATTGAAAGTAGTGAAATTTTAAACCACACCTGTTAAAATAACCTTCTCGTTCTTTTAAAAGAGTAATCGGAACTTTCGGGAGCCTTCTTTGTGATTCCCACAGAAAATTGAACATCCGATAAAAACCAGAATGAGCAAAAGAATTTTTTGTGAAGATCACTTCTTTGATCTGATTAGATATAAAAAGTCTTTTTAATTCTCCATAATGGTCCGCATGAGGGTGTGTGATGATCAGGCTCACGGGGGTTTTAAGAAGAGATCGCTTTTCTCTTAAAGATCCTCTAGGACCTGTATCGATTAGAATTTGGCAACTCGGCTGACTGATAAGGGTTGCGTCTCCTTGCCCCACGTATAAAAAAGAGACTGAAAGCGGCTTATGATCAAGTGCGATGGGGGTGATTAAAAAAACAATCATTAAAAAGTAGATTGAAGATTTTGAGAGGGGGCAGAAAAAATAAGAAAATAGACTAGTGCATCCAAACAAAGTGATAAATTCAATTTGTTTTAGAATGACTTGAAAGGTCAAAATAAACGGAAGGCTAGTATAAAAAATGAGTTTAGCTATCAATGGACTAATGCTGGCTAGATAACTAGAAATAATAGCTTGAGGGATAATGCAGACACTAAAAAGCGGGATGGATAAAAAATTAAGGGGAATTGAGTAAAAAGAAATCGGCTGGCTTGAATAGAGATTTGCCGGGATTAGGAAAATCCAAATGATAGTCGTAGAGATCAAAGCGGTTCCTTTTTTTCCCATGTTTTTTAGAAAATTCTTTGAAAGGTGAGTGGAGATGCAAATTCCAGAAAGAGCAGAAAAGGAATAAATACTACTAAGAGAAGGGGTATGATTTTTTTTAAATAAAAATTCTAAGATTAAAATCAAGGCATAGGAAAAAACAAAAATGATCCGAAACGGGTAGTGATATTTTTTGAAAGAGCAAAACTTTAGAAGAGCCACTATAAAAAGTGCTCGAGTGGTGCTTTCTTTTAACCCTGTAATCAGCCAATAGTAGCCACTAAATGTGAGTAGCGATAAAATTCTGATTGGCTGAGAGATTTCTTTTAAAAAGAATCGTTCTAAAAAACTGAAAATTCGATCAATAAAGAAAATTAAAATTCCAAAATGAAGAGCACTCGGGGTAATGAGGTGGAGCAGCCCATATTGAGAAAAAAGGATACGTTGATCACCTGAAAGGGCGTCTTTTCCTAAAACTGTTCCAAGGTAAATCGAAAGCTCGGGTATCCAGACAGATTCCAAGTCCAATACATGAAAGAGGGCTTCTCTGCGATTCTGAATGAAATTCCAAATAAAATTCATAATGGAACTGGGTAAGGGAGAGTTTTATTTCAGTCGCACAGGGGCTCGGTTGGCTTTACTGCAAGTAATGAAGTTTAAATCTATAGTTTTAAACCCCCAAATTTATAGGATTTTAATCTAATCACCTTGTATAATTTGAATCTATGGATCGTTTATTGGAGATTTTTTCAGGGTTAAATTTTAAAAAGTTTATTTTACTGGAATCTTTGTTGGTGGGCGGATTTGTCTATTTCCTTCTTAAAAAAACGACTCACACTCCTACTTTGAGGCAATTTAAAGAAAAAAACACAGAGCCAGAAGCTTCCAGGGCCTCTTCTTTTCAGCCCAGAAAAAAAAATCAGTTTCCTTCACAAGAGACAGAGCCTGATCTTCTCTGGAAGAATGTGCCTCCAGAAATTCGATGGGCTTTTGATTATTTGGGGCTCGATCCTCTTTTTACTTTAGAAGATCTACAACAATCCTATCGAAAGAGAGTGAACGAGCACCATCCAGACCGCTTTGAAGTCGAGTCAGCCGAAATTCAAAATTTAGCTAAAGAAGCGACGTTAAAGTTAAACGAGGCACGAAGTTTGCTTTTGAAGTGGCATCGACTTAATGGAGCTTAAAGAAAAGAGTTCAGTCTGACAGGGTTTGATGGTCGGCCATGTAGCTACTGCGCACATTAGGACCGGAAAACACACCTTTAAATCCCAGGT
>Ga0066639_10004020_pt1 | contig 12591 bp, 8 predicted proteins | sample CryGeyCG2114_010_2_FD_59504 | JGI IMG/M metagenome (GOLD analysis project Ga0066639, IMG submission 59504) | Groundwater microbial communities from aquifer - Crystal Geyser CG10_big_fil_rev_8/21/14_0.10 | ecosystem: Environmental > Aquatic > Deep subsurface > Groundwater | place: USA: Utah...
ACCAAGACTTTAGGTTTCCAGCAGTCCACGACATACGGAGTAAAATAGATTTCCTGAAGTAGTTCTGCCAGGAGGCGGACAAGTGATTCGCTATGAAAAACCCAACTAAAATACACCTCGTTTCAGAAATCTCTGGGATTATCAATGCGGGTAAAAATTTCGTTTTGATAAAATTCGGACATACCAGTCACAAAACTCTTGAGGAATTGCGACGGGACTTGAGAAAAAATCAATCTTCGATCAAAATTCTTAAAAATACACTACTTGAAAAATCCATAAATAAACTCTCTTCTTCACATCCTATTTACCTAAAGATAAAAAAAACATTCTTTCCTATGAGAGAAACCAGTGCTGTTCTTTTCTTCGAGAAAGAATGGAATTCGGGGCTGCGTGCATTCCGCACGTTCATGGAGAAGGAAAAAAGCCTGTCATTCAAATTTGGCGTTATTGACGGAGAACTGTATCACGCTTCAGATATGTTAAAAATCGCTTCCCTTCCAGACAAAGAACAACTGATGGGGATGATTGTGGGAAGCATGAAAAATCCGATGTCTCGACTCACATATAGTATGAAGTATCATGCTCAGAAATTTGTGTACATATTGAATAAAAAAAATTCTCAACCGTGAGGGGAGGTGAACCTATTTATGACAGAATTAAAACTATCGGAAAAATTACAGAAGATAGCAAAAGAGATAGAATCGCTCACAGTAATCGAGATGGCTGACTTGTCAAAACACCTGGAAGAAAAATTCGGCGTCTCAGCAATGCCTGTTGCGGCGGTTGTTCCCGCATCCGTCTCCGCAAATGCCACAACGGCAGATAAGGAAGAAAAAACTACGTTCAACGTTGTTTTGACCGCTGCTGGCGAAAACAAACTAGGGGTGATCAAATCCGTGAGAGAAATTCTCCCGAACTTGGGTTTGATGGATGCTAAAAAACTAGTCGAATCTGCACCAAAAGACCTTTTGATTGATGCCAAAAAAGATGCTGCAGAAGAAGCTAAAAAGAAAATTGAAGCAGCTGGGGGGAAAGTAGAATTAAAATAATTTCCTTTGTCTATGAGTCAATCATCAAAGTTAAGTTACGGAGCTGAATCTATTGTTGTTCTGGAAGGATTGGAGCCTGTACGCAAACGTCCAGGGATGTATATTGGGACTACGTCGCAAGATGGGATCAACCATTGTTTGAATGAAATTATCGATAATGCAATCGATGAGGCTTTAGCCGGATTTTGCCACCATATCGTAATCAAAATAGAGGGAAATAACTACCTATCCGTATTTGATGATGGACGGGGAATCCCGGTAGAGATTCATCCAAAATACAAAATTTCCGCGATGGAACTTGCTCTGACAAAACTCCATGCCGGTGGTAAATTTAATACGTCAGCATACAAAATATCCGGAGGCCTCCATGGGGTAGGAGCCTCAGTCGTAAATGCCCTTTCAGAACACATGATTGTGGAAGTGGGCAAAAATGGGCGGTTATATCGACAAGAATACAAGCGGGGAGCACCTCTCTATTCGGTGAGAAAAGTTACGCGGTCGCTTCTAAATTCACCATTCAAAAACGGGACATCCGTATCGTTCCTCCCTGATAAGGAAATTTTTAAGGAAACTATTGAGACAAACTATTCAACTCTCAAAAAACAGATCAAAGAACGGGCTTATCTCATCGATAAGGTTTATTTTAAAATCTTCAATGAAAAAATACAGGAAAAACATGCTTTTTACTTCGATGGAGGCATCCTGTCACTTATTAAAGACATCAATAGGGATAAAAAAACCGTACATGAACCCATCTATATAAAAAAGTCGCTCGAGGATAAAGAAGTTGAGGTGGCGATCCAATACAACGATTCTATTGCTGAAGCCGTATATTCTTTTGTGAACGTTATCAATACCCATGAGGGAGGCACGCACTTAACAGGATTCAGAACTGCGCTTACGAAAGCAGTGAACTCCTATGCGAAAAAAGAATTTGGCACCAAAAATAACGATGAAACATTCACGGGCGAAGATGTAAAAGAAGGACTCGCTGCAATCGTATATATAAAGATGCCCTCCACCAATCTCCAATTTGAAGGGCAGACAAAATCAAAACTAGGAAATTCTGAAGTCCAAACATTGGTCCAACAAACCGTATTTGATTTCCTTGAAATGTATTTTGAGGAAAATCCGAAGGTTGCAAAAGAAATCGTGTCGAAAATTTATCTTGCCCAAAAGGCCCGGCTCGCAGCTAAGGCCGCAAAAGAGGCGGTTTTACGCAAAGGGGCCCTTGAGGGAGCGAGTCTTCCAGGAAAACTTGCTGACTGTCAAGAAAAAAACGCATCGCTTTGCGAACTTTTTATTGTTGAAGGAGATTCTGCGGGAGGTTCGGCAAAACAGGGAAGAGACCGAAAATTTCAAGCCATTCTCCCTTTGCGAGGAAAGATCCTAAATACGGAACGCGCTTATTTGGATAAGGTGCTTTCATTTAAAGAATTAAAAGATTTGGTAATCGCATTAGGAATGGGAATCGGGGAAAACGTAGACTACCAAAAACTGAGATACCATAAAATAATCATCATGACAGATGCGGATGTTGACGGGGAACATATTATGACGCTCATCCTGACTTTTTTCTATCGGCATCTACCTGATGTGATCCAAAAAGGACATTTGTATGTTGCGCAACCTCCACTTTACAAAATCCAACAGGGAAAACAACTGCACTATGCCTATTCCGATCAAGAAAAAGATGGCATATTGAAATCAAAATTTAGTGTCAGCTCTCATACTCCAACTATCCAACGATATAAGGGTCTTGGAGAAATGAATCCCGATCAACTGTGGCAAACGACGATGAATCCGGAGAACAGACTCTTGAAACAGGTAACGATCAACGATGCACAAGAAACCAATCATGTTTTCTCCATGCTCATGGGGGAAGAAGTCCCGCCCCGAAAGAAATTCATCGTTACCCATGCAAAACTAGCAACATTAGATATTTAGGATTAGCTTGAAATTACGGGTAGATTTCATTATAATTTTAGAATAAATATATGGCGTTTTTGATAAGTAACTCTGTTCAAATTGCTATTCTTTCCGGTCTTGTTTCTATCATATACGGTCTTTTCCTTACAGTAAAAATCCTCATGCAACCCCGCGGCGACAAAGAGATGAACCAGATTGCGGATGCGATTGCCGAAGGTGCTTCAGCGTATATGAAACGTCAATATAATGTTATCGGTTTGATAGGTCTTTTTGTTTTCGCCGTTTTGTATTTTGTGTTTTCTCCTCTTACTGCTATAGGATTTGCTACGGGAGCAATCTGCTCTGCTATAGCTGGAGTTATAGGAATGAGCGTTGCGGTTCGAAGTAATATCAGAACCGCCCAAGCTGCCAAGAAAGGATTGGACGCTGCTTTTTCCTTGGCGTTTTCAGGCGGAGCAGTCACAGGTCTCATGGTTGTAGGACTTGCTCTTTTTTCTGTTTCTGGACTTTACTTTGTACTCACAAAAATGCAACCAAACCTTACTGATTTTCAACCATTGATCGGACTCGGTTTTGGAGCTTCATTGATTTCGGTTTTCGCGAGACTGGGTGGAGGGATATTTACCAAAAGCGCGGATGTGGGAACCGATATGGTGGGAAAAATTGAAAAAAATATACCGGAAGATGATATTCGAAACCCAGGAGTGATAGCTGATTTGGTTGGGGACAATGTGGGAGATGATGCGGGGATGGCGGCAGACGTATTTGAAACGTATGTTGTCTCTGCTGTCGCAACAATCATTCTCGGAGCACTTCTATTTCCTGCGAACAAAACAGTGCTATTGTATCCGCTTCTCATTGGCTCCGTCTCCATTTTCACCAGCATCATTGCAACCTGGTTTGTAAAACTTAGTGGAAAAAATATTATGTCGGCTCTTTACCGCGGATTAGCAGTAGCAATCGTGTTATCAGCCACTGGATTCTACTATTTGACAAATTTTCTGTTTAAAAACGGCCTGCTCATCTCAGGCAAAGTCGTTTCATCAATGGATCTTTTCATAACTCTTACCATTGGACTTTTTGTTACTATCGCACTTGTAGTCATCACTGAATACTTTACTTCAAAAAAATTCTCACCCGTAAGAACAATTGCCAATGCTTCCTCAACCGGACACGGCACGAACGTTATTGCAGGGCTTGCGGTATCAATGAAATCAACGTTCGCCCCAATCATTGTGATTTCAGCGGCAATCCTCATTTCCTATCAGCTCGCGGGTTTATATGGAGTGGCCCTTGCAACCATGAGCATGCTGTCGTTAACTGGAATCATCGTGGCAATTGATGCGTTTGGACCGATCACGGACAATGCTGGTGGAATTGTTGAGATGAGTGGACTACCTGAAAAAATTAGGAACGTTACGGATCCCTTGGATGCAGTGGGCAACACAACAAAAGCCGTGACAAAAGCTTACGCGATTGGGTCTGCTGGTTTAGCCGCATTGGTTCTTTTTTCAAGTTATACCCAAGAATTAGCAAAGTCATCAAAATTTATCGACCAGTTGACAACATTTTCCCTTACTGAACCGAGAGTCTTGATTGGACTCTTTATCGGAGGTGCTATCCCTTACTTTTTTGGCGCACTTGCTATGGAGGCTGTGGGAAAGGCAAGTATATCCGTTGTAAATGAGGTGCGGAGGCAGTTTAAGGAAATCAAAGGCATTATGGAGCGAAAGACTAGACCAGAGTATGGTCGAGCCGTAGATATTGTTGCCCAATCCGCAATAAAACAGATGGTTGCGCCAACTCTTATCATCGTATTAGCACCTTTGTTCGTGGGATTTTCCTTGGGAGCAAAAGCCCTGGGAGGAATGTTGGTCGGATCCATTGTCACCGGGTTGTTTGTCGGAATATCTATGACGACCGGAGGAGCCGCTTGGGATAATGCGAAAAAATACATTGAGGAAGGGAATCTGGGAGGCAAAGGAAGTTTTGCTCACCAATGTGCAGTGACCGGTGATACGGTTGGGGATCCATACAAAGATACGGCAGGACCTGCCGTCAATCCCATGATCAAGGTACTCAATATCGTCGCTCTCTTAATTGCTCCTTTTCTCATGTGAGCAAAACAAGGGATCATTAGTATGGCAATACACACACAACCAACAGAGATTACTTCGGAAATGAAACGGGCATACCTGGATTACGCGATGTCTGTCATCGTGTCCAGGGCATTACCGGATGTTCGCGATGGTCTAAAACCAGTACATCGCAGAATCCTGTATGCGATGTACAAAATGGGCCTAACATCCGGAGCAAGGTTTTCAAAATCCGCTAAGGTCGTCGGAGAAGTCTTGGGAAAATACCACCCCCACGGAGACGCTCCGGTGTATGGATCCCTCGTCCGAATGGCGCAAGACTTTTCCATGAGATACCCTCTAATAAAGGGGCAGGGAAACTTTGGTTCAGTCGATGGAGATCCTCCTGCCGCAATGCGTTACACTGAGGTGAAACTGACACGAATTGCCGAGGAGATGCTTGTGGATATAGAAAAAGAAACCGTAGATTTTATTGACAATTTTGACGGTACATTGGAGGAACCTGTCTACCTGCCGGCAAAACTTCCAAACCTCCTACTTATGGGAGCAGAAGGTATTGCGGTTGGGATGGCGACAAAAATCCCTCCCCATAATACCTCTGAGATCATCGATGCCTTATGCTATCTTATTGATAAAGCAGAACTCATCAATAACTCGAGCCGCGAAGAGGATGGCGCTAAAAAAAGGCGGATCGGCTTTAATGTAGAAATAGATGAGTTATTTCAGTTTGTAAAAGGTCCCGATTTCCCAACAGGCGGAATCATCTATGGGATAAATGATATCAAACAAGTTTATGCCACAGGAAGGGGATCTATTTTGATCCGCTCTAAGGTAGAGGATGAGGATTTTGGAAAAGGCAAAATGGCAATCATCGTTAAAGAGTTGCCTTACCAAGTAAATAAGGCAAACCTTGTTGAAAAAATCGCGAATCTCGTAGTTGATAAAAAGATCGTTGGGATATCGGATCTGCGTGATGAATCGGACCGGGAAGGAATACGAGTTGTAATCGAACTAAAACGGGACGCTTCCTATAAAAAGGTTCTTAATAATCTTTTTAAATATACTGAACTCCAAACTACGTTTCCGGTCAATATGGTTGCTCTCCTGGATGGCGTTCCCCAGACTCTCTCCTTAAAAACTATTTTGGAACAATATATTACCCATAGGGTTGATATCGTTACCAAAAGGTCGGAATATGAGCTGATGCAGGCTAGAGCACGAGCACATATCCTTGAGGGATACCTTATCGCGCTGGATCATATTGACGAAGTCATCGAAATTATAAAAAAATCCGCGAATGAACCAGAAGCAAAACAAAAATTGATGAAAAAGTTTGGCTTGAGCGAAATCCAATCCCAAGCAATTCTCGATATGCAGTTGAAACGACTTACAGGATTGGAACGGGCAAAAATTGAGGACGAATTATCGCTCCTAAAGGAAACCATAGAGTATCTTGAAGTTCTTCTGAAAGACATTTTTAAAATCCTAAAAGTCATAAAGGATGAGTTATTGTATCTGAAACAAAAATACGGAGATAAAAGAAAAACTCAAGTAATTAAAAACAAACCCGGAGAAATCACGGATGAACAGCTGATAGAAAATAAGGAAGTCATCGTAGTTTTGACCAAGGAAGGTTATATTAAACAGGTCCCTAGGGAAACATTCAGAGTACAGAATAGAGGAGGAAAAGGGGTATCGGGAATCGAAACGAAAGAAACAGATAATGTGTACTATATCACAACCGCAATGACGCACGACTATATGCTTTTCTTCACGAATCAAGGAAGAGTCTTCCAGAATAGAGTGTGGGACGTTCCCCAAGGATCCCGCATCTCAAAAGGGAAAGCTTTAGTAAACCTAATCGCGTTAAAACCGGAGGAAATCATTACCTCAATCCTTACATACAACGCCCAAACACTTGAGAATGCAGACAAAATGTTTGTGTTTATGTCTACAAAAAAAGGCGTTGTAAAAAAAACCCCTTTCAGGGATCTTGCGAATATACGGACAAACGGGATTATTGCGATACGATTGGGTGCACAGGACGAACTTTTATGGGTAAAACTTACAAACGGAAAACACAATATAATTCTGACTTCTGCCAAAGGTAAGGCTATCGTCTTCAAAGAAAGCGAAATCAGGCCTATCGGAAGGTCATCCATTGGGGTAAAAGGCATTGAGCTTGATTCGGATGATCAGGTTATATCCGCAGATTCCTTCTCGGATGAAGAGTTTAAAAAAAACATCTTAGTCTTAGGTGAAAGAGGCGTAGGGAAAAAGACAAAACTTGCATTTTTCAAAGGGCAACATCGAGGGGGCAAGGGAGTAAAGATCGCTTCTGTTGATGACAAAATCGGAAAACTTGCCTTTGTTCAAATTATCAATGAACATGACACGACCGTCATCATAACAAGCGCACAGGGACAGGTCGTAAAAATCCCTCTCCAGGCGATCCCGCCACGCTCAAGAACCGCAAAGGGCGTCATCCTCATGAGGTTCCCAAAAACCGACAAGGTTGTCAGTGCTACCTTTGTGTGATATAATTACCCAAAGACACCCTATATGGAATTCCCTGGCAAGAAAGTTTCTGAATTGATCCTGAGCGAGCTAAAAAGAGAGATTCGAAAATTGAAGAAAAAAACTCCCTTAAAACTTGTGATCTTTTTGGTTGGCGAATCTCCAGATCAGCTCTCATTCATTCGAATGAAGTCCGAATTAGGCAAAAGACTAGGGATTAAATGTGACGTAGAATACTTAAAAAACATACCCACCTACGAACAATTCATGAGATGCTTGAAGAAAAAGTACCAGGATCCTGAAACTACGGGATTGGTTATCCAACAACCCGTACCCGCCCAACTCTCCACCAGCAGTTTTTATGATTACATCCCGAATGAAAAGGAAATCGAAGGACATAAGAAAAAATCCTATTTCGTTGCTCCCATAGGACTCGCTGTTTTAACCGTGTTCAAATATGTCTTTGGAAAGGGAAAGGTAGATCGCAGTCTTCTTGTAGATTTTGAGAAAGATAGGTCGTTTTTCAAACGCATGTTCCGCAATAAAAAAGTAGTGCTCGTGGGAAGAGGCATCACGGGAGGATCTCCCATCGGTAGAACCTTATCAGAAATGAAGATAAATTACTTCTCCGTGGGCTCCACAACCCCAGAACCTGAGGTGTATATAAAAGAAGCCGACGTGGTTATCACTGCCGTCGGTAAGAAAATCATCGATCCTGGACTTCTTAAGCCGGGGGTAGTCTTGATAAATGTTGGGCTCAGACGAGAGAACGGCAAATTGCGGGGCGATTATGAAGAGAGTGAAATACGTGATATTGCGAGTCTTTACACCCCCACCCCTGGCGGCATAGGACCCATAGACGTCCTTTATTTATTTAGAAACCTTATCGAAGCTGCCCGAATACAAAAAAAGAGGAAGTAAGTTCATAAGGTGTCGCCTCCATGAGAAAAATCATTGTTATCACGGGCCAAACTTCAACGGGCAAAACCCATCTCGCCCAAAGGATGAAAAAGGAATTGAACGGAGAACTTATCAACTGCGATTCCAGACAGATATACCGGCATCTTGACGTCGTAACCGGAAAAGATATTTCAGAAATCCACCTGTATGATATCGTCAATCCGAAAGAACATTTTTCTTCGTTTGACTATGTTGTGGCTGCACTTCCGGTTATTAAAAAAATCCTCAGATTTGGAAAAACCCCTATCCTTGTTGGAGGTACGTATCTATACATAAAACATCTCCTCTACGGTATGGACACAGAGCGCATCCCTCCGGACTGGGAATTGCGCAGCAAACTCCAATCCAGAACAATCGTAGAGTTACAGAGTCATCTAAAAAGGATTTCACCGGATATGTTCGGGAAGTTAAATAACAGTGACCGAAACAACCCGAGACGTCTCATACGCAAAATTGAAATTGCCTTATACCGACAAAAAGGGAAGAATTTCCCTACCCGGAAAACATTAGCTGATACATTGGGCATCCCTGACCTCTCGACAGAAATCATTGGATTAGCTTTTAAATCGCGGGGTATCCTTGCAACTTCCATCAGGAGAAGGGTAGAGAAACGAATAAAAGCAGGGGCGATAGACGAAGTGTCAAAATTACTTGCTCTGGGATACACTAAGTCTGATCCTGGTTTACAAACGATTGGATATCAACAATTGATCCCTGTTGTCGAAAAAAAGATCTCACTCGAGAAAGCTGTGGAGGATTGGATAACAAAAGAAATCCAATATGCAAAACGGCAATATACGTTCATGAAGAAAGATGAGACTATTCAATGGAAGTATATATAGACTATTTTATTTTCTAAAAAGTTTTTGAAAGGCTTCCTTTGGCATCTCGACTCTACCAATCATTTTCATCTTCTTTTTACCTTCCTTTTGTTTTTCTAAGAGTTTATCCTTTCGAGTCCTGTCTCCGCCGTATAATTTTTTTGTGACGTCTTTTCTAAATGGGGAAATCCGCTCAGACGCGATGATCTTTCCTTTGAATTTCGCCTGAATCTTTACCTCGTATTGTTGACGAGGAATGATATCTTTGAGTTTTTTTGTTATTACTCCTGCTTTTTCAAACGCCCTTTCATTCACGACAATTTCTGAAAATTCCTCTATCTCTTCCCCGTTCAGAAGAACAATTAATTTATCTGCCTTAACCGGTTCATGGCGCACATATTCCCAGTCCAAAGAGGCAAATCCAGAACTGATTCGTTTCAAATTATCGTAAAAGTCTGAGACTAATTCCGATAGGGGTATCTCATAGCTGAGGGACATTTGACTTTTGTTATCCATCGTAATAAAACGGCCTCTAAATTCCTTGCAGAGCTGCATAACGGTACCTAAGTACTGAACAGGGGTAATGATGAGGATTTTTACATATGGTTCGAAAAACTGATTATTCTCGATGCGGTATTCTACCTGAGGAGGAGTTAGGATCAGGCTTAGATTAAACTCACGCTCAAGCCTTTCCCTTACGACATCCGCGTGAAGGAGACCAAGGAAACCCACTCGGAATCCTGCACCTAGGGCCTTACTGTAGATGGAAGTGAATTCCAATGAAGAGTCGTTTAAATATAATTTTTCCAGCGCCTTTTTTAGGTGAAGATAATCATCGGTAACCGTTGGAAAAACGGATGCAAATACCATCGGCTTCACTTTTTTATACCCAGGGAGTAAAGACGGATGAACACTGTTTGCGTCAACGACCGTGTCTCCCACTCTTGCCTGATGAATATTTTTTAAATTCGTTACCATATAACCTATTTCTCCTCCTAGTAAAGACTCTGTTTCTTTCAGATCGGGATTGAATGTCCCAACCTCCTGGACCTCGATTGTTGTATTTGTCGCCAACAGTCTTAATTTCTGTCCGGGCTGGATCGTTCCATTGAAAACTCTTACAAATGCTATGACTCCTCGGTGTTGATCATAATAAGAGTCAAAAATAAGCGCCTTAGCTTCGTCTTGGGGCAATAGTCGATCGAGGACCGGAAAAGGTACTTTTTGTATAACTGCGTTTAGAAGATTTTCGACATTTAACCCGGTTTTCGCTGAAATCTCGTAAATTTCATGTTCTGGTATGCTAAGAAATTCACCTAGTTGTTTTTTTGTGTTTTCAATCTGTGCGCTAGGTAAATCAATCTTGTTGATAACGGGTAAGATTACTAAATTCTTTTCTGTTGCCTTCGATGCGTTTGCAATGGTTTGCGCTTGTACTCCTTGAGTAGCGTCAACCAGAAGAACTACTCCTTCAACGCAGGAAAGAGTACGATCTACCTCATATGAAAAGTCCACGTGTCCCGGGGTATCAATGAGATTCAAACAATAGGAGCGATAGTCCATTCGTACAGGAGCAAGTTTTATAGTGATCCCTCTTTCCCTTGAAATGGGATTTCTGTCCAAAAATTGCTCTTCATGAGAACCTGGTTGTACCACTCCGGTAATCTCTAGAAAACGATCAGCTAGAGTAGATTTTCCGTGGTCAACGTGAGCGATAATAGCGAAGTTCCTTATGCGATTTGATTCGAGCATTTTTTTATTCACACGTCAAAAGTTTTACGGTAGATGTTCCTCCTTCAACCGCCCAATAATCCCCATGAAGCACAATGACCTGGTCTCCTTTCCGCAGGATTTTCTTTTTTTTAAGTACTGTCATTGCACGCAGAACGTCGCTTTTAGTCACCTCTTTTCTTTTATGAATTCTATCCTGCACGATTGGAAATGTTCCGAAATTCAGTGACAAGCTATCTCTTACTTTTTTATCCGGGACAAATGCAAAAATCGGCACGAGAGATCTATATCTTGACAGATAATTTACCGTTCCTCCTGTTTGACTGAAAACGATATACGCGCGGACGTTTTGATTTTCTTTCATCAAACTCAGGTATAAATTATATGCCATATCGCAAATCATGGCGGTTTTCGTCAGGACCCTAAAATCAAACAAATGTTTACTGTTATTGATGTTCTGCTTTTCATTGTATTCGGTGACGCGTGTCAACACTGTGACCGACTCGAGGGGATATCTCCCAGCCGCGCTCTCAGCGGATAACATTACCGCATCGGTCAAATCGTATGAGGCATTTGCTACATCAGAAACTTCCGCCCGTGTAGGAACAGGATTCTCAACCATGGATTGCAACATTTGGGTTGCGGTAATGACAGGTATCCCATACTCGAGGGATTTTTTAATTATTTTTTTTTGGTAAAAGGGAACTTCTTCGTAGGGCAATTCCACTCCCAAATCTCCCCGCGCCACCATAATACCGTCGGACTCCTCTATAATTTCATCTAGGTTGTCCAATGCTTTTTGAGTTTCAATCTTCGAAACAATCTTTGCTTTTAATTTATACTTATCCATCTCTTTTTTTACGGCGCGGATATCTCCGGCAGTACGTACGAACGATAAAGCAACAAAATCTACCTCTTCGCGGGATCCTAGTTTTAAAGCTTCGAAATCGCGATCGATCAGCATCGGGAGAGGAAAATCTGCCCCAGGAATATTCAACGATTTCTTGTTCTTTAAAATTCCTGCTGTTTCAGAAGTCAGATATGTCTTTTTACCCTCTTTTTTGACCAGGAAAGAAAAGTTGCCATCATCCGCGAGGACTCTCTGCCCTTCTTTTAACTCTGCAATAATGTTGGGATATGTCATAGAAAAACCTTTTTCCTTACCTGCAAATGCATCTTCGCCGAATATGAGCACTTCTCCCTTTTCAACGGGTATTTCGTCATTACTCATCGTTATCCTTAGATTGGGTCCCTGCAGGTCTATCAGGGTTCCGACCGTACACCCCAATGCGTCGGAGATCTTATTCACTCTCCGAATTCCCTCACTGTGCCAATGAATATCACTGTGTTTGAAGTTGAATCGGAATATGTTCACGCCGCCCAGGATCAATTTTTTGATCATTTCTTCGGAGTAAGAGCTGGGGCCGATTGTAGCAATGATTTTGGTCAACTTATCCATCATAGGTTTATAAGTATAGCACAAAAATT
>Ga0066639_10004026_pt1 | contig 12583 bp, 10 predicted proteins | sample CryGeyCG2114_010_2_FD_59504 | JGI IMG/M metagenome (GOLD analysis project Ga0066639, IMG submission 59504) | Groundwater microbial communities from aquifer - Crystal Geyser CG10_big_fil_rev_8/21/14_0.10 | ecosystem: Environmental > Aquatic > Deep subsurface > Groundwater | place: USA: Utah...
CAGCAGCGACTATTGTTGCTGGTTTTATGTTTGGAGAGCAGACAATAACTTCTTTTACTCCTGCAACTTTTGCAGTTGTTACTGACATAAGAGCAGACGAAGGCAATGGATATAGTCCACCTGGAACATAGCACCCTATCTTCCCTATTGGAATTATTTTCTGGCCAAGCCTGACCCCTTTGTATTTTGTTTCAAACTCCCCCATAGACCATTTCTGCTCTTTAGCAAAAAACTTGATATTATCATATGCCAATCTGAGAGCAGTTATCGTATCTTTGTCAACCTTAGTGTAAGCTTCTTTTATTTCTTGTTTTGTTATCTCAAAGCTCTCTGGACAAATCTTGTCAAACTTCTCTGTATAATTTCTTACTGCTTTATCTCCATACTCTCTGATTTCCTTGAGAATACCTCTAACTGAATCAATGTCTTCCGGTTCTTCATACCTGAAGACTGCTTCAGGCAGCTCTTTATAGGCTATTGTCTTCATTTCTTTTATGCTATCAGCTTGTTTATGTCAAATTCCAATATATCAGTTGCACCAGCAGATTTTATCGCTGGAATGACCTCAGATAAGAGTTTCTTTGGAACAGCTGATTTTACAGCATATCCTCCTTCAAAAAGTTTGTTTACTGTTGGGGATTTCATGCATGGAAGAACCTTGATTACCTTATCCAGATTCTCCTCAGATACATTCATCTCAATCATAACCCTCTGCTGAGCATCAATTATAGACTTAAAGATTATCCTAAGCTCTTCAATCTTTCCTTTTTTCCAAGAATCATTCAGAGCATCTTTGTTCGCTATGAATCGTGTAGTTGACTCCATAATAACCTTGCAAACCTTAAGTTGGTTTTGCTCTAGAGTAGTTCCTGTTGAAGTGTTATCTATGATCATATCCGCATCTTCTGGAGGAAAACTCTCTGTTGCGCCGTAGGTTTGGATATAGACATAGTCCTTGAATCCTTCTTTATCAAGAAACTCATGGGTTATCCTTGAGTATTCCGAAGCGATTACAATTTTCTCCTTCCTGTTAATTTTCTCTTCATTGCACTTAGGCATTGCTGCAACAATCTTTACTGGATCAAACCCAGTGTCAAATATCTCAACAACATTCTTACAGTCCTTCTCGTATATCCAGTCATAGCCTGTAAATCCAATATCCTTATGTCCTAAATCAACCAGCCTGCCTATATTCTGCGGCTTTAATAGCTTTATCTCCAGCCAAGGGATATTTGTTCTCATCCTGTAACTCCTGTCAAAGTTCTTTGTCAGGGTTATCCCTGATTCTTCAAGCAACCCTTTTACCCGGTCATATATTTTACCCTTAGGTATCACTAGTTTTATTTTCCTTCCATTTCCATTTCCATTATTATTTTCCATTTTATTCCTCCAAAATCTTTAATCAAAATCAGCACCAAAGTGCGAAAAAACAATAAAAGTTAAGACTATGAGAACAAGATTAATGATGATGTACTTCAGCTTTCATTATTAACATATATTTCATCTTAACAAAATAGAATATAAATCCTTTTATAAAGTTTTCGGAATTTGAGGGCGTGTCTCAAATGAAAGTTAGCCTTCATTTTGTGAGCTTTCCTTACATGATGATAAATACTGACAGGGAGGACGCTCCATCCAGGAAAAGTCAGTTATCAGTAAGGTGATCAAAAAACGAATCTGATGCTAACATTAGAAAAGTGAGATTCGGGACACACCCAGAATTTAAAGAATTCCAGAAGTTCAGAATTTTCAATTCTGTAGGTTATGCTTTTGTGAGGGGTTTAGAGAAGGTGTTTTATAGAATATTTTATAAACTCTTGTTCCAATTAATGAATAAAACACAAAGGAGGTGAAAAATGGCAGATATTAATAGTTTAGCTGGAGCAGGAATGATAGGTGTGCTTATAGCTATGGGCACAATGCTTATTTTTCTAGGGCTTATAATTTATGTGTATATGGCTCTGGCATGGATGACCATTGCAAAGAAACTTGGATACGACAAACCATGGCTAGCTTGGATACCTATAGCAAACTTATTTTTAATACCAATACTTGCTAAGAAGAATTGGCCTTGGGGATTTATATTCCTAGTACCTATTGCAAACATAGTGTTCTATATAATGTGGACATGGAATATATTTGAACAGAGAAAGTACCCTGGCTGGCTGAGCCTACTTTCAATAGGCGGAGCTATTCCTCTAGTAGGATGGCTTGCGACAATAGCTTACCTTGTAATAAATGGTGTAGTCGCTTGGGTAGACAGATAATCTAAATTTTTGTTATTTTTTCTATTTTTTCATCAACAATAAAAGAATTCTCAGCCTGGCTCACCAGTCCGTTTGTTCTCTCAACCAAAGGAGGATAATCTTTTAATATATCTAATTGCTTAAACTGCATTAAAGCCATCTTTACTTGAGCAGGTGTAAACTTAGAGTAAAGCCATCTTCTTGTAAAAGGCATTCCATCTAATTTCTCAAGTTCCAGCATTATTTTCCTGATTGCAGGAAGCCTTACTGATTTTTTTCCAAACAAAGAATAAACATTAGGCAACCCCTTTTCCTCAATCAGCCCATTACCAGTTGTAGCAAAAGGCTCAATTGCAAAAGCCATTCCTTTCTCTAATCTAGTTTCATCACCATTATCAAAATTAGGTATTGTAGGCTTTGTATGAACATTATGCTGATCTAAACCATGGCCTGATAAGTTCCTTACAGGTTCAAAACCATAAGATTTGATTGTTTCCTCAATGACCTTACCGATCTCACAAACTTTAATGCCCACTTTCAGTATTTTCTCAGCCTCTTCCAAAGCCTTTTGCGAAGCTTCTATTAATTTCTCATTCTTACCTGATAAATCAATAGAACATGCATTATCCCCAATATATCCATCAACATGAGCGCCAACGTCTAAGCACACAACATCATCTCCAAAAACAAGATCATCATCTTTATCAGGACAGTAGTGAGCAGCAGTCTCATTCAATGATATTTGTGCAGGAAAAGCAGGCTCTCCTCCTAATTCTTTAATCTTTGCCTCTATCTTATCGCAGACATCAACAACAAGCTCGCCTTTCTTAATCAAAGATTTACCATAAGCTAAAGCTTCTGCTGCTATTTTCCCTGCTTTTCTGTAGCTTTCTTTTGTCTCTGTGTCCATAATAAACGCTAAAAGCTAGTTTTATTTAAACTTAACCAAAAAATATATAAACTTCATTATATTATTATTATTCTAGTATGAGGACAACAATAAATACCAGGATGAGCATTGCTTCTCTAGTTCCTAGTCCGATACCGCCCCAGTAAGGGCACTCATTGATTTCTACATAAAAACATTTTAAAACTAAGTGGGGTTACGCGCTAAAATGGGTTTAAAATCAAGCAGAAAAAAGAGAATTGTCATTAAGATAGGCACAAATCTAATTCTAGACAAAGGAATAAGGCATGATAATATCAAGCAGCTGACTGACTCAATAGCATCAATAAAAAACTACGAAGTTATATTGGTAAGCTCAGGAGCTGTCGGCTTAGGAAGATCAAGTCTAAACGCAAAATTAAAGCATGAAGATGATATTATGAGAAATGTCTGTGCTTCTGTAGGTCAGATTCAGCTCATAGAACTTTTCAAATCAGCGTTTTCTTCATATAATATTAATACCGGACAGATATTATTAACCCAAAATGAGATTGCAAACAGAGAAAGTTTTCTTCGTATCAAGGAATTATTATCTGAGATGGTTAAAAACAATATAATCCCAATTATAAATGAAAATGACTCAATCCATGGCCCTCACAATAAGTTTAGGGATAATGATGATCTTGCAATAAAGATAGCAAGCAAGATAGAAGCTGACTTGCTTATAATACTCACTAATGTTGATGGAGTTTATAAAAAAGACCCAAAAGCATATTCAGATGCAGAGCTTATTGAGAACCTGGGTATTGAGGATATTAAAGACATACAGATGGGTAGAAAGACAAACGGATTCAGCACAGGAGGGATGGAGTCAAAACTAAAGACAGCATTATTGAGCAGCGAACTTGGAATAAAGACAGTAATCGCTAATGGAAATGAAGACAATGTAATAAAGAAGATAATAGATGGTGTAAAGCTAGGAACCTCAATATCCGCCCAGGAAAAGATGGAAAGCAAGAAAAGATGGATACTCTTAACAAAGAAAAAAGGCTCAATCACAATAGATGAAGGAGCTTTCAAGGCTTTAAAGAACAACAAAAGCTTATTAGCAATAGGAATCATTTCAGCAGAAGGAAGCTTTATGGCAAATGATGTCATTGCAGTCAAATTTAAAGATAAAATAATTGGAAAGACAATAACAGAATGCGCTTCTGATTTGCTCCAGTTTATTATTGGAAAAAATACAGAAGAAGTAAAAAAAGTGCTTAAAGATTACAAAGGTGTAGCAAAACAAGAAAATATTGTGTTGGTAGGTGATGCAAGATGAAAATAGGGATTATTGGCATAGGAAAGATGGGCAGCGCTATATTACAAGGGCTATTAAATACAAATAATGCATCAGATTTATTCATAGCTGATTCAAATCAAGAAAATCTAGACAAGATAAAACAAGAAGTAAACAAGACAACTGCTCAGGTAATTGCCAAAGAGTGCGATATGATAATAATTGCAGTTAAGCCCCAGGATTTCGGCTCACTAAATATAAAAGGAGATAATGTGTTCATCTCGATAATGGCTGGTGTAAAGATAGATAAGATAAAAAATGTTGTCGGAAGCTCAAAGATTATAAGGGTCATGCCTAATCTAGCTGCGCTTGTCCAGGAAGCAAGCTCAGCATATTGCTGCAGTAAATCTGTCACAGATGAAGAGAAGAAAGCAGCAGAATCATTGCTAAAAACTTTCGGGACAGCTTTTGAAGTAAAAGAAGAGGAGATGGATGCAGTAACTGGATTATCAGGCTCAGGTCCTGCTTATGTTGCATACTTTATCCAAAAACTAGCAGAAGCAGGAGAGAAAGAAGGGCTTGAAGAGAGTTATAAACAAGCATTACAGACAGTATTTGGTACTGCAAAACTGTTAAAAGAAAAAGATATCAAGCCAGAAGAACTTATCGCTATGGTCAGTTCTAAGAAAGGTACGACAGAAAAAGGCATGGAAGTGCTTGAAGGTTCAGACTTAAAAGAGATATTATCAAAAACAGTGGCAAAAGCTGCTGAAAGAAGCAGGGAATTAGGAAAATGATAAAGGATATCTGCGCAAAAGCAAAAGAAGCATCAAGGATACTTGCTCAGTTAAGTACAGAAGAAAAGAATAAGATACTTTCAAGACTTATAGACTCTTTAAACAAGAACAAAGAATTGATCTACAACGAGAACCAGAAAGATATTGATAAAGCAAAAGAAAAGGGCCTTAACGAAGCGATTATCCAAAGACTTAAGATAGATGATAAGGTCTTTGATGAGATGATAGGCGGAATCAAGACTATAATATCTCTAGATGACCCTATAGGAGAGGTCATTGAAGAACGAAAGATAATACAAGATATGATATTAAGAAAAGTAAGGGTTCCATTAGGTGTTGTTCTTATAATCTATGAATCAAGACCAAATGTGACTATTAACGTAAGCGCAATCTGCATAAAATCAGGCAATGCTGTTATATTAAAGGGCGGCTCTGATGCGCTGAACTCAAATAAAGCGCTATTCAACTGTGTAAAGGAAGCACTTGGGAACAATGGAATTATCCTTATTGACCAGCCAGGACACGAGATTGTTACTGAACTCTTAAAGATGAATGAATATATAGATGTAGCAATACCAAGAGGGGGCAAAAGGCTTATCCAGAAAGTAGTAGAAAATGCAAGGATGCCTGTCATAAAACATTTTGAAGGAGTATGCGCTGTGTACGTAGATAGAGATGCAGATATAGATAAAGCTGTTAAGGTTACACTAAACGCTAAAGTGTAGAAACCAGGAACATGTAATGCAGCTGAAAATCTGGTCGTGCATAAAGAGATAGCTGCTTCGTTCTTGCCAAAGATGAAACAAGAGTTTGATGCTGCCAATGTTAAGATAAGAGGAGATGAATATACAAGAGACATAATCGATGTAGATGAAGCAAAAGAAGATGACTATCACACAGAATACCTTGATAAAATAATCTCAATAAAGATAGTTGATGATCTAGATGAAGCCATTGAATTCATAAACAAGTACAGCTCAGGACATACAGAATCAATCATGACAGAAAATAAGGAAACTGCATACATTTTCCTGAAGAAAGTCGACTCTGGAGCTGTTTTCTGGAACGCTTCAACGAGATTTACAGATGGAGGATGCTTCGGAATGGGGTGCGAGATGGGTATCAGTACAGACAAACTGCATGCCCGCGGACCTATGGGCCTTAAGGAGATGACTTCTTACAAATATATAATAGAAGGAAATGGGAATATACGAGAATAGTATGCGAATGATCTATCTGCCGGTTGTATGAATAAGTTATTACCTCTTAAAGAAAACATCATGATGCTTAATCCTTTCAATAAAGCATGTCTCGGTCAAATTTCCAAAAATATTTAAACCTAACATATTATTATAAGTGATATGATTGGAAAGAAAGCAGGAGCAATAATATTAACCTTAATTGTAGTAATAGCTGCAATTACTGTCTTTCTTTGGCTCAAGATATATTCAATGCCTGCCAGAAACTGCGAAAATAGCACTGAACTCATATCTGGATTTCAGCAGCAATATAATCTCTCAGAAGAAAGTATCTCCGCTGTATTCAGCAAGATTATTGATGGACTTGAAGATGAAAAAATAAGGGGCGCAATAGGAACATTATATAATCAAAAGATCATTGAAACAGGGATAAACAGGATTATCATAGGGACAAACATAACACTAAAATCAGAAAGAAAAGTCAAGTATTTTGAGCTTATCCCTGACTGTGCTTTTAAAAACTTAAACCCTACCCCTCAGGCAAGAATAATAAAAGATAATCTTGTTCTGTTTGAGCTCGAAGGTGAAACAAGTTATTCTGTAAAGACCGTTCTGGACAAAGAATGCATAGCGCAGTTTGCAGGGCTTGGATTTGAGCAAGGGATTATAAGCGAAGCTGACAGGAATTTCAGAATATCTAAAAAGAAAGAGCTCAATTCAAAAATAAAAGATGAGACTATATCTGCATGGAAGGAAGGTAAGATTCACAAGAAAGATATTATTGCCATGATTAAAGAGATTCCTGAAATAAACACTCTTGCCTCCAGTTCAGGCCTAAGAGATTCTGATATAAAGACAGCAGTTCCTGACAGCATTAAAGATGCAATAATAAAAGCAGCATACATAAGCATAGATGAAAATATGGATGATTTTTCCATAAATCTAGATGATTATGATGAATGCTACAATGATGAAGACTGTGATAAATATCCTGAAGAGCTTTGCATCAGTAAAAAGTGCAGCTCAGAAAAAGGAACATGCTCAGGTGATACTCCTTCAGGCGGAATTCTTGCAGGACCTTCAATATTCCGTCCAGGGTATAATATAACAGTTTGGACCTATGAGCCTTCTTCAACAGGCAGTGAAGCATGCAGATGGAAATGCAAATCAGGGTTTGTAAGAGACATGACAGTTGGAAGCAGGTGCAAGCCAGGCGAAGCAGCAGTTAAAGTAAGCGCAGGAAACATCAGAAAGAATGAAGGCGCAAACCCTGGCTGTATCGCAGGAAAAGATTGGTATCTTTATGATTTAACGATTACAGAGGAAGGGGGCAGCGCAGGAGCCAGCATTGGCTCTAGAAAAACCTGCTATTATCATAATGAAGCCTTTGAAAGCTGCGATGCAGTCAAGAGCATGGCTGTGAGTGTTGAAGCAGGAAGCTCAGCAAGCGCAAATGACTTGTGGTTTTGCGTAAGCGCAGGAGGCGGCTACAGAATAACAGAAACAGTTTATAGTGACAGCAAAGGACTTGATGCAGTTGACAGCTATGACTTCGTAGCTGAGTAGTTTTACCGAAATCTATTTAAATTCAATCTATAAATTAAGTATTATGTTTAAAAAAAGAGGTCAATATAGCCAGGCTTTTCTTTTTCTGCTTGTGCTGATTATAGCAGTTATGCTTATTATATTTGGGTTTAAGGCAATATCCAGTTTTAAAGAAAAAGGGTGCCAGGCTCAATATACTGAATTTAAGACAAAACTTGTTGAGAACATCAAAGTTATGGGAATCCAGGAAAAAGATGTTTCTGAGCTGAAGCTTGGCTCTCCTTGCGGAATTGACAGGATAGTTTTTCTTGATAATGACAAAGAAGTGCTTTTTGACACACTTAAAGATATACCAGAGATTCAAGACATTCTTGATTCAAGAGACAAGAGCAATATGTTTTTTATCAAAGAAAAAAAAATAGTCCACCAGGATTATGTTCAGGAAATTGACCTCAAGATGCCCTATTTCCTTTGTACAATAGCTGACGGAAGAGACATCAAAATGCTTCTGGAAGGTTCAGACGAAGGAGTTATTCTATCTAAGAAAGATGACGAGCTTGACTGCACATTTGACTATATCCTTACAATTGAACTGACTCCAAAAGACGTAGCTGCTGTCTTTGACGAGATTGTAGATGTTCTTGAAGAAAGGGAAGCAAGGGACGCAATAGGCAACTTATGCAACTACGGACTTGTTGACCCTGTTGAAGCAGGATTGACAAGAACTGTTGAGTTCAGTGAAAGTAATGTAAGCGTTACAGTAACAAAAGGCAATGGCCGCTTTAATTATTATGAAAGCATACCAAAATGCGCTGTTGAGAATCTTGAAGCTTACATGGCTGCAGGCCTGATAACATTTGAAAATGACGAAGTTCCATTTGAACTAAACAACGACCCCCTTATTATGTGGAACTTCGGAATTGATGACAAGAAAGATGTAGAAGAAGTCATTAAGTACACTATAAAATATCCGACTATAGATGACCAGTTAAAGAAAATAGCTGTTTCATGCCTTCGTGGAAGGTCTCCGGGATTATTTGGAATCGGCCTTGCTTTAGAATCAGATAAAATACAGGAAGGAGATGCTGCTGATTTAAGGGAAGACAGAGAAATATCCCATATTGATGAGATTGACAGAAAATATAGGATAAAGAAAAGAACTGAGCTAAAAGAGGAGATTATTGATAATCTTAAAAAGCTGATTGAAGAAAGAAAAATAAGCATAGGAAATTTTGAAGAGATTAAAGAAAAGATAAGCTCAGTAAGCAATATTGCTTTTGAAAGCGAGAGTTTAATACCTGTTGACCTGATGGACCAGCTCTACGGCGATTATTGGGGGCTTGCAGATGAGGAAGAAGCTATGAGAATAAAAGCAGATGTTGTAAGGGCAGCATATCTTACGACCAAACCTGAAGAATTAGGTGATGTTGAAGCAATGCTTGACGAACTTACCCACGGAGACTGCATCAGCGATTTGGACTGCCCTGATTTAAGCCCCTGTCAAAAAGGAAGATGCGCTGATATTGGCTGCAAGTACGACAGCATAATAATGTGCGGAGCAAAAACAATTGATGGGTTAGATGATGGCTGCTGTCCAGGAACCTACTGCAGTGTTGATGAAGATGCTGACTGCACAGGTGTTTGCATTGATAAAGATGATGATGATTATGGTGTTGGCGGAGCCTGTTTAGGAGCTGACTGCGATGACAATCCATTTGATGATCCTATTCCATGCCCTGCAGAACAGTCAAATCTTGACTGCAATAATCCAGTTTATAGTAAGTGCGCAAAATGCGTCCATCCAGGAGCAATTGAATACTGCGATGGCGTAGATAATGATTGTGATGGGTTTAAAGATGCAGAAGACAGCGGAATAGTTGAGGGCCCTCTTTTTGCTGACGAAGTACTTCTTAAGAACACAGGTGTCTGCGCAGACTTAAAGCAAGTATGTAAAGACGAGCAATGGATTAATGATATAAATAACCCTTTGATTGAAAAAAGTTTTAATGGTATTCCTTTTGAGAACACTTGTTATGATATGGCTGATAATGATTGTGATGGATTAACAGACTGCGCTGACAGCAATTGCGTAAGCAGATCATGCGATTCATCTGATCCAACAAAGAAATGCAAAGACGGACAGTGTGTTGCTGCTGTTTCCTGCATTGATGGTGATAATGATGGATACGGCATTGGAACCGAATTGTCAGCCTGCTCTGGCTCAACTATTTTAAATGATTGTAATGATGGGGATTCAGAAATAAATCCAAGCGCAACTGAAATCAAAGATAATGATATTGATGAAAATTGCGATGGAACAAACGAATACAGCACAGGATTCTGCGACGCAGATGCAGATGGTGTTGATACTAAATGGAGTATAACAAAGCCAGTCTGTTTTGGAAATGATTGCAAAGATAATGATGCTAGTGTTTATCCAGGAGCGATTGAAATCTGCAATAATGATATAGATAATGACTGTGATGGACTGATAAAATGCTCAGACCCAGACTGCAACGGAAAGAGTTGCGGAACAGATCGGATATGTAACAATGTACTCTGCGAAAAAGCATGCTCAGGAACAATTCCAACAGGAGATTGCGATGCAGGAGTCACCTGCATGGTAAAAGGCCCTGCGACAACAACAGTTGACAAAGCATGGAATTGGGACAGCATAGCATTCAATCCTGCTTCGCCGCCAACAATATACACTCCATGTTTATTCCAGTGCGCATCTGGCTACACAAAATCCCCAACAGAAAATAAATGCGTGAAAGCTGTTGCTGAGCTGGAAGCGAGCAATACTTTTGATCCTACAAAAATTAATGATGGAACTAGACCTACAACATGCCCACTACCTAATAATTTCTGGATATATAATACCGTCCTAAGTGAGAAAAGAGGAATTATTGGAATCCGAGTAACTGATAGAGAGATGTGTGTCAATACTAATGTAGGTAGTTCTGGATGCGGTATACAAAAGCAAGACATAGTCTCTAAATTTGGAGAGGACCATATAGAAAAAGGCGGGGAGATAGACTGGAATAACCGTGTTCTTTGTTTAAGTTCTGATGTAACTACCTTCTCCGTTACAGACTACTACTGGGCAAAAGATGATAACGGAAATCCAATACCTCTCGCGAGTTATAGCTTTAATAAATAGTCTCTGAAAATGAAGAAATTAGCACTTATAATTACATACAACTGCAATATGGGTTGTAAATTTTGTATTTTTAGAGAAAGAATAAATAAGAAATCAGAGTCTATGGACCTAGATTTAGTTAAAAAAATAATTAAAAAAGCAAAAAATGAAGGATATTCTAGCTTTGGCCTAACCGGAGGAGAAGCGTGCTTAAATCCATATTTTTATGAGATAATAGAAACTATTGTTAAAGAAGGTTTAAAGTTTGGAGTTGTCTCAAATGGGTATGAATATGATAAACTTATCCCTCTTCTAAGACACAAAGAGAAACTTGAATATATCCTTTTCAGTTTAGATAGTGCTAAAGAAGAAATTCACGATAAGCTAAGGAGAAAGGGATCATTTAATAATGTAACAAAGGCAATTAGGTATTTCTCAGATAAAGGAATAAATGTTAAGGTGCAAATGTGTTTGAATAAATGGAATATGCAAGAGATGGAGAATGTAGCAAGATTAGCAAGAAAAAAAGGGGCTAAAGGTATAAGCTACGCTGCAACAATACCCACAAGATATAACAAAGAATTTATCCTATCAGATAATGAAAGAGAAGAATGTTACAAGAGACTAGTCTTGATAGAAGATAAAGTTGGAATCAAAGTAAGTTCATCGAGTGCGTTACATATAGAAAATGTAACAAATTTCTGCCAGGCTCTTAACTTAACCCATTTAGGTGTGCAACCAAATGGAGATGTTGTTTTTTGCTGCAATCTTATGGACAAAGGAATAATAGGAAATATTCTTAAAGAAGATTTTACGAGTATGAAAAAGAAAGGGCAGAAAATAACAAAAATTCTTAAGAGTAAAAGAGAAGAGATGTTGTATCTTAGGGTCTCATTTCCTGGTTTCAACTCTTGTCATTTCTGCAATTGTACTTTAGATTAGAGAGTAAGTAATTAACCATCAACAACTATTATAGAAGGACCAGTACTCGTCGTCGTACTCGGCACAGTGCTAGGCACAGTACTCGTCGGTGGCTGTATCGTTGTCGTAGTAGTCGAACCATAGCTTGTCGTTGTTGTAGTAGGCCTTGAAGTTGTGGTTGTAGTCGGCCTTACTGAAGTTGTTGTTGTGGTTTCTATTGTTGTTGTAGGTATTGTAGTAGGAGGGCAGTAATCAGCAGCAACAAAATCATCAAGTGAAGGGCAGTTTCCTTCTCTCTCGCAGGATGGTGTTCTTGCTTCAATATTAAATGTGTAATTGCCAGGCTCAGGAAGGTTTAGGTTTACATCAATATATCCCTGTGAGTCTGGAGTGAATCTAAGCTCAGTTGTTTCTGTTGAGCCTCTTCTTTGGTATTCAACAATGATCTCAGCATCTCTAAACACTTCAGGAACCCTAAACTGGCCTATATAACGCATATCATCGCAGTAATAATCAGTAGAAAGCATCTCTAATGTTAAAGCAGGAGGAGTATATCCACTGC
>Ga0066639_10004028_pt1 | contig 12581 bp, 11 predicted proteins | sample CryGeyCG2114_010_2_FD_59504 | JGI IMG/M metagenome (GOLD analysis project Ga0066639, IMG submission 59504) | Groundwater microbial communities from aquifer - Crystal Geyser CG10_big_fil_rev_8/21/14_0.10 | ecosystem: Environmental > Aquatic > Deep subsurface > Groundwater | place: USA: Utah...
TTCTGTAGGGGACCCCCTTAAAAGAAAATATTGCCTTTTTGCTTTTTGTAAAATCTAGATTAAAAGCGTAAGATACTGCCAAAGCCTGAAGAGAGTTAGCAAAGTTATGATCTCCTCTTAAACAAGCTTTTTTGATATATTGTTTATAAAAGTTATGTTGTTTATATATTCGGTCGGCTTTTATCTCCCGCATTTTCGGGCTAACCCAAATAATTTTAGATCGACTGCTCTTTTTAAAATTTTGGAAGAAACCGGTATCCTTATTTAATATTAAAATATCCTTAGGGCTTTGATATTTAAATAGGGCAGTTTTAGAAAAAGCGTAATCTCTATATGATTTATACCTATTTAAATGATCTTGAGAGATATTTGTTATAACAGCAACTTTCGGAGAAATTTTGTTTTGCTCTAAAGCCTCACACTGCCAGCTGGAAAACTCCAATACCACCCAGTCGTCTTTTTTTATCTTAGGCAAAATATCAAGTACAGGTATTTTCATATTTCCCGCCATATGAACTTTTAACCCATTTGATTTTAATAATTCGTAAATTAAATAAGAAGTAGTAGTCTTTCCTTTGGTACCGGTCACACCAATAATATTTTTTGTTGGACACAAATTAAAAAATATTCCTTCTGCCATTTGAATCTCTACCTTATTATTTTTAGCAATCTGCAAAAATTTGGATTCGGCAGGTACCGCGGGATTTTTTACTATTAAATCGACCTGAATAAAGTCCGCATCCTTGTGCTGTCCCAAAACGTATCGAACATTTTTATAATTTTTAAGCGTACTTATAGAATCTAAAAGATCATCTCTGGTTTTTAAATCTGTAACAGTAACATTAGCGCCGCGTTTTGCAAAAAATTTTGCTACGGACACCCCGCCACCATGAAGACCGAGACCCATTACTGTTATTTTTTTTCCCAGATATTGAGTTTTTTTCATAAATCTATATTGGTAAAATTTGTATCTTACACAAAAATCTCCGACAACTTACTAACAATGTTAGACCCATTACCAACACCCATAACAAGAATTAAATCTCCTTTTTTTACTAATTTTTTTACTAATTTAGGTGATTTTTCCCAAGTATTTACGTAAAACGATCGCTTTACTCCTTTAGCACATATTTTATAAAACTCTTCATTTGAAATTGGAAAGGGGGGAGATTCTCGAGAAGCATAAATAGAAGTTTGAATAAAAATATCGGCTTTTTTAAAAACCCCTTTAAATTGCTCTTTAAAAGCAAAACATCGATTATACTGGTGTGGTTCATAAACAACTATAACCCTTTTTCCAGTTAATTTAGCTTGATCGAGAGTAATTTTTAGCTCTGTTGGATGATGGGCATAATCATCAACTAAAGTAATACCGTTAATAATTTGATATTCAAAACGTCTTTTTACACCTTGGTAATTAAGTAATTTTAAACTAGCCTTTTTTAAAGAATAACCCAAAAAAACGCACACCAACAAAGATGCCGTAGAGTTTAATGCGTACTGAAAACCTGGAAAAGGAATTTTAATTTTAATTCCGCTCCGGGAGCGGGGAAAACCTTTAGGCGTAACCCAAAATGATGTCGTTAAACCTAAGAGTTGGGGGTGGCTTACAACATAGTCGTTATCTTTATTAAAACCATAAGAAATTGTCTTTAATTTCGAATTTTTTAAAAGGTTTTTTATATTAAAATTGTCCCCAAAACCTATTAAAACACCGTTATTCTTAACTTTTTTACTAAACTTCTTAAATGAATTTAAGTAGTCGTTAAATCTAGGAAAGAAATCCGGATGGTCGTGCTCCAGCGATGTAATTACCCCAACAGAGGGCGTTAAACCGTGAAAGGCGTTGCCAAATTCGTCTGCCTCTACAACAAAATTTTTGCTATCCCCCACCCTACCATTAATACTAAAGTTTTTAGGAATACCTCCTATTCCAAAACCGCACTTGTCACCAAGTGAATCTAAAAGGAACGCTGTAATGGAAGATGTAGAAGTTTTCCCATGAGTACCGGAAATAGCTATAACATTATATTTATTTAGAAAAACTTTAAAAAAGGCATTTCGATCAAAAGAATTTATACCCAACTTGGAAGCTTTACTTAACTCTTCGAGAGGTTTTTTATAATTTAAAATTGCGGATGTATATAGAAAATAATCTAAATTGCGATTTATATGAGCTGGACTGTGGCCTAATTTAAAATCTTTTAGACCAATTTTTTTTAACTCCCCTACTCTAACGTTTTTATTAATATCACATCCAGAAACTTGCCAGCCTTTTTCTATTAATACTTTAGCGATCCAAGACCAGCCTTCGCCCCCAATACCACAAATATGAACTTTTGGCATATGCAAACACATATTTATCAACTATTATAATTTTTCATCAAAACTAAAATTCGCCGATGCGTATAATTTCCTCGTTAAGTGTTATTCCCAATTTTTCTTTGGCTTTTTGTTTTAACATAGTACAAAGAGATATAACATCGCTAGCTTTTGCCCCGGGAAAAGTTTCTATAAAATTAGCGTGGGTACTTGATACTTGAGCCTTTCCAACTTTAACGCCTTTTAAATTTAAAACTACATCTATAATGTACCCTGCCGAAAGATTTTCCAAACCAGCTTTTTTTGCCTCCTTTTCACTAATGTTAGAAAAAGTACTCCCCGCGGAATTACGGGGTTGTATTCTTTTTCTTTTTTTCCATTCCTCCGCGGTAAATTTAGCTTTTTTTGTATCACCCACAATTAGATTTAATACAGCAGATAAGATTAATTTTGAATTGTCTTGAAAAAAAGACTTATTGTATTTTAAGCCCAAATTTTTTTTCGAAAGAGTTTTAGCGCTCCCTGTACTATCTATAAACCGAACGGTCTCCAAAAAATCTCCAAAAAACCAGTCCGCGCCATGAATATTATTCCAAATCGCGCCCCCAACCGTTCCCGGTATCCCGGCAAACCATTGGAGTCCACAAAAACCATCTGCTAAAGATTTTGTGATAAGATAACTAAGATTTGTTCCAGAATTAACCTCTAACACAACTCCATTTGTGGTTTTTTCTATATAGTCTATATCTCTAAATTCCAAAAATCCTTTTTTCCAGTGAGTTTCTTGTTTTCTTGGAGTATCTGTCTTTTTAATACTCACTTTTTTTCTTTGCGTAATTTTATATCCTAAAGCTCTATTTTTTATTACTAAACCTCTAATACCTTTATCTCCAACCAAAATGTTAGAACCACCCCCTAAAATAAAAACGGGAATATTTTCGCAAATACAAAAACGATATAAATTTTCTAAATCCACTTTCTTTTCCACCTCGACATAATAATCACATGGGCCTCCAACCCTAAGAGTGGTGTGAAAAGACATAAACTCTCCTTTTTTAAAGGGTATTTTGATTTTTTTTAGATAACGTTCTAACTTAATCAAAGACATTTAAAATTTATGGCAAAATTTTTATGCGCGCCCCTAATTTTTTGTAAACTTCGAATATGTCAGGGTATCTTCTTTTTAATATATCTACACCATTTATTGTTATTTTGACAGGGTCGCATAAAGAAGCCAAAAAAAGCGCTTTCGCGCCTTGAATAACCCCAGGGGCTGTAACTTCGTCACTTTTGTATGTACAAGGTCCTTCTACAATAATTTTTTGAGGGTCCGGTTCAATTATAGAAGCTCCCAATTTTATTAAGCTAGAAACAAAAGTGAATCCTGTTTCGTACATCCAATTCATAAGAAGTGTTTTTCCTTTAGATCTTGTTGCTAAAACTACAACGGAAGGCAACGCATCTACTGGAAACCCAGGCCATGGTCGCGGAACAAATTTTGGCATTGCATCCAAAGCCAACGGCATACTGGAAATCTTCCACTTAATTTCTAACTCTCTTTCTCTAAATACGATTATGTCTTTACCTACACTTTCTACACCGACACCAAATTCTAACAAGTTGCTAACTATACCTCCAACTACATCGGGTAAGTTTGCTCCCTTAATAGTAATTCTACCATCGGTAATTGCCGCGGCAACCATGTAATCTGCTATATCTATATGATCCGGTCTGGGAGTAAATTCCGCGCCAAGAAGATTACCTCCTTTTATTGTAACAATATTTGTACCAAATCCTTTAACTGTAACACCCATTTTTTCTAACAAACATAAAAGGTCTGTTACGTGGGGCTCGCATGCCGCATTGTATAAAGTAACTGTTTTAGAAATAGACGCCGCAAGCATAAGAAAGTTCTCGGTTCCAGTTGGACTTGCTTCGATTTGCCAAACAAAACTAGATATACTGGATTTTAGAATTTTTGGAAGGGTAAAAAACGCAAATCCTTTAGAAATACTAAAATTAGCGCCAAATTTTGTAAAAACATCTATATGAGAAGCTATAGATCTTCTTCCTAAAAAACATCCCCCAGGTAAAGGAACTTGAGCTTTTCCAAAACGCGCCAATAAGGGTCCTACAAATAAAATAGATGCCCTGAATCTACTACCTAATTCGGGATCTATTTTAAAGGATTTAACATTTGAGCAATTTATCTTAAGATTGTTATAATCAACTAAATCTATAACTGCCCCTAATTTTTCTAGTATTTTTAGTATTAAATTAACATCTGTAGAATTGGGGACACTGTGATAAATCATATCTTTATTTGTTAATAAAGAGGCTATTAAAGCGGGCAAAATAGAATTTTTGTTAGGGATGGGCGTTACTTCTCCAACAAGCCTAACACCGCCCTTAATACACACAGAATTTATCATAAGTATTGGTTTAAATAATTAATTGTATTTGATATCTTTTATATAGTACGTTTCCAAATCTTCGGCGTCACTAATTAATTGATAAAATAAATGTATGATTAAAAAACTATTCAGAGCATCCTTAAGACAACTTCTTGGACTTTTTACCAAAATAGCAATTAAAAAACACAACATAAATATAATCGCTATTACAGGATCTGGAAAGACTTCCCTGGCTAAAGAGGTTTCTTACAACTTGCTACACTCTAAATATCCTGGAAGGAGAAATGTAGAAACTCCAGATACAGAGTTTTATATCCCCCTTACTATCTTAGGCTTTTTGTACTATCCACAGAATTTAATAAAGTGGTTAGCGCTCATACTAGAAACCATGTTAAAACTTGCGGTTATTAAACCGCATAAGCACTTTATAGTTTTAGAAATGACCTTTATTAACGATAGTATATTTAATTTTTGGATAAAGATATTGAATCCTGATTTAATATTAATAATTGGAGAGGTAGAAAATAGTAAAAAATTTAATATGGTTAAAAAAATAATTAAGGTAGAAGATAGTAAACTCTTTAAAACCAACGATTTTTTAGATTTGGCATTTAAAATAGGTAAAATTTATAATATTAGAAGCGACAAGGTTAAAAAAATCTTAGAAAACACTGAATTTCCTAAACCACGCATTGGTATTATAAAAAAAGGGGATATAACAATTGTAGATTCTACATATATCTATAGACCCCCTCCCTTAAAATCTGTTTTAGAAATGTTTAACGATATCTCTCTAAATAAATATATCTTAAGTGACTTTAAAGATGATTTTAAAAAACCTTTAATTAAAAAGCTGGGATGGGCACGAATAACCAACCTCAATTCGGTTTTAAGAGGCGTTGTTATAATTAGAACACATAGATTTAACAATTCTATAAACCGATGGATTTAGATGTGAGCAAAGAAAGAAAAATAATAGAAAAATCAAAAAGACATAAAAGTAAGTTTGATCCAATTTATCGAAAATATAAACCTAAAATAGAAAGATTTTTTTACAATCGAGTGTACGATAAAAATGAAATAGAAGATCTTACTTCTAAAACTTTTGTAAAGACACTAAAAGGAATAGATAATTTTAAATGGCAGGGGGTGGGATTTTCTACTTGGATATACAAAATAGCTCGCAATACGCTTATAGACTATTATCGAGAGCATGGAAAAAAAAGTAACAACAAAAATGTTGAGGATTTAAGCAATATCTTAAAAAACAGCCAAAGCTTGGAAGAAAGGGTATACGAAATTGATACTTCGGAAAGATTAGCTAAAGCAATAAAAAATCTTGATTTTAGGGCTAAACAAATAGTGTACATGAAATTTTACGAAGGCTATACAAACAAAGAGATATCTAAAAAACTTGCTATCTCGGAAACTAATGTAGGAACTATAGTATATAGATCTGTTAATAAATTAAAAATGGATAAAAATCTGATAAATTAGCTTGGATTTTTTAAAACTCCCAATTCGGTTAGATTTAAAAACACATTTGGAAATGACTTTTCTAAAACATTAAAGTTAACTACCTGGCTTTTACCTTTTGCCGATAATACAGCCAAAAATTGACCAAGAACTGTCCTAGAATCTTGAAAAATTATTTTCTTTCCCGAAATAGCGGATCTTGAACTAACACTTACTTTAACTAACCCAGATCCAAGAGATTCCATTTTTGTTGTGGCGCCCATTCTATTTAGCTCTACTACAAAACTATTTAGTAAATTCTGTTCTGGAAATATAATACTGCCTTGAATACCGTTAGAAGAAAGATATACTAAAGTAAACATAGCCCACGACATAAGAAGTCCTGGATAGGGTTTAGATTCTATCTCGCCAATAGTGTCTACTGTTTTTTCTCTACCACACCAAACTTTAACTGTATTTTCGTCAACAGATTCTACCTCTACTCCCCAATTTGATAATTTAGCTGTTAAAGGTAAAAACTCCGAGGGTTTAACTCCTTTAAAAACCAAGGCGCCACTAACAGAAGATATTAAAAAACTATAAAATCCAGCTTCCTTTATACTCCAACTAACAGAAAAAGAAAAAGCCGTCAAAGAATCTACCGGTTTAACAATGAGAGTATCTTGTTCTAAAGAATAATCCTCTAAAATATCGGCCCCAGATATTTTAAGAAGGTTCAAAAAAGACTTAAGTTTTGGATGTCTTGGCGCATTTATTATTTTTACCATAGATTTTGATACTATAGAGACTAATATACAAAATAAAATCTCCTCTAAGGAAAAAGTTTTAACGTCGATAGACATTTCTTGATTAACCAAGGAAGTTTTAAAATCGGATAAATATGAAATCGCGGATTCTTTTTTTATAAGACCAAATTTATCTAGTAACCATAAAAAAACATTGCACTCGTCGATTAAATTTTTTTCGAGCTTAAGTTTAAAGTTTAATCTTTCCCGCGCAAAATAGGGTATTAAAAATAAAAATTCTTTTTCTGGACCTAAAGTTAAAGTTACATCCTTAGACACAAATTTTTTTTGTGTGTTAATAATTAACTCTAAATTTGATTCTCGTTTCGCAATTACCAAATTGCTATTAACAAAAGCGATTAATTTAGCTAGTTCCAAAGATTGAGGGACATTCTTTATTACACAGGAACCACTTGTTAAAAGAGCTAGAGAAATAGAAGCAGAGGATTCGGTAGTCGAACCTCCTATATTAACAATACCTCGAATTTGTTTTAAACCCTCTATTACAGTCATTTAAATACGAATTTGTCTTCAATATAATATCGAAGTTTTCTCCCATCTTATTATAACAAACAAAAAATTAAATCTATTGCGCTAAAAATCTGGTGGGATTTTAAAATACGAGGCTAAAGTTTCGGCTATATCCATCCAAGCAGGAACAGCAGTTTCTGCGGCATATACACTAGAAGAAGGTTCTTCGAATTTTACTAACATTACAAAATTTTTGCTATTAGTTAAAAATCCCACGAAAGTTGCGTTTGTTCTTTCGGAATCGTATCCACTGCTGGTTGGAATTTGCGCGGTACCTGTTTTGCCCCCAACTATATAGTTTTTCGAAACGAAAAATTTTGCCTCCCCACCAGATACGGCTTTTGTTAGCATATCTATCATAATTACCGATGTTTCATTCGAAATTACCCTCTCTATAATTTGTTTAGACCCTTTATAAATTTCTTTTTTATTGTCGTTATCGGAATTTTCGTAAATCTGTCCTACCACATAAGGTCTAAGTAATTCCCCACCATTAGCTATAGCTGAAAATGCCATAACAACCTGCAAAGGTGTTGCCGAAACACCTTGACCAAAGCTTGCTGCAGCAAGATCTATATCTCGCCACTCTTTATAGCTTCGCAAAATACCCGTGTCTTCGCCCTCTAAATCTATACCAAGATTTTTCCCTATTCCAAACTTACTAAAATACACATATAAATTTTTTGAGCCTATCTTTTCGGCTACCCAAGAAGCTCCTACATTATTGGAATGTTGAAGTACTTCGTACATACTCTCTTCTCCGTAATGCTTACCGTCCCATGTATCTACTTTATGTCCAGAATAGTATCTGGGACCATCATCAATAAAAGTAGTTTCTGGTGTAACTATTTTTAAATCTATCGCGGAAGACATTGTTAGAGCTTTAAAAACAGATCCCGGTTCGTAAGTAGAAGACAATACAAGATTTCTAATTCCATAATTATTTTCTTCTTGCTCACTTTTAGTATCGTTATTAAAAGGTTTTAAAGGATTAAAGTTAGGATAATTTGCTAAAGCTAAAATTTCTCCACTTAAAGGATTTACAATTACAACAGATCCACTTTTTGCCCCATACTGTTTAACAAATTTTTCTAACTTAGTTTCTACCAAATATTGAATAGACCGATCCACAGTTAAAATAATATTTTTTCCAGGAACAGAGTTAATATTTGTTAGATCCCCAAAAATTATGGGGTTTCCAAAAGCATCGTTTTCTTGAATGATACGACCATCTTTTCCTTTTAAATCGCTGTCATAAAATCCTTCTATACCAAAATACCCCGCAGGAATACCGTTTTGATCCTTTCCCACAAAACCCAATAAATGAGAACCCATAGTATCTTCTGGATAATAACGAGAGGGCTCTTCTTTGAATACTAATCCGTATAGATTTAATTCTTCTATAGATTTCTTTTGCTCTATAGAAACTTTGTGCATTATAGGAACATACCAAGAATCTTTCGAAAAATTATTAAACAAAAATTCCTTATTAACTTTTAAATCGTTATCTGTACTGTCCAAATACAGTATAGAAGCAAGATTATCTATTATTTCTTTAGAAACAGTCTCGATAGATTTTGGCTCAGCATACAAAAAATATTCCATCTGGCTCAAGGCTAAAGGAGAGTGATCCCGAAAAAAGATATCGCCACGTCTTGATGGAATAATGTATTCTTTAATCTGTTGCTCTTTTGCAAGAGCTTTATATTTTTCGTGATCAATTATTTGAATTTTTATTAAACGAACAACAAAAATTAGGGGAAAAAATAAAAAGAGGAATCTAATAAAAGGGACTCTCCAATTATACTTAATAGAATGCATACTACTCGGTTGCGCGAGCCAGCTGTAGTGGCCTATAAAAACTTAATTCGACTTTTGTCATTCCCAATTCTTGCGCCTTTAACTCCAAACTATATAAGGAACCATACGATATAATTTCCCTCTTAAGCTCTTGATTTTGTAAGGTCAATTCCTTATTTGTTTTAAATAACAAATTATACTGATTTCCTTTGGTTGAGCAAGAATTAACAAGAAATATTTGAAACAAGAATAAAAAAACAAGTGTGATAATACCTAAATAAAAAAATGCTAATGATTTGTTGTTTTGTTTTTTTTGCATAAATTTCCACATACAAAACGATCACTAATAATATTCGTGATAAAAAAAGTCCACATTATCTTTTAATCTTGCTATAAACTCTCATTTTAGCGCTTCTACTCCGAGGATTACTTAAAATTTCTTCTTTGCCTGGAAGGATAATCTTACTAACAGGTCTTAAATTATTTTGCGATCTCCCAAACAATTTAACCTGCCTATCCTCTAAAGAATGAAAAGATATAACAACAATCCTTCCAGATTCTTTTAAAAGCGAAACAGCCCGGGGCAGTGACTCCTTTAAATGGGCAAGTTCCAAATTTACCGCTATTCTTAATGCTAAAAAAACTTTTGTTGCGGGGTGGGTTTTCCCCCTACCTTTATAAACAAGATCTACGATACTTAACAAATCTTTCACTTTACATATTTTAATCTTTCTGCGCGCTTCAACAATTTTTTCGGCTAAAATTTGTGCTTTTTCTACCTGACCGTATGTTATAAAAACCTTTTTTATCTGATCTAAGCTTAAAGTATTTAATAAATCTGCGGCGCTAACTTTTTCTACATTTCCCATCCTCATATCCAGCGGAGCTTGAGGGTCTTTAAAACTAAAACCCCTACGCATCGTATTTAATTGAAAAGAAGAAACCCCTAAATCGTATATTATTCCAGAAACTTTTTCGAAACCTTTTTCTAAAGCAATTCTATATATATTACTAAAATTGGCATGCGCGAGAACTAATCTTTCTTTTTCTACATGCTCCTTAAATCTATGTAAGCAGTAATCTATTGCTTCTATATCTCTGTCTATACCTAAAACTAACCCCCCTCTTTTTAGTATTTGTTCGGTGTGATCACCGCCTCCAATTGTACAATCTACATATTTTTCTTGCGATCGTACGTTTAGATAAATCTCTACCTCTTTTTTTAAAACCCCCAGGTGATAATTACTCATTTACGTCATCCTCCAGCTGGGCCAAATACGTTTTCCAATATTTGAAATCCCAAATTTCGAAATGGTCACCCGCTCCTATTACTACCACAGAATCTTTAATTCCCGCATACTCCTTTAAACTTTGAGATAAAACCAACCTGCCTTGAGAGTCTAAATTAATAATTTCGGCTCCAGAATACATATATCTCCTTAAGAATCTTGCCTTTTTATCCGAAACAGGCTCTTTAGTGTATTTTTCGGCTTCTTTTTCCCAATCTTCTTTTTTGTACCCAAAAACACACTGCTCAAAACCACGGGAAAGAACTACAAACCTGCCCTTTATCTCTTCTCTAATCTTTTTAGGCAATGCGAGTCTGGAACCTTCCGTTATGTTTGGTTGATATTCTCCTAAAAACATATATTAATTAAATGGTGGTCCAAAATAACGGATAAACCCAACCAATTTTCACCATATACATCCATAAAACACCATTTATTATGTGTATGTCAACCCGAATCGAAGGCGAAGTACTGGGTATCAGAGGTAAAATACCAGGTTTTATATTTTATAAGTTAGATATTAAACAAGACAAAGTTTTTGAGCTCGGAGATTTTTATTCTTTTTTGCTTGGTAGTATCCCTATCTCTTATTGTTACCGTATTATCTTTTAAGCTGTCATAATCAATAGTAACACACCACGGTGTTCCCACTTCATCTTGAGCAAAGTATCTTTTTCCAATATTACCTCTATCGTCAAAAATAGCGCTAAAGTGACCTTTAAGGTTATTGAACACCTCGCGCGACTTTTTTACTATTTCTTTATTGTTTCTAACCAGAGGAAACACAGCAACTTTATAGGGGGCTAGAAAAGGCTTAAGGCTTAAATACAACCTCTTATTCTTTACATCTTTTTTATAAGAATCACAAAGAATCATTAAAAAAACCCTGTTTATACCAACCGCGGGCTCTATTACATGGGGAATAAATTTCCTGCCACTTATTAAATCGGTATAACTAAAGTCTACACCAGTGTATTTAGCATGGGATTTGAGATCAAAGTCAGTTCTATAAGCAATACCCCAAAGCTCTTTATACCCAAAAGGAAATCTATAATCTAAATCATAAGTTTCCCTGCTGTAATGACTTCTTTCCCGATCAGTATGTCTTCTCCATGTAAGATTATTTTTATCAACTCCTAAAGTCTCTGTCACAAATCTTAACATCTGATCCTGCCAATCTTTATATAAATCCTTCCACCGACTCTCTCCGGGGTTAAAAAAATATTCTATTTCCGCCTGTTCAAACTCGACGGTTCTAAAAACAAACTGACCTTTAGTAATTTCGTTTCTAAAACTTTTTCCTATTTGAGCGATACCGAAAGGCAAACGGATCCGAGTGGAATCTATAACATTTTTAAAATTAGAGAATATTCCTTGCGCAGTCTCCCCTCTTAAATAAGCGATATTCTTTTTTCCTTCCAATACACCTAGTTTTGTTTCGACAAGGGTGTTAAAAAACTTAGATACGGAAAGTGTATTCCCATCGGGGCTTTTTATGTTATGAGCTTTAATAAAACCATCTAAACCTTTAGTATCTAACTCTTCCACAACAAAATCTTTAAACTTCTCTTTTCCTTTAACAAAGTCTTCTACGAGGTGATCTGCCCTGTATCTTCTTTTGGTTATTGTATCCTCGACAACAGGCTCTACAAAACCAGTGGTATGACCAGAAGCCTCCCATGTTTTTGGATGAAGAATTATCTGACTATCTAAACCAACAATATCACTTCTGTTTGTTACAAAGTATCGCCAAAAGGAATTTTTTATATTTCTTAGTAACTCTGTTCCTAAAGGACCATAGTCGTAAGAGCTTGCAAGGCCACCATATATTTCGGAGGTCGGATATACAAAACCACATCTTTTGCATAAAGATACTATTTGATCTAAAGTAACATTCTTAACCATAAAAGGATTTTAGCATAAACAAACGCAACATTCCCAGAATTTACACAATTCCGCTCCGG
>Ga0066639_10004031_pt1 | contig 12576 bp, 9 predicted proteins | sample CryGeyCG2114_010_2_FD_59504 | JGI IMG/M metagenome (GOLD analysis project Ga0066639, IMG submission 59504) | Groundwater microbial communities from aquifer - Crystal Geyser CG10_big_fil_rev_8/21/14_0.10 | ecosystem: Environmental > Aquatic > Deep subsurface > Groundwater | place: USA: Utah...
CATCATCAGATTGAAAATATTTTAGGCGGACCGTCTTATTACTTTCGATTTCCGTACGGCGAGCAGAACCCTCGTTTGACAGATTTCGTGAAATCAGAAGAGATGATCAATGTGAGATGGAACATGGATCCGACGGACTGGAAATACACGGATCCCGAATATGTTTTTTACTTGGCCATTCAGGAGTTCGAGGAAAAACAAAGGGGTATTTTTGTAATGCATGACACGAAGGCTCAAACTGCAATCATGCTGCCATACCTGTTAAAAGAACTCCAGTATAGGGGTGTTCGCACAGTGAATTTTGATGCTCATCGATCAAATGCGAGAAGTCGTTTATGGGGTGGGGGCCTTCCTCCTCGGTAGTTGGCGGCTTTTAAGGGCTGGTTTTTCAAGATATTCTTTGATATCACGCAATCTTAAGACAAGTGCAATCGATCTAGGAGTAATTTAAAATGTCTCGTGTATGTGAACTTACAGGTATTGGCCCCATGTCCGGCAACAATGTGTCGCACTCGAATCGCAAAACGAGAACAAGGTGGCTGCCGAATCTAAAAAAGAAAAAATATCATGTTACTGAGCTAGAGCAGACCTATACATTTACTCTTTCAACTCGCGCGATTCGATCAATTGATAAAATTGGCGGTTTGATTCCAGCGGTTCTTAAGGTTAACGAGCATGGCCTTTCACCTCGAATGGCCAAATTAAAGCGATCGGTTCAAAAGAAAAGACGCCAACTTGCTGCCGCAAGTAAAGCGTAGATAAAATCGCAATGTTTGAATCATTGAGATTCAAAAAAAAGTTAGAAAAATCAGAAATTCAAGCTCGATTGGATCTTGTTTGTAAAATAATAACGAATCTTGTGGATTCAGAGCTTCGTGGACTCAATTATTTTCAGGTTGGATTTGTTAAAAATATCGATGTTCGTGATTCGGGACAAATCGAGGTATCGACCGATATTCCAACGCCACTTCATGAAATCCGAGAGCATGTCGAAGATAGAATTCGATCGGCTTTGGTTCGAGAGGGAATCCGTTTAAAGGACATTAAAATTAGCACGGATAAGGACGCGAATCTTTTCAGGCCTGCCAAAAGAAGCGGCGGGAATGCAAACAGCTCGATTACCAATATTATAGCATTTTCAAGTGGGAAGGGTGGAGTTGGAAAATCATCGCTGACTGGATTGACCGCAGCTTATTTGTCGCGTGCCGGTGCCCGGGTCGGAATACTGGATGCAGATATTTACGGGCCGAGCGTTCCAAGAATATTTGGATTAGAGGGGCAGCTTCGTTCAATGGAAAAGGATGGCAAGTCCTGGATTCTTCCGATTGAAAAGGACGGCCTGAAGTTTGTATCAGTTGGCTCGATGGTGCCAAAAGATTCTGCCATTGTTTGGCGTGGTCCAATGCTTCATAAACTGCTCACGCAATTTTCAAGTGACGTCGATTGGGGTGACCTCGATTATCTGCTAATTGATTTACCTCCGGGGACGGGCGACGTAGCGCTTTCACTGGCTCAATTGTTTCCCATTACTGGCTCAGTCGTTGTGACTTCACCGCAAGCGGCTTCAGTTGAAGACGTTCGAAAAGAGGTGGTCATGTGGAAACAGCTGAATGTTCCGATCTTAGGGATCGTTGAAAATTTTGTTGATTTCGAATGTGACTCCTGTGGTGAAAAAACGAAATTATTTGGTTCAGGCGGTGGGCAGTTCTTGGCTCAGAGGTTTGATTTAGAATTTTTAATGGGTATTCCAATGTTGCCAGCCATTCAGAAATCTTTGGATCTCGGAAATCCGTATGAATTGATTAAAAACAAGACTGGGCTCGCTTATAGTTTGATTCGGGAATTCAGCAATAAGATTTCAAAAATTTCAGCAGGACTAATTGCCGAAAATCGAGATCCGAAAGAGTTTATAACTCTTGAATCGAATTAAGGGCTTCTTTTAATTCTTTTAATTTTACTGGCTTTATAAAAACTTTATCGAATTGATAAATATTAAAATCATTTTCTGTCACATAGGGAGTTCCAGTCATCATGAAAACTGGAATCTTCATCTCTTTTTTGTTTTTTACCCAGCGACACAGTTGACGGCCAGAACCTTCCGCTAAGTGAAAATCGGTCAATACTACGTCTATTTTATTTTTTTCTAATAACTGTGTTGCTTGATCAAGAGTTGTCGCCGAATGAGTTGTCCAGCCATTTGCATTCAAATACTCGCAAATTAAATTCAAAAGCTCTGCGTTGTCTTCGGCGACTAATATGCTTTTATCCATCACTGGCTTGAGTTTAATTCAAATCTGAGGTCAATGATATTGTCAAAATTTCAACGCGTCCGGGGCAGTTTGAGACCATACGCGCCAGAATGTCACCAAGTTTCCTGCTCTATTATTGAGCCAAAGGGTGGCCCTTAACTATCGAAATAAAAAGGAAAAAGGGTAGTTTCGTTGGAAATTGAAGCTAGGCCATTTCAGCGCATGGATTCTGCAAGTTAGCCTAGTGAAGTCGAAATGGATTTGACTTCGTCATTCGTCAGAACAAGGAGGTTCCCATGCGACGACCTATCGATATTCTAAGAACTCTTCTACTTCTGAGCTTTGTGGCTCACTTTGCCGGCTGCGCGGACGGATCAGATTCCGGCGACGGTAAAACCAGTGAGAAAATCACTCGTGTTAACGGCGAGATTAAAACACTCAGCGAGCAAGAAGCGAGCACGCTTTGCGACACTCAATATTGTGAGCCAAATTACGAATACACGACGTATTTTGGCAGGAGGAGGCCGAAGCTACCACCGCCGTCACCGTCACCACCGCCGTCGCCCACACCACCACCGTCTCCGCCGCCACCATCACCTCCGCCACCACCACCGACAGATGGCGAATCAGTTGATTATGCAAAATCAATCATGAATATGCCGAAGGCCTGGGCGATTACCGAGGGAGTTCGTGAAGTCGTTGTAGCAGTGGTTGATACCGGAGTTGATTACAACCATCCCGACTTACAAGAGAATATCTGGATCAATGAAATAGAAAAAAACGGAAATCCTGGAGTAGACGATGACGGCAATGGATACATTGACGACGTTTATGGTTATGACTTCGCAAACAATAGGCCCAATGGTCTTGATGATAATCGGCATGGGTCTCATGTTGCCGGTATTATTGCGGCTGCACGGAATGGAATCGGTACGATTGGAGTTGCGCCACGCGTGAGAATCATGCCAGTTAAGTTTCTCTCCTCAAGTGGTAGTGGTTCTACTGATGCCGCAATTAAGGCGATTCGATATGCAACCGAAAATGGTGCGAATATCATTTCGAATTCGTGGGGTGGGGGAGGCCGTTCGGAGTTCCTCGATGAGGCGATACAAGATGCCCAAAAAATGGGAATCTTTGTTGTCGCTGCTGCTGGAAATGCATCGAGCAATAACGATACTGGGACGACTTATCCTGCTGGTTACAATGGAGTGATTTCGGTTGGATCGAGTGACCAGGACGATCGACTCAGTTCGTTCAGTAACTATGGTAAGTCATCAGTAATGTTGGCAGCACCAGGATCTTCCATCTACAGCACCCTTTTGGGTGGTGGCTATGGGATCTTATCTGGAACTTCAATGGCAACGCCACAAGTTTCAGGCGCGATTGCACTTGGATTAAGTATGGGGGGCGCCTATACGGTTGAAGCCATAAAGTCCAAACTTTGTAACAGTTCAAAAGCAATTCTTTTAAGTCAAGTTAGGTGTGGACGCCTAGATGTATTTGAATTTTTGAATTCCTTCTAATGTAAATCGCCGGCGTTTCGTTGGCGATGGGTGAGAGGGATCGGTGATTTCCTCGAATGCGTTCCAACCCCGGAGTCCCCGGAGCGCATTCGGGGGATCCTGCTAATCGTACTGGTACGGATCATAGCCGGCTTCTTCAAGTACGCTTGCAAATTCAAGTCCGCCCCACTCAGTATCCAGGAGCGTCCAATTTCTTTTGTTCGTCCCGATTTCGATGCTTCCTTCTTCCCCGCCGTGCCCCGCGATAACTAAAACATTTCCTTGCCCAGATTGTCGATACGATTGCTGCAACTGTTTTGCGCCACTTAATGCTGAGGCAACTCCGTCACCGCCCAGCAGTAATATAGGCTGGAATGGAGTCAGAAAACGAATTGGAAATCGAAAATAATGAGAAAACAACAATAAATAATATCGCCGACCGGACTCTTAACGAAGGCATCTTAAGTTTCTCACCGATACCGCTCGATCATCCTTACTCCTTCAGCGACGGCCGATTTGTTTAATCCGGGAGCAAATGTAAGTCCAAATAAAAATCCAAATACGGCTCTTCCTTGGTCGGGAGTCGTTTTCGACAAGTAACGTTTAATCTTTTTAAGGTACCGATCCTCAATTTGCCTTATCAGATCACCAATATCGGTTGTCAAACCGCGATGAGAAAAGTAGAACGATACAAAGTGAGGAAGCCGTTCGCAAAGGTCTCTTGAGGCTAGGACGGAGGTGTAAATATCACCTTTGTCCCAATATTTGATTCGTTTGTCACTCAAACCAGCTAGTTCATCGCCAAACATTCGAATCGCTTCCACTAAAATTTGGCGTCTATCTTTTCCAAAATAGTAGTATACCAATGGGCGCGAAACTTTACTTCGACGGGATAAATCGCTCATTTTCCATTTTAAGTGACCGTGCCGAACTTCCAAAGCCACAGCTGAATCCAAGACGTTCCAGAAAAGTTCATCTTTATTGTCTTGGCGTGACTTTTTCGATTGTTTATTCGATTGCTCAGTTGTCTTTTCGACTGCCATTAGACTCTCGTTGCTCAGTGCCGGCAATTACCGAGTTGCTATCGAGCGAAATCAAGTCAGTTAAAATATTGAGGGCTTCATTTACCTGTGGTGCGTCTAGCTCGCGAACAATTTCTTCACGAGATTTTCCCTCATCTTTTTTCTCGTCCTTACTAGCTTCTTTTTGTTCTTTTTCAACTTCGGCTAATTTGACGATTCCAGTTTTTTTCTTCTTTGCTTCAGCAATTTTTTTAACAACCTCTTGAAGGTCCTTGTCTTTCTCTACTCGGGTTTTTGATCGTAACCGAATTTCCTCGAGCTCGGCAGCCGTAACGGGTTCCCAATGTTCCTCTGGTTTTGGCGAATTAACGGTGGTTTTCTTAAAAACCGGTATTTTCCGCATTGGCAAAGAGTAGTCTAGGGATTTTTCGCCAATTTCATCTGACGAATACCGTGTTGGAATGACTACATCACTTTCAACTCCTGAATGTTGAGTTGATTTTCCTCCCGGCCGGAAAAACATTCCGTTCGTGACTTTTAGTGCGCCGTATCCGGGTTTTAGCGGAATAACCTGTTGAACCGACCCTTTTCCAAAAGTGTGTCCATCTCCAATAATTATGGCTCGGCTATAGTCTTTTAGTGCGCCAGCTAAAATTTCAGATGCGGAAGCGCTCAAGCGGCTTGTGAGTACAACCATAGGGCCACGGTAAAGCGTTTCTGGGTCTTCGTCCTCAAGGACTTGAACTCGGGTTTGTGAATCCTGTGTTGCCACAATTGGACCTTCTTTAATAAAAAATCCAGAAATACGAACTGCGTCCATCAATAATCCGCCGCCATTTCTAGAAAGGTCTAATAGTAATCCGTCTACTTTTTTTGTTTTCGCCTCTTTGAGAAGCTTTTTCATGTCTCGGTAGGCAGATCTCGCATTGGATGAATCATCACCGTAAAAAGAGGGCAGTTCCAGGACAGCTAGATTAACATCTTTCTTTCCAATTTTTCTCTTTTCGTAGCGAATTTTTGCGGCTTGCTGTTTTAAGTCAATTTTGTCTCTAATAATACTCCGAGTGACTCGAGTGGTTTTATCGCCATCTTGGCGCAAAAGCGTTAAGTGAACTTTTGTGCCTTTTTTCCCTCTAATTAATCGAACGACATCTCTCAACGACTTGTCGATGATGTTCACCGGTGGTTTTCCGTCGTCTTGAGCTACGGCAATAATTTTGTCTTTCGGCTCGAGGGCATTTACTCGATCGGTCGCGCCGCCAGTTATAATTTCCTCGACTATTGTGAATCCATCTTTTGAACTCAAGCTGACGCCAATTCCTTCAAGCGAGAGACTCATGCTAATTCGAAAATCCTCTAGTACTTCTGGAGAAAGGTAGGAAGAGTGAGGGTCTAATGCTGACGAAAAAGAATCCAGAAAATCGGAGTAAATATCTTGCTGGTTTAACTCTTTAGACCTCTGTGAAAGAATTTCATATCGGTGTGCCAGTTGAGTTTTAGCGTCCTTTAACTTACTTCCAGATGCCAAATAATTAGATATTTGAAAATGAACGAGTTTAGTAAGAGTTTTGGTTTGAGCCGTTTCGTCTTTTGGCCATCCTCGATCGTCTGGATCGATTACTAGTTCCGTAGTCCGATCGAGGGCGTACTTTTTATCGCCCGTAATGGCCTTGACCATTTTTTCAATTTTTTGGGAACGACCAATGACATCAGGATAAATGGTATCTAAATTTGAGCAGTCCCTTTTTTTGATTTGATCAAATGAGGATATAATTTTATCTTTCATTTTTTTTGCTTCAGCTTCTAAATATAAGATTTTGGATGGGTCGAGGCGTTTGAGCATCAAAGTAGCAGTCCTTTCTTTGAGCTCATTCGTCATATCTTCGGACTGGATGTGGTACCGAAAATACTCGTTCATTAGATGGGGAAGAACCGGGCAGCTCAATTTAGAATTTGAGTCGGCACCCGCAGGCACTCCAAGTGCCCCTAAAAATGCTACAGATGATACCACTGCTATTTGCAGAAACTTTATCGTACGATTGGACATATATGCTCTCCGGCGGAAGAAGTACTTATTGCTGTGTTTCATTATTTCACCTTTCAAATGAGCTGTAAACTTGCAACTTCCCTGGTTAATCGGTTGATTTTATCATTCAACTTTAAGTAAAATTTTTGAGACATCGCACCGATAGGTTGAATTAGAGGAGAATATCGGTGTCACAAGGCTCGAATGCACTAAAACGACAAAAAATTGACGCTTCGGAAACTACCCCGCTTTTTTTGGGTATACCGCTGAGTTATGTAACGCGCAAAGTTAAAAAATCATTCTCTTCATTGGGTCAATCGTCAGTGATTGAATTCAGTCGTCTATCTGAAATACCCGGTCTAATTCAAGAGCATTCGCGAGGTGTGGTGGTTTGTACTCTTCAAACTGAGAAAGATTTCAATTTATTTAGTGATGTCATGAAATCACAAAAAAAATTCATTAAAGCAGGATTGCTAAAAGTCGTAGTGATCACCGAACCGTTGCAGGATCATTTTATTGAAATGCTCAGTCATCTTGGATGCAATGACATACTTGACCCGGACGCCTCAATAAAAACCTTATCTCACAAAATCGAACAAAGCCTGTCGATGGTAGAGGCAAATCTCGCAACCCTCATGGCTAAGAAGTCAGAATTCGATTTGCCAGTTGTGGGCGAGAAGTCGAGGTCATATAAGCTCAAACTTTTACCGCCGCTTGAAACATCAGCCGACTATTTTATTTTTAAGGGATCCCAAGACGTCTTCTATTTAATGGGCAGTTGGTCGATTTCACTTTACGGCCCACCACCTAGTGAAGGCGCATGGCGCAAGATTACAGAGGACTCTTGGGAGTGGACGACCCAAAAGCCTGACTCCAAAGGAAGTTGGGTTTTTACAGGGAGGAAACCAGAATTTATTGATCTCAAATGGAGGTTTGTGGGTCAAAATCCTAAGCTTCAATTTAGAGTCTCCGAAAATAAAGTTTACTCTAAGCTGTATTCCATGGGCGATAAACAGCTCTTTGTGTGCCGATCGGGCGAAAATCTTCATCAAATCGCAAAAAATGTATTCGCTCAAATCAAGCGTTACTTGGAAAAATCATCTCAGGATAAGGCAAGATTTAAGCTGTGGGCTCAGGCCTTCAGTGAAGATTTACAAATGGTTCAGGACTCGTCAAATTCTCGTGTCGGATCGACTCAGGAAATTGAGATAAAAAAGGAGCAGTCCGAAACATTTGATCTCGTCGTCACCAAAGACCAAATAAATAAGACAATTGAGGAAAGTCATGTGGATCGTGGCAAAGTTGAGATTTGGACTGATAAGAATCGAAACACCACCATTGGGATAGTTGAATCGATCGATTCTTTAGGAAAGTGCTTCACTTTCAAAGCCGAGAAGAGTCCCGACTATGATTTTCTTGCTAAGGATTTTCCGGAGTACTACTTTACAGCGATTACTCTTAAGCGCGCCCGGTATTTTTTTAAGTCAAAATGCCTTGGGGGCCGAGGGGTCAGAAAAATTCTTGATTTCCCATCCAAAGCTTTTGAAATTCAGCGCCGACGAGATTTTCGAACTGGTATAGGTTCAGACGAGGTGCTTAGTGCTGAAGTTTGTTTTGAGGCGAAGCCGGAAAAAAAATTTCAAGCAATCGTGCGTGATGCATCCGCTGGAGGCGTGGGCTTGGAGATTGTCGGAATTTCGGAGGAAATCGCAAAAATTCTAGTGGCCGCATCAATATATGTTCAGTCGGTCGAAATTGATTTTGGAGACCGAAAAATCAAAGCATCTGGGGAGATTCGCCATTCTCGAACCGTTGATAGTAAAACTCAGTATCGGTTTGGGATTCAGTTTAAAAAAATACGCGCCCGTGACCGACTATGGCTTGAATATTTTGTTTTCGAAAGAAATCGACAATATTTCTTAACTTGGATGCTTTCAAACGATATTACTTGAATTTAACCGTTTCCGCGTAAGTTGCACCCCAAGATAACCCATCCGGATTTGAACTTATTTCCACTTCAAATTCATTGGCTTTTTTTGTGTCAAATGCTTTTGCAAGTGAATACCACGGGCTTGCTTTATCCTTCGGATCCAATATTACAGAATTGCCTCCCTTAGCCACAAGCCGGTCAATTAGATTATGGACTATGATTCTTCCATTCTTATGTCCAAACAAGTCTCGTGGAAACCCTCTTTTGGCCTGGACCCGGATGTAAATTGCATCAGGCGAACTATTCAAATTGAAATTAAGCTCATATTTTCCATTGGGCAAAGCGACGATAGATATCGAATGAACCCCGCTATCAGAGGCCTGGTTTTCCTCGGCACGCTCGCCGTCCAGCTCCTTTTGACGGTCAGAAGAAACGTCGAGTGAGCGAACTTCAGTTTCCCCGTCGACCCTAATACGACCAAACACTTTGCTATAACCGCTTGTGACAAATGGAACTTGTTGTCCATCAAATCGCGTTCGAAGAACTTTCAATAGTTCATATCGAATTGAATTTCCTGAAAAAAGTTTGGCCAATGCTTGTACTCTCGTCCGAATATCCAGACCCGGTTCAGATGCAATCGCCCATCTTTTTTCAATTCTTTTGGCAGCAGATTTAACTGCACTTTCCCCGCCTAGGGCGCGAATTGAATTGACAAAAAGAGCGGGTAAAAATTCTGGTGAGTTAAGCGGCGTTAGCTCGTCATAATTCCTTTTAGAGCTCCACGACCCCTGTTCAACATCAAAAACTTTTTCAAGAGTTTCCCATCTTTCTTTTTCTGAAGCACTTAAAAAGTCTTGAACGTGATCATTTGAAAAAGCGAGCTGATAGTAAAATCTACTGTTTCCGAGAGAGTAGGGTTTTGAAATAAATCGAACTGGATTTTCTTCCACTGAATTTGAACTTGCCAAAAGTCCATTTTCCTTTTTTCGATCCTTATCTTTCAACTTCGGCCGTGGATAAATACCAAATTGAGAAATCTGGTTTTCACTTTCCAAAATATACGACTTCAGCTCCTTTGCATTAGTATGAGTGTCGCCAATTTCGCCCGAAGCGACCAACGATATTGCTCTAACGTTAGTTGGATCTTTTTCGTAAAGGTCTAAATCAACGTCGATGATGTATCGATTGTTGAATTTTTCGTGATATCCCCAAAGCGCTCTGTATTCCTTGCTGCTTTCGGAAATAGCTTGGTATCGGTGTTTCTCTCCATTTGGAAAAGTCAAAACAGTGTCTACCGTTTTGATTTTCTTTTTCTGATCCCAGCCGAAAAGGAAGCCCAGCTTTACACGGGATTTGCGTTCTTTTTCGCGGTAGCGCGAATTTTCTTCCATGATTCGAGTAACGGAGTAGTTACCGTTATTGACACCGTTTTCGGCTACTTCTGCTAGGTCGTCGGCCATCCTAAGCTGTCCCCTAATGGCCAACTCGTATGCTTCAATAGCTTCGGGTTGAGCTAAATCGAATCGATATGTGAGTGCAAATTCGCCATATTTGCGATTTGTGATGGTGTGGCGAAACGGAATGATGTCTAAATGCTTATCAAGCTTTTCGATTAGGAATATTCCGTCTAATAAATCGGATTTACTAGTCGGTGTTCCCAATTCAAAACGAGTTTCGGTGCCGCCAATCCGACTCACTTGCACTCGAACAAAACGTTCGCTCTCTCTTAACACACCAATGCGGTATTGCCCAAAAATCGCAGCGCTTACCGAAGCGCCCCCGACGACGCGATTCCATGGACCACCGAGTTCAAATATTTTACCAATTCCGGCGCCGAAAGATACGCTGCCTTGACCCGTAAAGGCCATGATTTCGCCATCTTCCATTTTTGTTTGAACGTCTTCGGCCTTTAGAGGGAGGCGCTTTGGAAACAAAATTATATTTTTGAATTTGTCTTTCCTTGCTCGATTTTCAGGGTCTGTCGGATCGACTCCTGGAAAAAACCTTGCGACGGGTTTTCCGTCTTTTTCCACTAATTCTGAATCAGGTAGGGCTGTACTGTCTTTTGAGTAAATACTTTTGTACCAGTCGCTGCGCGTGATTTCCTGCATGCGGTCTCGTGGGTGGGTTGCAGAGGTGTATGATTTTGGTTCCACGATACGAATATTGGTGAGCTCAAGGCCGTTTCTTATAGTGCCGAGTTCGAAACCCAAAACTCGAGAACCGTTGATTCTGAGCTCCTGCCAAAGAGGGAGTTTGGTTTTCATTCGAATCTGATCGACAACAGACCAGGTTCCAGCCGAATTGCGGTTATCAAACACTTTTCTGCCGATGTAGATTTTATTCTCAGCGTCGCCGACGTCGAAGCTAAAGATGCCAACCTTTTCGATAGCATCCCAAATTTCGTCCCAAAGTGGAGCTCCGATATTTTGGCAACAGCCGTCTGTGAAAATTGAATCCCATTCTTGGACAGGAACGCCGTCGGGCGTTGTGTCGGGACTGGTTCGGGCGACTGCTGAGTTACCGAACTGAATGATGAGCGCTAAAAAAACGGCGTGCTTTAAAGTAAACTTAATTTGGATCATTTTTCCCCCTGTAGAATTCGTCGACAGATGTATCTTTTTTTCTAAGAATATTCAAAAGTTAAATACAATGATGCCCAGCGCAAACCATGCCAGAGCGAGAAAGTGATACCGGTTGGGTTTGGTTTTACTTATGGCTGATTCAAATAATGCCGCGAAAAGTGGGGCCGATTGTCCTACCGCGGATATAGATGCAAGATGCCCTGTTTTTACCGCAGCGAGCCAACTCCAAAGGGCTAAAAAAGTGCCGGAAAAGGCGGCAATCGTTATGATGATTTTCTGTTTTCGAGTGAGCGAAGATAGGTTTTTGATTAAATTTATTGAAACAAAACGACTCAGTATCCAAAAACCTATGATTGCGCCCAGACACCTGTAAAAATTTCCGGCCTCGGATGGAATTCCTGGGTTACTTTCGAACCCGAGTCGCGAAAGGAGAACACCGATATTGTCCAAGACCACTCCGATAAATGCCAATACTAAACCCAAAAATTCCCAGCGACCGACTAGGCGATAACGCTCATAGCTAATTGTAACCAAGCAAGCCATCATTAGAACGATGGCAAGTATCTGGTTTATTCTAACCGTTTGCCCGAGCAAAAAATACGAGCCAATTCCAATAAAAATCGGTCCAAAACTAAATACCATCAACGTTCTAGACGTACCCATGTGAGCGAATGCGCGAAGTAGAAACCAGTCGCCTATTGCTAATCCCAGCGCGCCACTAATTAAAAAATAAAGAAATGCCGGTAGCCCTGGATTGAGGAACACATTGAACTTTATAAGGAGGACAACTCCGAATGCTAAAAATGCAATGATCGCTTTGTATGAATTGGTCCAAAGCGGTGTGATTTTGAGCGAAAAATGTGTGTACGCAAGACTTGATGCCGAAAATAAAATTGCTGAAATTAACGCAAACGCTAGGGAGTTATTCATTTGTGATTCGCTTCCGTGGCTACTTTATATTATGGTCGGAGGCAAGGAGAGAGTGAATCATTGTGATAGGTTCAAACCCACAAGCATCGGGGAGAGGCGAGAAACGCACTGAAGATCTGCTTCCGGTCCGTCTTGATCCGAATCGATTAAGACGTAGCGTTTTGGAAATGGCTCAGAACGGAAACTCTGTTCACATAGCATGCGCTTTTTCTCTTATAGAAATATTTTCATCACTTTATTCACATCGGATCCTTAGTTTTGATCAGAAGTCACCAATGACCGATGATCGTGATCGATTGGTTCTATCAAAAGGCCATGGAGTAATGGCGCTT
>Ga0066639_10004033_pt1 | contig 12572 bp, 11 predicted proteins | sample CryGeyCG2114_010_2_FD_59504 | JGI IMG/M metagenome (GOLD analysis project Ga0066639, IMG submission 59504) | Groundwater microbial communities from aquifer - Crystal Geyser CG10_big_fil_rev_8/21/14_0.10 | ecosystem: Environmental > Aquatic > Deep subsurface > Groundwater | place: USA: Utah...
AACGTGCTTTTACCAGATCCATTTACTCCAATGACTCCCAATGCTTCACCTCTTCTTAATTTTAAAGAGATTTCTTTCAATGCCCAAAATTCATTCTTTCTAAGTTTGGTGCTATAACTAATGCCAAATATGTTTTTATATATATCAATTAACCCATATTTAATAATGCCGCTAAATTTTTTGCAAAACTTTTTGGAAACATTGTCAAGACTAATAACAGTATTGCTGTCCATTAAATTCTTTCTACTAACTTTGGCTGAACAACATAAAATATCAACCAGCCAAAAACAAAAATAATAATAGCCAATAGAGATGAAATAACAAATTCTAACCAGAATTCTGTATATCCAGAAATGATTAAACTTCTTGGAGTGTTTATAAGGAAAAAAAATGGATTAAATTTATTAAATTGGGCGAGAATTCCTTTTTCAGGAATTGTATACATTATCGGCATAAGAAACAAAAAAAAGCTCATGCCAACGCTTATAAAGTGAATCGTATCCCTAATTACAACATTTAAAATCGTTGTAAAAAAACCCAATCCTAAAGTAATCAAAATTAAAGGCAATAAATATAACGGAAGCAGTAATATCCAAACTGTTGGCAACAAACCATATATTAGATAAACCACTAAAACCAATATTAACCTAATCAAAAAATCAACTATAACTTGCCCAATAGAAGAAAAGATTAAAACCTCTTTAGGAAAATTAATATGAGTGACTAAAACGCTTGCTCCTGTAATGCTACGTGTTAAAACTGCCCAACCATTAGAAAATATTTGCCAAAGAGAAAATCCTAAAAGCCCAAAAATTGGATATGGAACTGGTATTTCCCCAATTTTAATAACACCAGAGATATTTAAGAGTAAAAAAGTTCCCATAGTAATAAATGGCATTAAAAAGATCCAAACCCACCCCAATAAAGATTGTTTATATCTTGCTTTAAAATCTCTTAAAAATAACTGCCAGATAAGCTCCTTGTTTTCAAAAATATTAGCAATCATATTTCTAAAGATACTTACCATTCCTTGCTTATATATATTTTCAGATGAATATATTCTAATATTGTTATTTTTCATTAAGTCAATTTTATAAAATTTGATGTACATATTATAATCAATTAATAATGAAAATGAAAACTTTGTTTTTTATCTATAATAAATCTCAGGCAGAAAAAGCCTGGCAGTATTCCCAAAGAAGTATAAAAAAAGAAAATATTATTTTATTCCCTTTAAATAATGAGGCTTATTTTTATTTAAAATCAAAGGGCATTAATTTAAAAAAAATAACAACATTTTTTTTAAAAAAGCAAAAATCTAGGTTTCCAGATTCTGTTAAATTAAATAAAAACTTAAGCAATTTAACTTACTTTAAAAAGCTAACTATTAATAAAGACTATCGATTCTTAGAACTTAACCGTATCTACTTAGATTATTGGCTGGCTATTCTCTTTGAAACTCAAGATTTTATTACCAAAGCTATTAAATACTTTAAACCTCATAAAATTATAGTTTTTAAAAGAAGTGATTTAAAAAGTTTTTCTCATAATGATATTTCCTTTTCCTTTTTAAACTTTAGTATCAGAAAAGTTAAACCAGATGCAAAAGTAATATTAATAAAAGAAAATAAACCAATAAGAAAAATGCTTAAAAATAATCATCTATTCTTATTAATAAAGATATTTATCTATAATCTTTTGAATAATCCAATTTCTTTGCTTAAACTAGCTTATTATTTTAGCCAGTCACGTTTAAATTATTATTTTACAAAAAACAAAAAAAAGGCTACAACTTACAATATCTTACTTCATGCCCATAAGCACCAACTTAATAATTTAATCCCACTTATTAATAAAATAAAAAAGGAGGAGATTTTTAATTTAATCCTTATTACTGGAGATCTAAAATTAAAAGAAATGATTTTATTAGAAAAGCACCATATAAAACATTTAAATATTAATAAATTTTCTGGTCATAATAAAGAAACAAAGATTAATCTGAAATATAAAAAAATATTAAAATCTTTTAATAGTAAAAAGTCTAAATTGGCTTTAAACAATTTTTTTATTAAAAAAAAACAGCCATTTTTAGGAATACCATATTATTATTTACTTCAAAAGACTGTAAAAACTTTTTTTAAGCAAAACTTTCGCTACTACTATTCAATAAAAAAAATCTTTGAGATATTAAAGCCTGACTTAATAATAAATATTAATGATTTTAAAATATCAAGTCTTTTGTTAATAAAGGAGGCTAAGCACAAAAGGATTCCCACTCTTCTGCTTCAACACGGGCTGTCTGGAAGTGAAAAAATTATTGATTTTGTTTCTGATTACTATTTTGCTTGGGGAAAACATCCACATAAAACATGTTACACTAAAAAATCAGATAAGAGAAAAAAACAAGTAAAAATATGTGGTAATTTTTATATCGATCATATAAGGCGTGATTTTAAACAGGGCAAGCTTGATTTTAATAATAAATCTAGGCTTCAAAACAAAAAATTAATTACAATCGGCTGTTTAACTACAATATATATATCAGAATTTAAGCATGCCGTTTCTTATCATCAGCTCGCAAAAAAAATATCTGCAGCAAAACTTAATAATAAAAAGTTCCAAGTTCTTTTCAGGACTCATCCTGGACAAAGTCTAGCAGGTATTAGAAGTTATAAAAGTTCTCTTTTAAAATTCATTAAAGCTTCTGATATTATTATAACTGAAGACACAACTGCCGCGATTAATGCCATGCTTTACCAAAAACCTCTTATTTACTTTAATCCTTGCTATAAATACTTAAATCCAACCTTTTTAAAGTATAAAGCTACTCTTTTTGCTACTAATATTAATGATGTTGTTAAACAAATTAAAAAAATCGTTTCCGACCCAGTTTTAGTAGAAAAAATATTCAAGAATCAAAAAAAACTAATTTATGACTGTTGCTATAAACTTGATGGTAAATCTTGTAACAGAGTAGTTAGTTTTATCAAAGAAATAGTTGAACCAAAAAATAAAAACTAAATCAGTTCTTCTGGCAAACAATAAAATATCCACTATGATATTTATTTAATAAAATGCTATTTTGGGCAACTTTCTTATCTAAAAGTAACAAAATATAAGTTAATGGTAAAATCATTAAATATAGGAGGTGGCGAATTCCAAAAGGCAAGCATAAGGCTGGTCTTTTTATCATATCTGCTAAAATAGAAAAATAGTAACCTTGAATTTTAAATTTTTTTATTTTAATTAAATTTTCACTTAGAACATCTCTTATCTTTAGTTCTGTCCATCTTTGAAAATCAAAAGGATCAGCATGAATCTGAGATAAGAAAGGCATCGACAAAATAAAATATCCCCTTTTCTTTAAAACTCTTATGCATTCTTTTATCCCTTTTTCAGGATTTTTAACATGTTCAAATAACTCAGTCGCTTTAACTAAATCAAAAGAGTTATTTTCAAAAGGAAGCTTTTCCACACTACAGATAACATCGGGGTTAAATTTTTTATTAATATCAGCAATAATAACTTTAACTTTTTGAGGAAACTTAAACTTTTCCCTTTCTCTTCCACCACCAATATCTAAAATTTTTCCCTTAATAAAAGGCTTAATATTTTCTAATTCTTGATTAATTTTCTGCCTTCTAAAACTGGTAAATAAATAATAATTAAGAAAATTAATTAACATAATTTATCATTAAATTTTAATTTTAATTTTTTTGGGCTAAAAAAATTAAATTTTGAGCCAAAAGGTTCTGCCAAAAAATAACCCTAATCCAAACTGGGTCTTTAAAAAATTTTAAAAATAACTGGGCTAAAATTGGAATTGGTGTTATAGAAAATGTAGCAATTATTTTAAAACCTTTAGCTTCTAAATTTTCTTTTAATTTATAATAATTATAAAATTGCAAATGATATCCAGCCTTATATGGTGTTTTTCCCATTAAGGAAAGCAGTCTATAACCAAACCATGAAATGTTGGTGGTTGAAATTAAGAGTCTGCCTTTGGGTTTTAATATCCTTTTGATCTCCCCTAAAAACCTTTCTGGTTCAACCAAATGCTCTATAACTTCTAAGCTAATAGCTAAATCAAAACTGTTATCTTTAAAGGGAAATTTATAATTAAAATTAAATTTTGAAGTTTGTAAGCCAATTTTTTTAAGCTTATTAATGCTTAGACTATCTCCCTCACAACAGTGAAAAAATTTAAACTTTTGTTTTAACATCTTGGCATATTCACCATTACCGCTTCCAAGCTCAATTATTTTAATATCTTTTGGAAAAAATTTAATTAAATTAAAGCTGGCTTTATACCAGGGCCGATTAAATGTTTCAATTCTTCCTGAAAAATCACGCAACATTATTTTTTTTTAAAAATTTTTATTTCTGTAGCCTGAGGCTCCTTATATTTTATACTAAATTTAAATGGTCCAAAGTTTTTTAATTCTCTTTTAAAAGTTATTATTAATTTATAATTTTGCCTTATTTTAAAATAATCAATAAATTCTTTTTTGTAGCCTCTTTCTTCGACAACAATATAATCAGGGTTATTATTGCTAATTTTCTCTCCCAATTCTTTATGGGCTCTAAAAGAGATTAGATTAAACTTATTATAATCTAAAGGAACATAAGGAGCATAAAAATTAGGATATAAATAGGTTCCAATACTATTATTTTTTTTCAGATTTTTATTTATATAATCTGCTGCTGCTAGTCTAATTTCCTGTTGATTATAAAAATCTAAAAAACTTAAGCCTAATAAAAAATTAGTAACAAATATTATCAGCAAAATAGCTGTTATACCAAATAATATCATATATTTTTTTTAGCTAATTTAAATAGTTTTTTTCCAATAATAATAAAAGCTAGAGTATAGGCTGTTAATATCGGGAATAAATATCTTAATACCGGAACTGCAGTAAACAATGAAACAACAAGATATAAAGCCAGCCAAAATAAGGCTAATTTTTCTTCTTTAGACATTTTTCTAACAAAAAAACAGGATAAAATAAGGGTTAAAAAAAATATTATTAAGCCTAATTCTCCACCAACAATATATCTTAAATTACTAAGCCATAACTGCCAATTAACATTCATTGTCAGCCTGCCCGAACCCGCCTGCTGCCATATTTTAAAAACCAAACTTGGTTCTAAAATAATTGTTGGAGTACTAATAATAAAAGCTAGTAAAAAAGCTATGAGAATTAAAACAAAGTCTTTAATTTTTTGATAAACTTTTTTAATCTCAAGTCTATTATTTACAAGCTTGTTATTCAAAAGAAAGGCAGTAAGTGGAATTAACACTGAAAGTCCACCATTAATTCTACTAGCCATAGCTAACCCAGAAGAAATACCAGCATAAATAAGATACTTAATTTTGTTCTTTTTATTTTTTCTCAAATATAAAAAAGAAAAGTATAAGCTTAAACTTATAAATAAATTCATTAAAGCATTGGCTTTTGCCTGAAGAGACATAATAATATCAACCGGGTTAAAAGCCAAAAAAGATATAATCAAAAAACTAATTAAAAATTTTACTTTAAAAATCTTAAGGATTTTATAAAAAATAATTAGACTAAAAAAGCTTGAAATAAGAGAAACAAACCTTCCGGCTAAAGTAATTTGTTTGATTTTTAAAACTTCAATTACTTGAGGAGCCTGTTTTAATATAAAAGACTTATCTAATAAAACCTGAAAATAATAAGGAACAATTGACAATAATCTGCCAAAAATCATATAAGACCAATTGGCAAGGTAAGAAATTTCCCTGGTATGGAAAAAAACAATCAATTTTTTAAAATCTTCTACCACTGCTATTTCATCGCTAAAATAAGGTACTTTATGATAAACATTACTACCATCAGGCAAACCAAAACTTATAACTTGAAATCTTAAACAAAAGGCAAAAAATAATAAAACGAAAATTGTTATTGATTGAAATATTTTAGACATTTTTTAATATTTTTATTTCTTTATTTAAAAGTTTATCCCTATTAAACAACTTAATTACTTTTTCTCTGCCATTTTTACTCAAATTGTCTCTTAATTTTTCTCTGTTAATCAATAAATCTATTTTGTCAGCAATATCGTTGTTATTAAAATCAACCACTAAAGCTGTTTCTTTGTCCTCTGCGATACTTAAATTGCCTTTATTTTTTGAAACAATAGATGGCAAGCCACAGCTTAAGGCTTCAATTAAAGCCTTTGGATGTCCTTCAATAAAAGAAATAAGACAGAAAATGTCAGCTTGTTGATAATATTTAGGCATTTGATTATAAGAAATTTTATTTAAAATTTTAAGGTTAATATTTCTTTTTTTAGCCAACTTTATTAAAAATAATCTTAAGCTTCCATTGCCAATTAAGGTTAAATAAATATTTTTTTTATACTTAGAAAAGCTTATGGCTTTGATAAGACTGTCTAAATTTTTCTGCTTCTCCAATCTCCCTACGCTTAAAATTTTGATCTTTTTTTTATCAAAAACTTTGTTTTTTGGCTTAAAAAGATTGGTATTAACACTGTTAGGAATAAGAAAAACAGGTTTATTTATCTTTTTTTTAAGTTTTTTTTGTAAAAAATGTGTGGTGGTAATAATTACTGACAGGTTTTTTAAAATTAAAGGTTTTAGAATTTTTAAAAGCCAAAAAGAAATAAATTTTTTTTCCATCTTGGCAAATTTAAGATAATCATATCCATAGGTAGAAACGGTGGGAATTTTATATATTTTCCCGGCTATTATGGCAGGAACAGCCCCGGTTAACTGCATTATTCTTAAAACTTGACATTGCTTAAGTTCCTTTTTGGCTAAAAATGGTAATAAAAAGGTATAAATTGCCCGTGGTAAATTGCATTGATTATCAATCAAAAAACAATTTTCAGGCAAATCTGTTCTTTTTTCTTTATGATAAGAAAAAACATAAACCCGATTAAAGCTTTGACAATATTTAACTAAATAGCTTTTTAAAAGCTCATCTCTACCTTTAGAAGCTAGTTTTGAAAAACTAGATCCTGATGATAAAAATACTCCCAAATTCATAAGTTATCTTTTAATTTGTAGTGACAACAGCCCACACAACTACCTTTATATGTTCCCTTTTTTATTTGTTGTCTAAATTTTTGGTATTTAGAGGAGTTAAAAAGTTTAAAAAAATTATTTTTTAAAAGATTGCCCATCTTTAAATTAAAACATGGGTACATTTCTCCATATGGAGAAATCCTGGTAGAAGTAAATATCTTAGAACAATAAAAGTTTTTTAAATTTACTTTAGCTTGATAATAATCTAAAACACTATTAAGTTTAAAACTTGGACTAAAAGTTAAGTTAAGGTTTAATTTTTGGGCTTTGCTAATTGCATTTTTTAAAGATAATTCCAGCCTCTTTTTATTAATCCTTGTTATCTTATCAAGATTGCTATCCAAATGGTCTAAATTATCAAAAAGCTGATAACCAGAACGATTAATAGAAGGATCTAAAAGTTGAAAGTTTAAATTATCAATCCTTAACTTATAAGCTAATTTAACTAAATCTCCTAATTGATTAACATTTTCGGGCATAATAACTGTATTCATGGTAAAAATAGGTTTTTTGGTTTGTTTGGTTTGTTTTATTTTCTGAATTTGGGCTACATTATTTATTGTTTTTTCAAAACATCCATCTCCTCTTATTTTATTATGTAAAGTTTTTTTTCCATCAATCGAAAACATAACAGCATCAATATTTAAATTAACTAATTCCTGGTTAGTTTTTATATTATTTAAAGTCAGGTTGGATATAAATCCAACACGATGTTTTTTCTTGGCATATTTTAATATTTTCAAAATATCTTTAATTGTAAATATTTCTCCGCCAGTAAAGCTAATTGAAGCTAAATTGGGAATTTTATCAATAATTTTAAAAGTCTCTTTTATGGATAAAATCTTTTTCTGCTTAAGCTTTCTTTTATTTTCTTCAATTCTTAAATAACAAAAGGAACAGTTCAAATTGCAAAGATAAGTTAACTCAAAAACTACATTAAAAGCCATTGGAGAAAAATTAAACGGCCAAAAAAATAAAAATTTATCTATCAAATTATTTATTTTCATAAGTTTTTATTAATACAATTTATTAATGCAAAAAGAATATAATGATATTAACTTTTTTATCTGCCGGTTTTCAAGACTAGCTGCATACTTCTTAGCATTACTGGCCATAGATTTCCATTTATGTCTTTCTTTTAAGCTCTCATTTATACTTTTAATTAATTCAATTTCATTGGGCTTAAATAACCAACCCCTTTTCTTAGAAACTAGCTCTTTTTGTCCACCAACATTGCTTGAAAGAATTGGCTTTCCCATAGAAAAAGCTTCCAAAGTAACTCTACTTAAAGGCTCAGGCCATAAAGAAGGAAGACAAACAACATCTACTAAACTCATTATTTTAATTAATAATTGATGTTTAAGTTTGCCAAGAAAAACAAGCTGGCTAGATTTAAATTTTTTTATTGGATAGTGCAGCTTTCCAGCAAAAATAAATAAAATATCGCTTCTTGTTTTTATAATCTTTTTGGCAGCAGCAATAAGAACACCAGCTCCTTTACCTAAAGATAGTTTGCCAGCATAAAGAAAAACATATTTATACTGACCAATTTTTTGCTTAACTGCTTTGGGAATCTTAACCTCATTAATATTTATTTTTGGTGTCGTATTATAAACAGTAACCATTTTATCTTCAGCAAAACCGTTATTAATATATATTGTAGCCACAAAATTACTTACACAAATAAACCTATCTGCCTTCTTCATAAAAAAAGCTAGGAAAAAAGTATTTATCCTTCCTAAAAAAGAAGCAAAAGCTTGAAGAAAAAAGGTTAAAATATTTTTATTTTTAATATAGTTTTTAAAATAAACTAAAAAGTCTTTTTTAAAAAAGCTAAAAAGATTGCAGGCTTTGGAATCTTTATATAAACAAAAACCGTGATTGCAAATTCCCCGATAATCTCTCAAAGTAAGAACTAATGGAAGTTTTAAAAATAATTTTGCTAAAACAGCTGCCGGAGCTGAATATTTTCCCTGACAGTGAAGAAGATCTATGTTTTCTTTTTGACAAACTTTTACAATCTTAAAAAAAAGAAAGCTTGTATATATTGGATTTAGAAAAATAATTGGAGAGGCAGATTTTAGTTTAAAAGGCAGTTGATACCAAAATATTTTGATTTTATCTTTTTTAAATTTTATTATATCTTTATATTTTGGCGCTAAAACCAAAACTTTTATTTTTTCCTCAATTAATTTCTTCGCCTGCCAATAAGTTGAAATTTCCCCTCCCCCTTTAATAAAAGGAGGAAAATAATCACAGATAAACAATATTTTCATATTTTCTCAAGCAAATTTTTATAAATAACCAATTGTTTTTCAACTGTTTTATTCCATGAAAACCTTTGACTGAATTTTCGTCCTGCTAAACCCATTCTTTTTCTTAAGTTTTCATTTTCCAAAAGCTCCTCAATCTTTTTTTTCCAATCATCTAAATCACTAAATCTAGCTAAATAGCCTGTTTTTCTATTTAAAACAAGTTCTTTTAAAGAACTTATATCAGAAGCTATTGAAGGAACACTGCAGGCTCCAGCTTCAATAATTGGCATACCAAAACCTTCCAAGCTTGAAGGAAAAAGGAAAATGTCAGCTAAATTATAATAATCAACTTTTTCTTTTTCTGGAATATAACCAGTAAAAATTACCTTATTTTCTAAGCCTAGGCCCTGAACTTGCTTTTTTAAGCTATCAAACAATTTACCCTGACCGCAAATTAACAATTTGACCCCTAAATTATCTATCTTATTAAAAACTTTTATTAAAAACTTGAGGTTTTTCCTTGGTTTTAACTCGCCCAAAAAAAATAAAACTTTTTTGCCTTTTAATTGATATTTTTTTACTAAAGACTTTTTTTTTGGTATATTTTTAAATCTTTTTTCCACTCCCGCATAAATAATCTTAATTTTACTTTCACCAACCTTATATTTTTTAATAATCTGGTCTTTAGTAAATTGGCTGTCAGCTATAATTATGTTCCACTGATGAATAAATAGTCTATTAATTAAGTTATAAACATGCTTTTTTGGCTCTAAATGGTGATAGACAGCTACCAAAGGAATTTTAGGATGAAAAAATTTAAAAACCAAGGCTCCTAAACCAACAAAATAAGGAGAATGAATTCTTAAAACATTAAAATTATATTTTTTATACAACCAAAAAAGCCATGGAATAATAAAAATATTAAACAAATAGGGCGGCCAAATAAAAGGAAATGGTAAATAGTATGCTTTTAGATTTTTATCAATTAAATAAGGCTTGTTTTTGGGTAAAATAGTAATAACTTTTATCCCATGATTACAAAAAGCTTTAATCACTTCCCGATCATAAACTTCGCCGCCCGAGTTTGATTCTGGAGCTATTCCAAGCTGCGGTGAACAGACTTTTATTCTCATATTATTTGATAAACTTTATAATAACCACAATCCATAATTAAGTTTAAATCCACTCCTGGCTTAATATATATATTTTGAGGCCTTTCTCCGGAAGAAACAACTAAATAGTCAACTTTTGGCTCAATTTTATTCTGTAAAAGATGCTTATAGGTATGAATTGCTAATGATTTTTTTTGAAAAAGGCCCTGAGAATGAAAACTTGAAAAACTCATTTTATTGTCGTAAAAAATAACTTCTTCATCTTTTACCAAGTTAAAAAGACTAATGGCACATTGTTTATCCCAAACAAAATTATTATGATTTTTCATATAAAAAATCCAATGAAGATTATTATAAGTAGCAAAAAGGGCTAAAAATAAAAAACAAAGATAAAAAAATATTTTGTTGTATTTTTTTAAATCATCCCATAAAATTTTAAGGAAATGTCCTATCAGTAAAAAAGTAACTGGCCATAAAAAAAGAAGGCTTCTTTGACCCTGAGGGTGAAGTAAAGAAACTAAAGAGAAAAATAAACAAGCAAAATAAATAAAAATTATCCTTTTATCTTGGAAAAAGGTTCTGATAGAAAAAATAATAAAAATAAGAAGAAAAATTATATTAGGAAATAAAATGTGATAATATTCTCTTAAAAAATTTTCCCAGCTATTTTTATATATTATAAGTCGACCCCAGGTTATTTTCTCAACATCTTTAGGAACAGCGTTTTTTGTAATCTGATAGGCTATCGTCATTTTTATTGAGTCTGGATTGTTTGAGCTAAAAGCACTGTTATTATTATATTTTTTAAACAAAAGGTTGGCTAAAAAGAAGAATAAAATTCCAAACAAGATAACAAATAATGTCCTTAAAACCACCTTTCTTTTAAGCTGTTTTTTAAAAATAAGGTTGAAAAACAAATAAAAAATAAAAATTGATAAGGCATAAATAGAAATTGGGTGAACTAAAATAAATAGCATTGTTAACAAAGCTAAGATCAAATAATTTGTTTGTTTTTTGAAAACCATGCCAAGAATTAATAAAAATAATAAAAAACTGTAAAAAGTTGGAACAACCCAATAAAAACCGTGATAAGCACCATTACCATTATATAAAACAAACATTAAAAAACTTAAAATATAAAGAATTTTATCGGAGATTATACTTTTTAAAAAAAAGTTAATTGCAAAAGCTAAAATTATTGTTCCAAAAATAAAGTTAAAAAAATATAAAAAGTCAATGTTTAAACCAGTCAACCAAGAAACTATACTAATTCCCAAAGTAAAAGGAAGGTATTTTGTATAATTACTAGAGCCACGATGGCTACCTAAATAATCCGGAAAAATTTCTTTTGAAAAAGCCACTTTTTTTATTTCACTAATATAGCTGTATGAATCATCTGGCTCAGGCGGGACATTCCTGCCAGACCACATTATAAATACTAAAAACAACTTATATATAATAAAAAGCAAGATTAGTATTTTCTCAATCTTTTTCATCTAAATTTTTTACTCCAATAGTAAGATTTTACAAAAGCAGGAATTAAATATAACAAGGCTGGTTTTATAACTTTTAAATATTCAAACTTTGAATAACCATGTTTTTTAATAGCATTAAGTCTTATTTTTAAAGCGGACAGGTGCTGTTTCTTTTGTTTGCTAAAATCAGGGCCCCAGCGAAACTTAAAAAGAAACTTTGGAATATTAACACATTGATAATTACAAACTAACCTTAAAAACAAATCATAGTCTTGACTATATAGTAAAGTTTCATCATATCCACCAACTTTTAAAAATATATTTTTTCTAAACATGACTGAAGGACGAATAAAGGGATTATCGTTTAAAATGTCTTTTCTTATATCCTTATAACCTTGTGAATATTTTATCTTACCAACGGTTTTTCCCTGATTATTAATTATTATCGCCCATGATCCTGCTAAAGCAATTTTTTTATGCTGGTTTAAAAACCCCACTTGCTCTTTAAATCTATTTGGCAAACTAATATCATCTCCGTCCATTCTAGCAATATATTCTCCCTTGGCTTTTGTAATTAAATAGTTTAGGCTCCTGGCCAAACCTTTTTTTTGGCGATTTTGAAATATCTTTATCCTTTTATCTTTAAAGCTCTTGATTA
>Ga0066639_10004034_pt1 | contig 12571 bp, 10 predicted proteins | sample CryGeyCG2114_010_2_FD_59504 | JGI IMG/M metagenome (GOLD analysis project Ga0066639, IMG submission 59504) | Groundwater microbial communities from aquifer - Crystal Geyser CG10_big_fil_rev_8/21/14_0.10 | ecosystem: Environmental > Aquatic > Deep subsurface > Groundwater | place: USA: Utah...
ACAAAGGAGTATTTTCCTATTTTCTCGTTGACTTAAAATTTCTACATCCTGAAAAGAGCTCAAATTAATGCTACGCATAGTTTCAGAGGTGCCGGGAGTGTCTCCGTGGGGACATCCTCTGACGAGAGCGATTTTGCTGGGGTTGTCTTCAAAATGAGTTTGAATCGCATAAGCCCCATTTTCTGAGAGAGAGAGACGTTTCATTTCTTGTATTGCTTGGGAGAGTTTTCGAGCAGACTGGAGGAGGAGAATCTCCGGAAGAATCTGTAGGCTAGAGTGAAATAGAGCGAGGATTCCTATGAAAAGGAGGATCTTCCAGACAAATGTCTGATTTTTTTCTCCATACTGCTGATAGAGCTCTCGGAGTGCGCGCCGGATATTCATAGTTAGCTAAGATTTTACACGATTGGCAGAATCAGAGAAATTTCATTTTGAAAGAGTAGAAAAAGATAAGAGCCAAGCGCTAGAAAAGGCCCAAAAGGGATTGGGAATTTTTTCCCTGTTTTGTATAGAAAAACCCCTGGAAGAGAAACGCTGAGGCCAAGGAGGCTTGCGAGTAGAACTGAGACGAGCAGACCTTGAATCCCAAGGAAAAGACCAATACAGGCAGCCATTTTCACATCTCCTCCGCCTAGACCTTCATAACCTTTGATTCGATAAAATACTTCACTTAATAACCAAAATGAAGAAAAACCAATGATCATTCCAAGTAAAGAAGTTAGGAACCCTGGATTTTTACCGAAAAAAAAGAATAAGCCGTGCGTGGTCACTCCGAGTAGGAGAGATACAGCGATTAGTTGATTAGGGATAATACGATGTTTGAGGTCTGTGAAGAAAATCGCAAGAAGGGTTGATCCAAAAATAAGAGACAAGATGAGCTCTTGATGGGTTTTGAATTTTAAAAAGCAAATTAAAGCCCAAATTGCGGATAGAAATTCTATCATCCAGGGTTCTTTAGAAAAGCTTTGTTTGCAGGATCTACATTTAAAAGTAAGAATCCACGAACTTAAAAGCGGGATATTGTCATACCAGCGGATGGGAGATTTACAGTGAGAGCAGGAAGAACCAGGGTAGACAACACTGAGACCAATGGGGAGTCTGAAAATACAAACGTGAAGAAAACTCCCAATAAAACCCCCAAGCAAGAAGAAAAAAACACCTGTCCAAAATGAAGGGTGGTTCATCATGAGAAATCTCGTTTAGAAAAGAGAGCACATGAAATAAATAAAACGGCGCATGTGTATAAAAACCCGTATGTGAGTTGTGTGGCAAATAGCTCTATTGGGATGGATTTTTCGTATAAAACTAAATTTTTTAAATTTAATCTATTTAAATTTGGAATCAAGTCTCTTAAATAGTCTAGAAGAAGCTTAATTAATGGGTTTTCCATTTTATCTCGGAGTATGGAAAAGGCCTCTGAACTATTACCGGCTAAATAAAAGCTAAAAGCAAATACAGAAGCTAAGTATTTTCCTGAGAAGCTACTAAAAAAAATGGTGATTGCTAGTATGAGTAAACCTTCTAGAGCCTGTAGAAGAAGACATTGGATGAAAATAGGTTTTAACTCGAATGAAAATGCATTGAGAATAAGTGCAAGTAGGACTCCCATCGCAATTTCTGCTAAAAAAATAATACTCGAAAGGCCTAAGAACTTGGCTACTAAGAACTCACCACGCTGAATGGGTTTTGAAATAATAGTCAGAATAGATCTTTTTTCTACTTCTTTTGTAATTAGTGAAACTCCAACAAAGATACTGATTCCAATAATACAAAACTCTATAGAAGTGAGTCCGAAATGGAGGGCAATTCTTTCTGGGTAGGCATAGGTGAGCCGAGAAGCCACATAAGAGAAACCAATGATAAAGAGAGAGGCGATAAAAATCGTATATAAAATTCGATCTCTAATAGTTTCAAGAAAAGTAGATTTCGCTATGGAGTAGATTCCTGAAAAATTAGGTTTCATTTTTCGTAATCCCTAAGAAAGAGTTCCTCTAGCCCTTGTTTTGTTTGGTTGACTGCTATGATGACGCCCTCATTTTTTTGGATGGTTCTTATTAATTCATTTTGATGTTTTACGTCAGTTGAGTGAATTAAATAGTATTCTCCACGTTTTTCAGCTTGACGGAGCTCTGTCGGCAGGGCGTTGTTGATATTAAATAAAATTTCGGAAACTCTATTTTTATCGATTAAGAGGTCAGATAGTTTTCCTTGTGATTTAATTTTTCCATTTTTAATAAAAGCAACTTCGTTACAAATTGTTTCAACATCGTGAATAATGTGGGAACTAAAAAAAACAGTTTTCCCATTTTTAGAAAAAGAGTGAATGAGTTCTCTAAATTCTTTACGTCCAACTGGGTCTAGGCCACTTAAGGGTTCGTCTAAGATGAGGAGATCTGGGTCATTGATCATAGCTTGGATGAGCCCAACTTTTTGAAGCATTCCTTTAGAAAAAGTTCTGATGGGTTTATTTTTTGACTCAAGAAGATCTACTTTTTCTAAAAGCGAATGAATTCTAGACATTAAAATCGTTTTAGGAATCTTAAAGAGCCCCCCATAAAATTTCAGAAGCTCGATAGGGGACAGGTGTTCATAAAAATAAGGGTGTTCGGGCATATAACCCACATTTTTTCTAGAAATAGCCAGCTGTGGATTTTTTTCTAGAATTTCAACCGAACCGGAATCTGAGTGAATGAGACCCAAAAGCAATTTAATGGTTGTGGATTTGCCTGCTCCGTTAGGTCCTAGGAAACCAAAAATAGAGCCTGCTTCTACAGTGAGGTCTACTCCTGTTAGGACTGGGAAAGTTTTTTGTATAAACCCCTTTTTAAAGGATTTTTTTACTTGATTGAGGTTAATGGCTTTCATCTAGTCTTTGCACACGGTAACGTTTTTGAGTTGTGCTCCTTACTTGATTATTTTCTAAAAATAGTTTACCACCAGTTGGATCTAGAGGGATATGAGTTAAATAACCGGATTTCACAAGATCAGAGAGGGAATAGAGAGGAGTTTTTTGTGAATCGGTGTATTTTTGAATGAGCTTGTTTAGGTTCTCTAAAATGATTTCTAGATCAATGAGTTGAATGCGGTGATCAATTTCTTTTTGAATATTTAAGGGCTTGCCTTTTTTCATAGAGACGAGAAGGGATTTACTGAGTTCTAAGTTTCCCCCCTCTGCGTAAAGTCTGGAGATGAGCTTTGGAAGGTAAGCAGGAGAGTCAGGTGCTCCCATTGAGTGTTTGAATGCGTCTGCGGCAAGTAGCGGCTCACGGAGTTCTTCCATGTAGTGAAACCCCAAGTAGAAGTAGAGTTTTTTCTCGTACTGGGGGCAGTTTGCAATTCCATCTTTTAAAATATCTAGAGCTCCTAGGCGGTCCCTTTTGATAATTGAAAGGATGCTCCCCCCAGTTAAATAGGAATAACAAAATTTTGGATCATAGGTTGTAGCTGTTTTAATGAGGTAGTATTCGTGAGAATGTTCTGTGTGCTCTAGTATTTCTTGAGAGGTTTCATCTAAATCCTGTAGAAACTTGATCCAGTTTAAGTCTGAAATAAAGTTCTGGTGCCCAAAATTAATGAGTGTTGCCCACTCGGGGGAAATTCCAGTGACTAGTGGAGAAAGTAGGAGTTTTGGGGCCTCAAAAGAAGAGAGAAGTGGGAGGATCACAAAGGCGAGAGTAGTAGTAAAAAGGGTTTTAAGCATTTAATTTAGGATATAAAAAAGGGGCACTTGAAATCAAGTGCCCCGAAAAATTAACTCTATTAAAGGGATTAATAACCAACTGTCGTTTGCTGGATCACACGAGAGTTATTAATCTGCCACGTGTCGGTACCAGCACCAGAAAGAAGGTTTGAGATGGCCCCGGCGACAAAGGTCGTGGTCGTCACGTTATAAGTTGCACCCATCCCTGCACAAGAAGTAGCTGTACCAGTACCACTTGCGTTAGCAGCATAGCACTTTATGTTTGCCGTACCTTCTGAACAACTGGGTGATCCGTTCACAGCAACCCCACCTTGTGTGGTTGCGGCATTACTAAAGCCCGTTGTGTAGAAGTGGGTGGAGGCAGAGTCCACACCATAACCAGCAACGTTTAAGCAACTCGTGTAACCTGCCCACTCCGAGTAAAAACTTTGCTCGGCTGTGTAGATTGCGGAGAGCTTGATTTTTGCCTCGCTCGTTCTGGCTTTTGCCTGGTATTTCTGGAAGTTTGGGATAGCAATCGCTGAGAGAATCCCGATAATTGCCACCACGATCATGAGCTCAACCAGTGTAAAGCCCTGTTTTTTCTTCTTTTGAAGATACGCTTTCATATCCCCCCCTTTGTTACTCCCCTTAGGAAGCGTGTTCAGTGATTATTTATTCAACTCTCGTGCCATCTTTTAATTTTAAAAAAACCTTTATTTTCAATATGTTATATTATAAACGCCTTATAAAATGACAAAAAACGTCACTTTTTAATGACAAAAAACGTCACTTTGAATCAATGGGCCAAGAGTGGGAGGGATGCCCAATTTCAGTTAGAATCAAGGCAAACGATTTGTAGTTGAGCTGAGTTAGAAAGAGGGGCGTGATGGAGAAGAGAAAAGGATGGATTGGAATGCTCGTTTGGGTGCTTTTCCCTATTGTGGGGTTTTTTCTTTATGGCGCTCCATTGGGATCTGACGAGGTTTACCCATTCCAACACTATTTGGGAGCCTTTTTCATTTTCCTTTCTTGGGTGGCATCCCTGTATTTTTGGGGGAGCTGTCTTTTAAAGTGGCTCTTTCAGGAAAGGGTGAGTGGAGCCCCCTTTCTGTCCCTTTCATTTTTTGTAGCATTGGGCACGGGGTCGGCTTTTTTGGCAGTAGGGGTCACGCTTCTTGGATTTTTAGGATTGATTGGAAGACCTTATTTTCCTTTCTATGTGGTGTTGGTTTTGGCATCTGGAATCCTCTGGAATTTTGAACTGTATAAAGAGGGGGCGGGGTTGGTGGAGATTTTATTGGGAGGGTTTAAAAAAAATGTTCAGAAGTCTAAAGAGGAGTTTTTTTCTCTTCTTATTCTTTTTAGTTTTATGATTTGGAGATCTTTTGTTTCTTTTCTACCCCACTCTCATTCTGATCCAGCACTCTACCATTTAACTGGACCCAGGTTTTGGTATGACCATGGTGTGATCGCACAAAACTTCGATCACCCACTTTTTTTGACCTCAGGTTACTGGGAATCTCTGTATTTATGGCTGACTCACTTGTTTTCAGGTGGTGTGGGAGAGGGTTTATTGATTACTCAAATCGCTTGTCAGTGGGGCCATTATTTTTTGGGGTTTGGGGGTGTTCTTTTTCTACTTTATTATTTAGTAAAAAATAAAACGGGTTCTGCCTATCTTGCGGCAGTCTCCTCTCTTTTTGCGGTGTCTAGCGTCTCTAACTTTGGAACGGCCTGGCTTGCAAAAAACATGTGGGGCCTTTCTTTTTGGATTCTTGCCGGAACAGCCATTCTTTTTTATCAAAAAGATGAAAGAGAAGAAAAGTCAAAGTACTTATTGGCTGGTTTTCTAATCGGAGTAGGCGCATTTTCTAAAATTAATTTAATTCTTTCGGCAGGGGCACTTCTTTTTTGGTGGATGGTTTCGAATCAGTTTAAATTCAGATTTAGAAAGTCTCATCTTATTACTTTAGGAGCTCTTATAGGTTACTTGCCTCTTTTTTTAAGAAACTTTATTTTTACAAGTAATCCTTTTTTTCCTCTTTTTAACGCTATTTTTCCTTCTGAGATGTTTCCATTATATTATTCCGAACACACCTCAATGACTCATAGTGAAGAACTGCTCTTATCTGTAGAGTATTTTAAAATGGGATTTAAGAGATATGTGAATGAAAATCCCATGAATACTTTTGCTCCTTTATCTTTTTTTGTTTTGTTATTTGGATTTAAGAGTCGAATCATTAAAAGTGGAAATTTAATTACCTTAGTGGTTATTTTGACTGGACTAGCAGGACTTTTCTTTACTTCGATGTTTGGTGGAACTACAGAACATTTTCGTTACTTGGGAATTATTTTGTGGTTAGTGCCGATACTGACTATTTGCACGTTTTACGATCTTGTTTTGATGTTTAGGCTAGAAAAAAAATTAAAATGGGTATTTAGTCTTTCATTGAGTGCACTCTTTTTGATGCAAGCCCATCATGTATTTAGGTTTCCCACGTCGCTTTTAGATGGGCCTCCATTTCAGGCAGCGATACGAGAACTTTCGTGGACAGGAGATTCTCTTGCTTGGATTCGTTTTAACCTTCCCCTTGGAACAAAAATCGCTTCAACTGGTAATTTAGAATTCTACTATTTGGATGGGTATGATTTTTTAGTTTTAAATGAATCTGCTCGCCTAGATCGTTTAACGAGAACAGCTAAAACACCAAAAGAGCTGATTAAAGTTTTAAGAAATGAAGGATTTGAATATGTGATTAATGCCCTTACCTATTCAAAAGTACCATGGAGGGGAACTGGCCAGATTTTTTACGATTTGGGTAAGGAGCATAAGGAAATCATGGTTTTTGAGGGAAGGCTGTCTCAAGTCATTGATTTAAGAATGGCGGATAAATTACTTTAAGAGCCCATCCTAAAACCCCGTGCAGCCGACCGCAGTAGAAGGGGGTTTTAGGATGGGCTCTAAATATCTATTTTGTATTTTTCACAGCGGTATCTAAAGCTTCTAAAGCTGATTCCTAAAAGCTTGGCTGCTTCCGTTTTATTTCCGTTGCTCATTTCTAGGGATTTTTTAATATATTGGATTTCAAATTGAGCAGAGACCTCATCTAAGTTAGTTGGAATTTGAATTTCATTAGTATGTGCATCCCCCTTAGTATTTAGAGAGCGAAAATGTTCAGATGTAAGAACGTCTGTTTTTTCTAGAGCAACTGCGCGTTCAGTTAGATTTTCTAGTTCTCTGATGTTTCCTGGAAAATCATAATTTTCTATGATTTTTAAAATGCTTGGATCGATTTTTTTAATCGGCTTTGAAAATTTTTTGCTATAGAACTCTGTAAAATAACCAAGGAGACCTGAAAGGTCCTCGCGTCTTTTTCTAAGTGGAGGGAGGGTGATTTCAATCACATTGAGCCTAAAATAGAGATCTTCTCTAAATAGATGGTTTTTTACTAAATCTGGTAGAAGCTGATTGGTAGCAGAAATGACACGAGCTTCGATTGGAAGATCTTTGAGAGCTCCGATAGGGCGGATCACTCTCTCTTGAAGAACTCTTAAGAGTTTAGACTGTAGAGAAAGAGGCATTTCTCCAATTTCATCTAAAAAAATAGTCCCATTTTTAGCGGAGATAAAAAGCCCCTCTTTGTCGTGAGTCGCTCCAGTGAAGGCTCCCTTTTTATACCCAAAGAGCTCACTTTCTAATAGGTTTTCGGGAAGAGCGGCGCAGTTAATCGCTACAAATGGAGCATTGGGGTTAGCGCTGAATTGATGAATATTTCTAGCAATAATCTCTTTTCCAGTTCCTGACTCACCTGTAATGAGAACAGTTGTGTTTAATGGACCAATTTCTTTCACCATTTCCTGTATTTTATTTATTTCTGTAGAAGTGCCTAGGATTTGATGGGAGCTGATTTTATGTTTAATTTCATTTTTTAATAGTTCGTTTTCTGTGAGAAGAGATTTTTTTTCCAATGCTTTTTCTAGAAGAATTTTAAATTCTTCTAGTTTAAAAGGTTTTTGAATATAATCTTCCGCCCCAAGCTTCATTGCTTCAACTGCATTTTCGGTATTTCCATGTGCTGTCATCATAATCACGGCAGTTTGTGGGCTGGTTTCTTTCACAATTCTTAGAACTTCCATTCCATCTGGAGGGGGCATTTTTAAATCTGTGATGACAACATGGTAGAGATCTTGGGAGAATATTTTGAGGCCCTCCTCACCATTTGAAGCTGTATTTACTGTGTATTTATTTTTTTCCAGAAAATTTTTTAGAAAATCTCTAATACTGCTTTCATCATCAATAATGAGTATGTTTGCTTTCATGCTATTTGTGTATCATTTTCTTTAGATTTGTAGAGTGGTAATTTTATCAAAAACTCACTCCCTTTATTTGTTGAATGAACGAGTTTTAATTCTCCATTGTGCTGCTTAATAAAGTTGTGAACAGTAGAAAGCCCAAGACCTGTCCCTGCCGGTTTAGTTGTAAAAAATGGTTCAAATACTTTGTCTTTATTTTCTAATGAAATTCCTGGCCCCGTGTCTTTGATAGTAATGAGGGCATGCTCTTTTTCAGTTTTTAGGTCTATTGAGATGAGCTCTTCAGAATTTGGATTTTTGTTATCTAAAATAGCTTCAATCGCATTAATAATGAGATTGTATATAGATTGTTTGATTCGATCAGAATCTCCTGAGGTAAAACACGGGTTTTTTTCGTTCCAAATAATTCTTAGATTTTTTGGAAAATCAGATCTACTTTCAATATTTTCGATTACATCTCCAATAATTTCATGAAGAGCAATAGATTTTTTTTGTGTTGGAGATTTTTTTGATAGAGTTAAAAAATCTTTAATGAGGCGGTTCATTCTATCACTTTCATTAATGATATTAGTTAGCAACTTCTTGTCTGATGGATCTAAATTAGATTGAGAAGAAGAGAGAACTTGAGCAGAACCACTAATTCCTGCTAGAGGGTTTCTGATTTCATGAGCGATTCCCGCGGCCATTCGTCCTACTGAGGCAAGCCTTGCATTCCTGGAATTTTCTTCTTGAAGAAGGAGGGCTTCTGTCATGTCTTGAATGAAAAAGAGTTTAATTGAGTTTCCATTTGCATCAAATGTAGAAACGATATGAGGGAGCACTTTTTTTTCTATGGAATTAATAGAAATTGGTAGAATCGGATTTTTTAAGTCTTCTAAAATAAGCTTTTGCGTAAAGGACTCCATGGATTTAATGGCTTCTTGTGGATAGAGTCCAAACCAATTATAGATAACACGATTCATATCTATGATCTTTCCAGAAGGATCTGTGACAATCACTCCGGTACTCATATTTTCTAAAATTGTTTGGTTTAATTTTTCAAGCGCAGTAGCGTTCTTTTCTTTTTCCTTTAGTTTTTCTTTATTTTTTTGAGCTTCATCAATCAGAGCTCCAATTAAAACCGCCGTTACTATATAGGCCACTCCATGAAGATAGAGGGCAGGAGGCAAGTCAAAATGCTCGATGGTTAGAGATGTTGTAGCTACAAGGAGAAAAAAGGACAAAAAACTAGTTACGAGAGAAGCGAATTTCCCAATGATCACTGCAGCGTAAATAATGGTAATGGGGAATAAAAAAATATAAATACTTTCAATTCCCCCTGTGTAATAAATCAGAGCAGAAGCAAAAAGAGCGTCATAAAGAATCTGGCTAGTTAGAAAGTATCCAATTTTACTGAGATCATCAAACCAGAGGCTGAATAGGTAGGTGACAACAAAACTACCAAAAGTAATTCCATAGAGAGAAATTGAAGTGGCAAGATTGTAACTGTTTACCGTTACACTTGTCATTAAACTAACGGCAAGAAGAAGAGTGATCCGAATACTTAAGTAAAGTCGAATTTTTTCATTTAGATTGCTATTTTGCTGAGAATCTGAAGTCCCATAGAGTTGTTCTAAGTAGTGTTTTATTTTCATTACCCGACACCACCAGCCAGTTTGAAAATTGGGAGGTACATGGCGATGAGGATTCCTCCAACTAGTCCACCTAAAAAGATAAGAACAAAGGGCTCAATCAATTTAGACATGTTAGAAATGAGGGCCTCGACTTCTTCTTCGTAGTAGTCAGCCACTTTACTGAGCATATTATCAAGTTCGCCTGTACTTTCTCCCACAGAAATCATTTGAACGGCTAAATCCGGAAAAATCTTGCTTTTTGCCATTGGGTCACTAATGGTTTGACCTTGTTGAACGTCTTCTTTAATTCTAGCTAGCGCGTTTTCAAAAACTCTATTTTCTAAAACTGCTTGTGCAATACTGAGTGCTTCAATGAGACCGACTCCTGAAGAAAGGAGGGTGGAGAGCGTTCTTGAAAACCTGGCAACAGATGATTTCATTGCTAAATCTCCGAAAATCGGAAACTTTAATACTAATCGATCCCAAATGGGTTTTCCGGCAGGGGATTTTTTCCAGTTGATAAAACCCATTACAAATAAAATAAAACCGGGAAAGAGCCAAAAAATGTTTCCTTGTAACCAGTGGCTAAGGCCAATTACAAATTGAGTTGGGGCAGGAAGCTCCTGCCCTGCATCTTTTAGCATGGCTTCAAATTTTGGAATAACAAAATAAAGCATCCCGGCGACCACCCCGATTCCAACAAGTGAAATAATTGCTGGATACATCATGGCGCCTTTAACCATGCGTTTTAATTTCACGGCTTTTTCAATATAACCAGACAGGCGCTCTAAAATAATATCGAGAATACCTCCGGCTTCCCCAGCTCTAATCATATTGACATACAAATTATCAAAAGATTTTTTGTGTTCTCCCAGGGCCATCCAGAGTGTAGAGCCCTCAGAGACTTTTTCTCTGATAGTAGTGAGAATTCTTTTTGCGCCCTTATCTTTGGCTTGTGCAATTTGAATATCGAGGGCTTGTAGAATAGGAACTCCGGAGTTTACCATTGTTGCAAACTGCCTGGTGAAAATAGCGAGGTCCTTTTCTTTTAATGAGGCAGAGCCTCCTCCGAGCCCAAGAATTTGAACTAAATCGACTTCAAAAACGCTGGGCTTTTGAATGCGAATGGGGCGTATTTGAATCTTTCGGAGTTGAAGCCTAAGATCCTTTTCATTTTTAGCGTTAAGTTGTCCCTTGGTCTTTTCACCGTCTTTGGTGAAGCCCTCGTAGGTGTATATTGGCATGGAGGCCTCTCATTAGCCGGTTGCTTTCATCCCGAGCATTTTTTCCATTTCGTCTGGGTTGGGGCTATATTCAACTGCCGTCTCAGATTTTATCACACCTTGTTTGACTAAATTGAGCAAGGATTGATTCATCGTGATCATACCAGTCTGATCTTGTCCGATTTGCATGGCAGAGTAGATTTGGTGGACTTTCTCTTCTCGGATGAGGTTCCGAATTCCAGGAGTGGGGACGAGAACCTCTTGGACCAGAGTTCGGCCGGGTTCATAAGATTTAGGAACTAGGTTTTGAGCTACGATTCCCTGGAGTACAAAGCTCACTAATTGACGAATTTGAGACTGCTGATCTGCAGGAAAAACGTTAATGATTCGGTTGATCGTTTGAACAGTGGAGTTTGTATGAAGAGTTCCAAAAACAAGGTGACCAGTTTCTGCAATGGTAAGAGCCATTTCGATTGTTTCAAGATCCCTCATCTCTCCAACTAAAACGACGTCTGGATCTTGTCGAAGGAGACGTTTTAAGGCATTAGAAAAGCTCCCGGTGTCGCTTCCCACTTCTCTCTGATTGACTATACTATTTTTATGAGCATGTACGAATTCAATAGGATCTTCAATCGTTAAAATATGAGAATGCTCTTCACGATTAATTTTATCTAGAATTGCAGCAAGGGTAGTAGATTTACCAGATCCAGTTGGGCCAGTGATGAGAATGAGCCCATTGGCGGCACCAATCATCTTGTTGATAACAGAGGGAAGTCCTAGCTGGTCAAAAGTTGGAATTTGAAATGGAATTCTTCTGAAGACGCCTGCAATTGCGCCTCTTTGATAGAACATATTACAGCGGAATCGGGCTAAATTTTTGATACCAAAGGAAGCATCTAATTCTTTGTTTTTTTCAAATTCTTTTTTTTGAGTATCGGTGAGTACACTATAGGCAAGTTGCTGACATTGTTGAGCATTGAGAGGCTCTATTTTTACTTTTACCATTTTCCCTCCAATTCTAAGGGAGGGAGGTGCTCCAACAGTGATGTGTAGATCCGAAGCGTCTTGTTCTACCATTGCCTTTAATAATTGTTGTAAACTAATTGTCATAACAATTCCTTATTTAGTGGTCATCCGCTGTTTTAAGAAGTGCTTCTTCAAGTGACGTTTCTCCCTTTGCTACTTTTGTGAGAGCACTCATTCTTAGAGTCTTCATTCCATTTCTTAGTGCGGCTCTCTTGATATCTGGAGTTGTTCTTCCTTGAAGGATGAGGTCTTTTATTTCACTGTTGACGCCCATGACTTCAAAAATAGCGAGCCTCCCCCTGTATCCAGTTTGATTGCAATGTTCACATCCTTTACCTTTAAAAGTTCTTATTTTTGAGGCGGACTCTTCTGCAATTCCTAATTGAACTAATTGCTCAACTGGCGTGGGAACTTCAATTCGGCATTTTGTGCAAATTCTTCTTAAGAGTCGTTGGGCAACGACGGTATTGATGGCAGATGATAGCATGACGGGCTGCACGCCCATGTTGAGAAGTCGTGCGACAGTGCTTGGAGCATCATTGGTGTGTAGTGTAGAAAGAAGTAAATGTCCAGTGAGAGCTGCTTGTATGGCAACTTCTGCAGTTTCTTTATCTCTAATCTCACCCACTAAAATAATGTCGGGATCTTGTCTTAAGAAGGCCCTGAGTGCGGTAACAAAATCAAAATGAATTTCTGAGTTCACTTGGCATTGA
>Ga0066639_10004038_pt1 | contig 12568 bp, 12 predicted proteins | sample CryGeyCG2114_010_2_FD_59504 | JGI IMG/M metagenome (GOLD analysis project Ga0066639, IMG submission 59504) | Groundwater microbial communities from aquifer - Crystal Geyser CG10_big_fil_rev_8/21/14_0.10 | ecosystem: Environmental > Aquatic > Deep subsurface > Groundwater | place: USA: Utah...
TGAAACCTAAAGGGACGGTAATTCCCAGTATCTTATTCAAGCGACCGTTTGATTGAGTAATCGAGAGGTTTTTATCAGAAATAAGTACTCCCACCGGAAGCTGTTGGAAAATGGTCTCCAACCTCTTTTTCTCATTTGCTTCCCGTTCGATAAGGCGATCGATCTCTTCTTTAAGCCATCCGATTACCCACGCAAGAAAAAAATATAAAATGCTCAGCAGAATGGTAGTGTCGACTGATGCATCAAGCCGTTCCCCCTCATACCCTCGGGTAAAGATAATGTAGCAGTAATAACAGATCGTGCCGAAGGTCGCGATAAATCCGCCTCTTTTCCCGTCTCGAAATGAAAAATAAATGATGAGAAACAAGAAAACAAATAGAGCAGTAGTGCTTCCTGCTTCCGGATCATGCAATAAGATATTTGCATAAAATTCATTTAAAATAGCAGTGCTGAGGATTGTAATAGCAGGCAATTTATAGGAATATTCTATAATTCCTAATCTCCTCATGGGATTTATATATGAGAGAAAATATTCCATATCAGCAATAATAATCTTATCTTGTTGGAACTGAGTGAAGGTTATGTAAGAGTTTGAGATAGGAAGAAAGACGTTCACACCTAGCTTGCAATGATCTTTTTGAGGGAGTAGGCTGTAAAATATGTCACAAAAATCGCTCGTCATGCTCGGTATGACTGTCGGATCTCTGCTCGGCGGATATATTCCTACTTTTTTCGGAGTCAGTTCTCTTTCATTCACATCCATTCTCACCGGCGCAATCGGAGGAATATTGGGAATATGGCTTATGTACAAATGGAGTAATTAATAGCCGTTGATGACTTTTTCCAGTTTTTTCCAGCGCTTTTTTTTCACGGGATGAGGGACATCATCTTTCATCACTTTTGTTGCAGCTGTCATCGGTCGCTCGGAGTACATGGCAAGGTATGCTTTTTCAAAACCGACTTTTTCTGCTAGTTTGACGGTACTTTCAAACTCTTCATCCGTTTCTCCACAAAATCCGACGATGATATCGGTTGTGAATTTGATATCCGGTACTTTTTCCCTAAGCTTTTCAATGATATTTACGTAATCGTCTGACGTGTACCAGCGATTCATGCGCTTGAGGACATTATCATCTCCTGACTGGACAGGAAGGTGGATTGTTCGTGTAATGTTTGGGTACTTAGCGATCATGTCTATAAGTTCATCTGAAAAGTCCCACGGATTTGACGAGATGAAGTCCACCTTTTCAAAATCCATACGGGCGATATCCTCAAGAAGATAGGGGAACAGTGTCGGGATGCGCATTTTACCGAGATGTTTCACATATACCGGTTCCACATTGCGGCCGTTGTAGGTGAATTTGGCTCGGATTGTCGAAATCGTTGTATTGATCTTCTGCAGGGTCTCATCATAATTTTTGTCATCTCTTTCAAAATATGTTTTGTCGATATCCCGCATGACCTGCACATTTTCTTTGCCGAGGATGAGGTCTGCCCCGTAAGAGTTCACATTCTGTCCCAGAAGCGTCACTTTTTTGTATCCGCGGGCCTTGAGGTGGATACACTCTTCGATAATATCCTCATAAGGTCGACTGATCTCACGCCCACGGGTGAAGGGGACGATGCAGAAGGTGCAGAAGTTGTTACAACCATTGGAGATCGGGACCCATGCCTGTTCGTGATCCTGTCTAACCGGCTCATTGTCAAAGCCGACTTCCTCAATCGGCATAAACTCATCTGCGTCAGGCATGGCTTTTCTGATTTTGGATAAAAATTTGCCGGTCTTGTCACGGAACGCGATCCCGACCATACATCCGGTGACTATGATCTTAAATAATTCATCATTTTTTCGTTTCTCTTCTTTAATTTTGCCGAGGTTATTCACCAGTCCGTATACCCGATTTTCCGCCGATTCACGAACCATGCAGGTGTTGATGATGACGTAGTTGGCATCTTCATAGTCTTTTGCCTCAGTAAAGCCGCGCGCAGCAAAAGCCTGAGCGACACGCTCCGAGTCCGCGACGTTCTGCTGACAGCCGAAAGTTTTAACAAAGTACTTTAGTTGCATAACTGAGTTTACAATGATTTGTTCCCCCGTGGTGAACTCGCCCGACCGAAGCCGTGGGCGAAGGCGGGACAGCCGAATGTTTTAACAAAGTATTTCATGTATGGTATTGATTAATTTCTTGTCATCCCGGACTTGTTTCAGGATCTTGTCTTGATATTATACCGCACTTGCGAGGATGGGTAGGTAAGGGTGTGATATTATTTCTTGTATGTTGCCACACACTGATTACCTCAACCAATCCTCTATACAATCTCATCCCTTCCCCACCGGCATGTTGCATGTCTATTTGGGTAGACTGAAAAAGAATATTGAAACCATCCGGAAGCAAGCTATAAAAACATCCGGGAACAAGGATCTCAAATATCTTCTTCCTGTCAAAGCAAATGCATACGGACATGGGATGATTCCGGTCGCGAAATTTGTTCAAAAGGAAAAACTCTGTGAGTATCTCGGTGTCGCTCATCTGACGGAAGCACATTCGTTACGCTCTCACGGGATCACATTGCCTATTCTCATTCACGGACAGATCCTAGCAGATGAAGAATCATTAAAATATGTAGTTGAAAACGATATTGAGATTGAGATTTCAGAGCATTCATTATTGCAAAACCTTCAAACGATTGCTTCAGGCCAAAACAAAACGGCAAACGTTCACCTCTCAGTCGATACCGGTATGGGTCGGACAGGCGCGGTACCGAAAGACATTCCTAAGCTTTTGTACCTCATAGTAACAAGCAAAAATATTCATCTGGCAGGAGTCATGACGCATTTTTCAGTCGCAGATGAAGCGGGTGAAGATGATAGAGCATTTACCCGAAAACAGATCGAAACATTCAAAAAGGTAAAATCTGAAGTACAAAAACTGTTTCATCACGACATTCTGTTCCACGCATCAAACAGTGCCGGAACAAAACATTATGCCGATGCTGTATTTGACATGATCCGTCCGGGGATTGCATCTTACGGATACGGTGAAGATGTCGAGCCGGTGATGGAGCTAGTTAGTGCAATTACGTTGATAAAAGAGTACCCTGCCGTACACCCGATCGGATACGGAAGAACGTATCATTCTTCAAAGCAAAACAAAAGATTTGGCATCATCCCCATAGGATACGGTGATGGCTTATCACGTGCGCTCAGTAATAAGGCGGAGTTCATCGTAAACGGCACCAAAAGAAAACTGGCAGGAAGAATCAGCATGGATCAGTGCACGATAGAGCTTGGAGTAAATGATAGAATAAGCGATGAAGTCGTGATAATCGGGAAGCGAAAAGAGACGGAAATTAATGCTTACGAGTTAGCAAAACTTGCAGATACCATCCCGTATGAGGTATTATGTTCTCTTGGAAATGCAAAAAGGCTCCGTCATGAATATCACGAATTACAACTATAGTAACATATGGCTATCAACATCCAGCTAGAAAACATGTACTATGAAGATTTGGAAGATCGAGTACAATTTGACGATGGTACGCTCACAGAGCATGAATTATCGAAACGTGACTCCATTCGTTTAGAAACATTTTTGAAACTTGAGCCGGAAATTGACAAGAATGAAATATGGAACTGCCATTATGCATGCTTACTGCTCATGCATAGCGCAGAAGCGGAACCAAACTTTTATGAAAAAGCCCATTGGTATGCTAAAAAAGCAGTAGATATGGGTTCAAATGTAACAAAATGGCTGTATGCCGCAAGCTTAGACAGATGGCTTGTTTCCCAAGGCAAAAAACAAAAATACGGAACACAGTATGATATAAAAACAGGACGAATCTTACCGTATGACAATGAAACAACGGATACGGAGAGGAAGAACTTTGGACTACCACCGTTGAATGAACTTATAGAAAGATATTAATTATTCCAAATTTTTTATGTACACACTATCACTCACAGAAGATGAACTCCTATACATTCTTGTCCTTTACGGCGTCACCGAGGATGAAAAGTTCAGAGATTACGGATTGTCTCCCACAGATACAACAGCGGAACGTCTGAAAAAAGGAGAAGAATCCCTCAGAAAGCGGGAAATCGTCACCGGTGAGGAGGGAGTTCCCTACCTCAATGATGAGGCAACTGCTCTTGTCGGAACAACTGTTGTCAATACCGCAAAGGATCATGAATATCTGGATGAAGAAACCGGACTTTCAGTCAGATTTGTCCACGAAGGCGGGATGTATCTCTTCAAAGGGATGTTGCAGGATGTGGATCCTGAAACAAGTTCAGGATGACAGGGGAGAAAGAATACCTTATCGCCATTTATTGAATGGAATTTCATATCAATTTTTTCAGAAGCTCCTCTGCAATATGGATTTTGCTCGCTTTTTCCAGTTTGGTGATTTCTTTATCAGGAGTTACCACATAAACTTCATTTTCATTTGATTCAAATCCGATATCATGACGGCTTACGTCATTGACAATCACAACATCAGCCTGAGCATTCTCAAGAAGCTTATTCGCCTGTTTTTTTATCTCATCTTCATGGTTTGTTGTTATTGCCTTAAAACCGATAAGCATAATCTTCGGATTCCATGTTTTAACTTTATTGATAATTTTCGGTGTCGGCTTCAACCCTACATTGATTCCCTTTGAACTTTCGATTTTTCCTGCGTACTTGTCAGCCGCAAAATCAGAAACAGCGGCAGTATGGAACAATATATCAGCATTTTTCACCTCTTTTTCGATAATCTCAGCAAGCTCGTTCGTACTGTGAAAAACGATTTTATTGATAGGAAGATGTGACCTGACAGATTGTTCAGAGTGGATAAATGTCACATCTGCCCCGTATCGATAGCAGATTTCAGCGAGAGCCTTTCCCATCTTGCCCGAGCCGAGGTTGGTGATGACACGTACATCATCAAGAGGTTCAATAGTTCCGCCTCCGGTGACAAGTACTTTTTTTCCTTTCAGCTTCTGTGTCCGTCCGAGGATCAACTCGATCTCGTGTGAAATATCTTCGGGCTCCTGCAGTCTGCCGATGCCTTCCGTGCCGCAGGCGAGTGATCCCGTTGCTGGGGAAAAGATTTCATACCCGAATGACTCAAGAGTCTTCAGATTATGTTGTGTGGCAGGATGAAACCACATGACATCGTTCATCGAAGGACAAACAAGCACGGGTGAGTGTGTCGCAAGCAGTGATGTTGTCAGAAAATCATCAGCGATCCCGCTTGCCATCTTGGCAATGACATTTGCGGTTGCCGGTGCGATGACAAATACATCCGCATGCTTTGCCAGTTCTATATGATCGACTTTTCGTCTTTTCAGTACCCGTTCATACGAAAAATTATCTTCAAACAGATTGATATACACCTGTCTACCGGTCATTTCTTCTACCTTTCCGGGAGAGATCATATATGAAGCTTTTTGCGTCATCATGACGTCAACAGTATGCTTTTTTTTAAGGAGGATTTCGATGAGATCGACAATTTTATATGCCGCGATGCCGGACGAAATTCCGATTACAATATTGCTCATAGGTTTTTATATTCTGCATTCAATTTTTTCATACGATCAATGACTATGATAAATACAACGAGAACGATACCGACAGTCACAAATGCGACTAACTTCTCAATTCCGGAAAGAAAGAGACTGGTAATACCCAGAATCAGTGAGATAGTCCAGTAAAATACCGCGATGCGTCTTTTCCCCCAGCCGATCTCAATCAGTCGATGATGAAAATGTCCCCAGTCTGCTCTAAACGGCGATTTTTTATGTCTTAGGCGTCTGATAATGGTGTAGAACGCATCAATCATCGGGATGGCAAGAACAAGGATAGCCGTTCCTACTTTTCCAAAGGATAAGATCGAGAGCACCCCCAGTAAAAATCCAGCCATGGAACCGCCCCCGTATCCCGGCATGATGCGCTGAGGAAAGAAGTTAAACGGTAAAAATCCGAGATAGGCACCCGATACGATGAACGAAAGAATCATCACAGTTTCAGCACGGATGTCATGGCCCACAAATCGTTGAGAGAGAATCCCTAAAAAGAGTGCGGTAATCGCTACAAATCCCGGAAGTTGTCCGTCAACACCTTTACTCCAGTTGACCATATTCATCATCCACGAAAGCCAGAATACTGCCAGAATATCAGCCAAAATAAGGATGTTTCTCACTCCGAAAAATTCAAATGTAAATTTCCAGGTATTGAGTTGAATGACATCTCCGAAAGGATTTGAGATAAACGGAATACCCAAACCGAATCCGACGACCATTGTCGATATGGTCAGATTAATGATAAATCGAAGATAAGGCGAGACATCATATTTATCGTCCAGCAGTCCGAGAATGAGAAGAAATGCATTGGCAATCAATATCCCTGACACAATTTTATTCATCGGCAAAAAAATCAGGCTGCATATAAGAAGTGCAATGAAAATCGGGATACCGCCTCCCCGAGGAATAATACCGGTATGTGTATGAGCGGGATGATTGCGGGTAGATACATCAGTCATCAGTTTGTATTTTCTTGCAATGCGGATCGCAAACGGTGTCGTGAGAAACGAGATGAGGGCAGAAACGCCGATGATAATGATTGCTGTGATAAACATCAGGTTATGAGAAACAGGATTTTCAGAAATACTCCCGTAAAACTAAGGATTAAAAACGCATTCGCATAGTTCATAAGCTTGCTGATCTGAGGAGCGTCCGAAAAGAATTTTTTGGTCACTGCCGTATTCAAAAAAAAGATACCGTGCATGAGAACCGGCAGAAGGAAAATGTACCATTTATCGGCGATTTGTGCCTCTCCCCAGGGCTTGGAGTAGAAAATGGGAAGCTGTTCCGGAAGAAATCGATATACCCACGCGAACACCGCTGCCATAATAACATCTGCGGCAATCAGTAGCTTAATCATGAGTATATTATACTAGGTATAGGTACAAAGCTGTACGGTTCTTTACGGAATATCAAATCCGACCGCCATGTGCTCGACCTCAGCTTTTAGCTTTCTCAGCTCCGTATTTGCTTCAACTTCCTGTCGGAATGTTTTCAGATACGGCAGTCGTTTTTCTTTGGTGTCAGGTAAATGATATTTTTTAATGATTTCAAATACCTTCAGCATTGTCGATCCGATAAACTCCATATCTTTTTCTTTCATACCTCGGGTTGTCGCGGCCGGAGTCCCCATACGGACGCCTGACGGATAAAAGGGTGAGCTTTGTTCACCGGGAACGGTATTCTTATTCATAGTCAATCCGACGGCATCAAGGGCGTATTCGGCAAAGTATCCTGAACCGGCACCATGTGTTTTGGTCAAATCCGCAAGGATCAGATGATTTTCCGAGCCGTCACCGACCAGATTGATACCTCCGGCTTTCAACGTTTCAGCCAGAGCATGGGCATTTCTGACTATCTGTGCAGCATAATCTTTGAATTCAGGTCGCGAAGCTTCGTACAAAGCGACAGCAATTGCGGCAGTTTGGTTATCATGCGGACCTCCCTGAAGTCCCGGAAAGACAGCTTTATTGATCTTCAGCGGTAATTCAGGGTCTTTTTCAAGACCTTTTTTGGTCACCATGATGATGCCGCCGCGTGGGCCGCGCAGTGTCTTGTGTGTGGTTGTTGTGACAATATGAACATGTGGAACAGGACTTGGATGCTGACCTCCAGCGACAAGTCCTGCGATATGTGCAATATCTGAAGCCAGATATGCTCCCACTTCGTCGGCAATCTCAGCAAATCGATCAAATGGGATCTGAAGAGGATAAGCTGATGCCCCGACCCAGATAAGCTTCGGTTTATGCTCAAGAGCCAGCTTTCGGATGGCATCAAAGTCAAATAGTCCGTCTTTCTCACGCTTCTCTTGCAAAACTCCGTACTGAACGCTGTTAAAATAAGTAGCGCTAAATGAAACGTGCGCACCGTGTGTCAAGTGGCCGCCGGTGATGAGAGCCTGTCCCATGATTGTATCTCCGGGCTGGCAGGTCGCCATATAAACGGCAAAGTTCGCCGGTGAACCTGAATACGGCTGAACATTCGCGTACTCAACTCCGAACAGTTTTTTTACCCGTTCCTGAGCAATTAACTCAACCTCGTCGACATTTTCATTACCGCCGTAGTATCTTTTTTTGGGATAACCCTCTGAATATTTATTGACAAATGATGAGGAAAGCGGCTTGCGGACGTGTTCGGATGCATAGTTTTCTGAAGGGATAAGCTCGATTCCGACTTTTTGCCGGTGATTTTCCTTCTCAATCAGGTCGTAAATTTGTTTGTCTTGGTGTGCCATAGGAGTAAAAATGAACTATCAATAATGAAGGTTAAATTGTATGAAGATGTGTTACACCATGGGTTTTTAGAATAATTTGGAAAAAATTCTATATAAAGGCTATCAAAATTGTTCAAATAATACAACTTGATTTTTTAGTATTTATCTTATAGTATTGGTATCTCCTTCAAAAAATAATGATAATTTTGATAACCGTATTCCAGTTTTAAATTGAAAATCCAGTATGAAAAAATTGAATATTCATATTCTTAAACATGAGCAGATTGGGAGTGTAGAACATAATATCGTAAAAGCAGCTACAAAAAGAGGTCATACCGTAACAATTGTTGATCCGCTGAGGATTTTATATGGAAAAAAACAGACAAAAAGAGATACCCCGGATATCATTCTGGCCCGACCGGAGCTGTCATCTTTGACCGAGCCGGTTTTTGCGGCGTATGTGACCTATCTCACTGAGTACAAAAATAAAAACGTGCCCGTCCTAAACGGACTGCACTTTATCATTATGGGACAGGATAAATATCTGACACATATTGAAGTGGACAGATATTTTAAAGAGCAGAATATTGTCACGAACATTAATCCGGAGACCTATGTCTCATTTGACAAAGGTATGGCGGAAGTTCAGGCATTAAAGCTGGTAGAACGTGACGAAAGCTGTGTTATCAAAAAACCGGATTCCGGACGTGGCGAAGGAGTATTCCATGTTACCAATGAGCGTGAATTGCGTCTTCTTCTGCACTCGTTTGACAAACACGAGCCGATCATGATGCAAAAGACGATTGAAAAAGAGAAGAAATTAAAAAACCGATATCGGGATATTCGTATCATTGTCTCACGTGATGCAAAGACCTTGAATCCGGTGGTCGAAAAGGCATATTATCGAAATGGACCGCAGAATTCATTCCTAACGAATCTGAGTCGGGGCGGAAAAATCACCAAATATGAAACGATTGATAAAAAACTTTGTGAGTTTGCTTCACATGTTTTGGAGGCTGTAGAAGGAGATTTTGCCGGGATAGATTTTGTACGGGATATTCACGGAATATACTATTTTGAGGAAGTAAACGTGTCCTTTGAAATCTCTGATCAATCTGAGAAAATTGTTGGTACGCAGATATGGCAGAATGTAGTTGATTTTCTCGAAGCGAAAGCAGCCGTAAAATCTTAGAATTTCTTATTACATATGAAATTTGTCATCCTTTCCGAAGCACAAGACTATCTATTTTCTTTCCGCAAATCCAACTCTGAGCAGATATCTGCTGATTTCAGCTTTCAGAGAGTGGTTCATCTGGCCAAACTGCTCGGTGATCCTCAAAACAAGATTAAAGTCATTCATGTCGCAGGTACATCAGGCAAAGGTTCGACAGTTGCAATCATAAGCCGTTTGCTTCAGGGACACGGCAAGAGAGTCGGAACAAGTATTTCTCCTCACCTTTATGACATCAGAGAGCGGGCATCAATCAACCAACAGATACTCGATGAAAAAACATTTCTGGGCTACATCAATGAGATCATTCCCGCTATAGAAAAGATGAAGCGTACTCAATACGGGAACGCCTCCTTTTTTGAAATAATGATTCTGCTCGCTTACTATATTTTCTGGAAAGAAGGAGTAGATTACGCTGTCATGGAGACCGGTGCCGGAGGCCGTGTGGATGCAACCAACGTAGCAAACAGTAACAATAAAATAGCCGTTATTACAAAAATCGGCTTGGATCATATGGATATTCTCGGAAAAACATTGAAAGAAATCGCGGGACAGAAAGCCGATATCATTCATGAAAAAAATATTGCAGTGAGCATAAAGCAGCGACCGACAGCACAAAAAGTGGTTGAAGAGCGGGCAGGAAACATGAACGCACAACAACATACCATTGTTCCTGGCAAGACATTCAGTCATGTTCACACGGAGAACAACAGATTGTGTTTTGATTATCACTATAAATCCATTGACTGGAAAAAAATATGTCTTTCCCTGAACGGACTGTTTCAGGTAGAAAATGCAAGTGTTGCAATCTCAGCAGCATATGAAGCATTGATGCGTGACGGTTTTACCTTAAATGAAACCGTTGTTCGGGAAGTTTTAAGCTCGATACGAACACCCGGAAGATTTGATGAAGCAATCATAGACGGGAAACGGATTATTATTGACGGAGCCCATAATCCTCAGAAAATGTCGGCATTTATTCGGAGTTTGAGAAGAAAGCATCCTGATCAGAAATTTGATTTTCTTGTCGGATTTAAGCATGGAAAGGACTACTTTGCAATGCTTAAATACATTGTTCCCCTGGCAGACACGATTTATGCAACAAAGTTTGATTTCAGCGAGCAGGTCTTGCCTATGGAAGGTGAACCGGTGGAGAATATACAGCTTATCCTTCAGGAGAAGTATCATATGGGTAAGGTCAAATCAATTGTTCCTGCTATTGAGGCATTCAATCAGGCAAAAAAAATACAGGGAAGTATTCTGGTTATTACCGGGTCGCTCTATCTTATTGCTGAACTGTATCGTCAAATTCATACACTTATTGAACAAAACGAAGAAAACATACAAAAGACGTTCTGAGTTCGTGTTATAATCGCTACTATGTTCAACGTCAAGAAAATGGATTTACTGGTCGGGATCTATATTTTCGGTATCATTGTTTCCGAACTCATGGGTGCCAAGACTTTTCCTCTTGTTACCATAGGGACATATACTCTCAATGCCAGTGTTGCTATTTTCCTCCTTCCGCTATTATTTACCATCAATGATGTAGTAATCGAAGTATATGGAGCAGAGCGTGCGCGAAGTATTGTCCGTACCGGACTGATGATGATTGTGTTGCTCTTCTTCTTTATTTTGCTCTCCATTGCTCTTCCTCCGTCAGGTCGGTTTGCGGATTCTGAAGGGGCGTATGATACGATTTTCGGGAAATCCCTGCGGATATCTTTTGCCAGTTTGACCGCTTTTGCACTTGCTGATTTCCTGGATATCGCGATCTTCAGCCGAATTCGAAAGAGAATGGGAAAAAGCAAACTATGGCTACGTAACAATGCCTCGAACTTTATTGCACAGTTTATTGATACTGCGCTATTTATGACGCTTGCGTTTTATTCTCTTGATCGGGGATTTGATGAAAATGTTTCGTTTCTTTTTAGTTTGATTCTTCCGTATTGGCTTCTGAAGTGTTCCATGTCTGTCATTGAAACGCCGCTTGTGTATGTGGGGGTGAACTGGCTGAAGAAAGATCTGTCGAAAAAGCAAAAAGTGGTTGTGAACTAATGGGTCTGTGTCACAATCTTGACATTATTATTGTCATCCCGGCTTGACCTGGGATCCAGCTAGTAATGAAAAAATATTTTGTTTACATTTTGGCTAGTAAACGTAATGGAACGCTTTACATTGGTGTTACTTCTGATCAGACAAAACGGACTTGGGAACATAAAAATAATATTGTTGAAGGATTTACTGCTCAGTACAAAGTACATCTTCTTGTTTACTATGAAGAATTTAATGATGTAAAACAGGCTTTGAAGCGTGAAAAACAATTGAAGGCGTGGAGAAGATTGTGGAAATTAGAACTAATAGAGTCGAAAAATCCATTCTGGAAAGATCTTTATGAAGAAATGATAAAATAAGACTGGATCCTGAATCAAGTTCAGGATGACACGAAGTATTACAACTTACCAGGTTCAACAAAAAATAAACCCATGACACTACAACCATTTAACTTCCAAAAACCCGAGAACCGACCGTATATGTTCACCAGTTTTGTGTCAAGTATTGACGGGAAGATAATCGTAAAAGAGAAAGGGTATTGGCCGATCGGATCGAAAAAAGATTATGACTACTTCACGTATCTTCGGGCACATGCCGATGCGATAGTGGATGCCAAGAATACTGCCATGCAGTTCGGAAAATATACGATTCGTACGATTCATGACGAGCAGTATCAAGGATATCGACGTGAGATCGGGAAAGAAGGAATGCCTGAGTTTATAATTCTGACAACATCCCCTGATGAAGAGCTGGCAAACAAGTTGAAAAATGACCACGGATACAAACCGACAATAGTAACGAACACATCATCTGAAATTCCTGAAAATCTTAGTAATACATTTAACATCGAGAAAGTGACGGAAGGATCGGGGCATGTTCAGATATCTGACCTGATCAACTATCTGAATACAAAAGGACATAAAAACGTCTTTGTTGATGGCGGTCCGACACTTATCGCGCAGTTATTACAGGAAAAAGCACTTGATGAAGTTCATCTTACAATCGC
>Ga0066639_10004041_pt1 | contig 12563 bp, 12 predicted proteins | sample CryGeyCG2114_010_2_FD_59504 | JGI IMG/M metagenome (GOLD analysis project Ga0066639, IMG submission 59504) | Groundwater microbial communities from aquifer - Crystal Geyser CG10_big_fil_rev_8/21/14_0.10 | ecosystem: Environmental > Aquatic > Deep subsurface > Groundwater | place: USA: Utah...
AAGCTAAAAGCTAAATTGGTTTGTTATTGTCATACGCCTCCTAGATATCTTTATGGTTATGCAACTGCAAGAAACTGGAAGAAGAATCTAATTCTAAGAGTTTTGGGAGAAACAGCTAATTATTTTTTAAGAAAGACGGATAAGAAAGCATCAAAAAATGTTGATTATTACATTGCAAATTCGGAAGAGGTTGCATCAAGGATAAAGAAGTTCTATAACCGTGATTCTGTAATAATATATCCTCCTGTCGATATTCAAAAGATTCACACTGATTTTAAACTGATTAACACTAATAAAGATCAGCGAAAATCTGGTTTAAATCCGCGTAAGTATTATTACCTAGCGGGGGGACGATTAGCAAGGGCAAAGGGAATGGATGTTATTATCGAAGCTTTTAGTGAGCTTGGTTTACCGCTAAAGGTCTTTGGTAAGGGATTTGCAGGATATGAAAAAGAACTAAAAGCTAATAGCGAAAAGCGAAAAACTAAAATTGAGTTCCTTGGGGAAGTGACAGATGGGGAGAAGGCAGAGCTTATGAGAAATGCTAAGGCTTTTGTCTTTGCGTCATATGACGAAGATTTTGGAATAACTCCGGTTGAGGCAATGAGTGTCGGAACTCCAGTTATAGCTTTCAAATCTGGAGGTGTTCAGGAAACTGTTATAGATGGCAAAATCCATTCGGCAGGCTCAGGATCTCCGACAGGTTTATTTTATGAAGTTAATGATTCAGAGCATTTGGTAAAAGCAATTGAGGAATTTGAGCATATGAAAATTGATCCAAAAGATTGTATAAATCAAGCTAAGAAGTTCTCAAAAGAAAGGTTTGAGAAAGAGATTAGGGAAGCGGTTTCTGACTTAACCAAAAATAAAGTATCAGAAGATCATAAAGCAGAACAACAATGAGTAAGATGTATTGGGAAAATCTGTAGCCTTTTTCAGGAGTAAGCGATAAAACTCCTCTTGTTTTCTTCTCTCCAAGTCTATCGAGATTATGGTTTATGTCCATATGCCAGATTGCTGCAACTGCTACAATTGTAAAAACAAAGGCAACTCCTAAAAACAGGTTGTTCACACTCTTATTCTATCATATGCCCTTGACCCTGCTGTTATAATATAAGAAATTATGGAAATTAATAGAACTTATAGGAAGATAAGAAATCATGTAATGCCTTATGTTCACATAGCGCAAAGAACTGTTCTTGATTCAATTTTGGTTTTAGGTTCATTGAAATCAGAAGAAGGAAAATTGATTAAAGGTGACGGTAAAACTTTGGTAACAGGAAAAACGTTAAGGTATAATGGTGAAGCTGTAGCAGTTATAAGCGGATCAGATATTTATTTTGCTAACACGGGTGATAAAATTGCTCCTCTGAAGCAGCCTTAATATGCCTGAGCTACCGGAAGCTGAGACTATTCGTTTAGGACTACAAAAGTATCTTGTTGGACACAAGATAGAAGATGTTGAGATAAAAGTCCCTAAGCTTTTTCAGGGGGACAAGAAAAATTTAATCGGAGCACGTTTTAAGGAAATAAAAAGAGCAGGTAAGGGTCTTATTTTTGAACTTGATAATGATTATGTTATTGCTGCGCATATAAAGCTCACCGGACAATTTATTTATAGAGATTCAGAGACTGCAAAAACCGCAAAAGTATCAAAAGAAAAGGTTGGAGCACTTCCTTCAAAACTTACACATATAGCCTTCAAATTAGATAAAAATGCTTTTCTTTACTATAACGATGCCAGACGTTTTGGATGGATAAAGGTTGTAAAAAAAGACGAACTAAAAGAGCTCCATTTTTTCAAAGAATTGGGTCCCGAGCCTTTTAAAGATCTGACTTTTTCTAAATTTATAAAAATTTTAAAATCTTCAGGGTCATCTGTGAAAGTTGTTCTCATGGACCAAAAAAAGATTGGCGGAATAGGAAATATTTATGCAAACGACGCTTTGTTTTTGGCAAAAATAGATCCAAGAAGAAAAGCAAACAGCCTTACACATCAAGAAGCTCAGAAACTAGACGGAGCAATCATAGAGGTATTAAAAAGAGGATTAAAATACGGGGGATCATCTGAAATTAATTTTGTAAATGCATTGGGAGAAGAGGGAAGTTATCAGGAGCATTCTTTAGTTTACGGAAAAGAAGGACAGAAGTGCCAAAAATGCGGTGGAAAAATTAAAAAGTTTTATCTTGGAGGACGCGGAACGTATTTTTGCCCCGCCTGCCAGAGCTAATGCTCGGGCTTTAGCGGGCAGGCCATCATGTCAGATATAGAAGATTAACCGCTCAATAATTTTTTTCTTGGACACGCAATTCGCTTGTCGTCCTACGAAAAAAAATCATTTTTGCTTTTGCATACCTTAATTTTATTTTGTTAAAAAATATGCTATAATCTGAGTTTAGTGAGGAGTACTACGTAAACAAGAATGTCTAGCAAGGGAGAGACTATAATTTTAAAGCTTGGAGGATCGCTTATTTACCCAAATGGTGGACTTGATATTTCCTATATCAAGCAATTCTACCAATTCACTAGAGCGCAAATCGCCGAAAAAAACCGGCGATTTTTTATTTTAGTAGGAGGAGGACTTCTTTCCCGCCATTACAGAGATGCCGGCGCAGAGATTACAGGACACGAACTTGAAAAAGACGATTTAGATTGGCTTGGAATTCATGCCACAAGGCTTAACGCACACCTCTTTAGAACAATTTTTGCAGATTTTGCACACCCCATAATAATAAATGACTATGATTATATCCAAAAACCCGAAAAACCTATTGTAATTGCTGCAGGATGGAAGCCGGGATGGTCAACAGATTACGATGCGGTTATTCTCGCCCAGGATTACAATATTAAAAAAATTATAAAAATGAGCAGCGTAGATTATGTCTATGACAAAGATCCAAGAGAAGACCCGAATGCTAAAGCTTTCAAGAAAATATCGTGGAAAAAATATAGAGAAATGGTAGGGGACAAATGGGTTCCGGGCAAACACTCTCCTTTTGACCCGATTGCTGCCCAAATTGCAGAAGATTTGGATGTCAAGGTTTATTATGTAAACGGAAAAGATCTTGACAATGTAGAAAAAACATTATTAGGAAAAGATTTCAAGGGAACCATCATTGAGTGAATTTCTAATTAACCTAATTAACCTAATTCCTAAATAAGTTCCAATTATTTAATTTTTCAATTTGACATTTTGCATTATTTAGATTAATTAGAAATTAGAATAATTAGGAATTATGATACTCATCCAGCTTTCTCTCCAAAATTTCAGAAGCTATAAAAAAACAACTTTTAACTTCACAAAAGATCTAACTTTTATTATCGGACCGAATACTTCGGGAAAGACAAACCTTACTGAGGCAATTCATGTTCTTTCTTTTGGTAAAAGCCAAAGAGGAGAAAAAGATAATGAGACAATAAGGTTTGGGCAGGATATGGGAAGGATTAAAGGATCGGTAAAAAGCGTAAATGATTCTTTTACTCTTGAGGTTATTCTAACAAGGGGAACAGTTGGAAATATCCAAACTCCTTTTAAGAAATATCTTGTTAACGGAGTTTCAAAAAGAAGAATGGACTTTTCAGGAAAGCTTCCAATTGTTTCTTTTAGTCCGGAAGATCTTGACATTATTATCGGTTCTCCGTCTTTAAGACGCAATTTCTTAAATTCTATCCTTGAGCAAAGCGACAGGGAATATAAAAAAGCTCTTGTTTCCTATGAAAAAGCACTAAGGCAAAGAAATGCGCTTTTGGAAAGAGTCAAAGAAGAGGGAAGAAGGGATGAAAAACAGTTTGAATATTGGGATAAGATTTTAATAGGAAATGGAGAATTTGTAGCAGCTAGAAGAAAAGAGTTTATAGACTTTATAAACAAAGAGAAAAAAGAGATTTTTGATTTCACCTGCATTTACGACAAAAGCTTAATTTCAAAAGAAAGACTTTTGCAGTACAAAGATGCGGAAGTCGGCGCAGGAGTGACGTTGGTTGGTCCTCATAGAGATGACGTGTGGATACGGATGATCGCTAAAGAGGATGAATCGTTTAATTTAAAGTTTTTTGGGTCAAGGGGACAGCAAAGGTTATGTATTTTACAGCTTAAACTTTTAAATATCTCCTATATCGAAAATAAGCTTTCGGAAAGGCCGCTTCTTGTTTTGGATGACATATTTTCTGAGCTTGACGATAGCCATATAAAGCATATTTTAAAGGAGATTCCAAGCCGGCAAACTATAATTACGACAACACACAAGGAATTTATTCCCAAAAGCATTTTGGAAAAAGGAGAGATGATAGAGCTAGAGAAAGAAAAATTGACCTAAAAAATGATCAAGAAGAAAGATGATAGAAAACAGAAGATAGTAGTAGAAAGTAGACAAAATAGAGGGTAGAAAAATTCAATCTTCAATCTTCTATCTCCAAAACCTACCATCTATGCTCTATCATCTATTGTCAAATTAGAAATTGGGATTTGATTAGAAATTAGGAATTAGGTAAATTAGAAATTGAGAATACTTTGAACTATAATAGCAGTATGAAAAAATTTGATCCGCAAGATTTAAAAAAGCTATACGTCCCTCAACCCTCTTCTCACAAAGGGCAGAATGGGAAGCTTATGATAATTGGCGGGTCCCGTCTTTTTCATGGAGCCTCACTTTGGGCTTTAAAAGTAGCATCAAGAATTGTTGATATGGTTTTTTATGCAGGAACTTCTGAAAACAATAAGCTTACAGAAAGCTTAAAAAAAGATCTTTATGATTTTATTGCAATAGAAAGAGAAAAAATTGAAGACTATGTAGATGAAGCGGATGCAGTGCTTATTGGCCCGGGTTTGCCAAGAGAAGAAGGAAGAGAAGAGCATGAAGAAAAGACAAAAGAATTAACAGAAAGACTTTTAAGAAAGTATCCTAGGAAAAAATGGATTATAGATGCGGGATCTCTTACAGAAATTGATCCTGAGATCTTAAAAGAATTAAACGGAAACGTAGTAATTACCCCGCATCCTAAAGAGTTTTCCGAACTCTTTAAACTTAGTGCTGAAAACTTAAAAAACGAGGAAATTGTTCAAAAAATGGCAAGAGAATATAATTGTGTCATCCTTCTCAAAGGAGAGGGTGACACTGTCTGCTCGATGGATGAATGCGTTGAAACAGAGGGGGGAAATCCCGGCATGACAAAAGGTGGGACAGGAGATGTCTTGGCAGGACTTGTTGCTGCGCTTTCGTGTAAGAATGATTTGTTTTTAGCGGCAAAAACTGCAAGTTATTTCAATAAAAAAGCGGGAGAAGAGCTTTATGAAAAAGCAGGGCCTTATTTTAACGCCTCAGACCTTTGTGACAAAATCCCTGTTACTATGAAGAAACTGCTTTTTTAGATATCTTCATTTTTCTAATTTTTGCAGTATCCTCGATAACTGGAGAGTAACGAAAACTGCAAGACCTGTTACAATTATTGCGTAAATAAGGAGAGAAATTATTCCGCTACTACTTGGAAGCAATTTTTTAACATAACTGTTTACGAATTCCTGTATAACACTGTTCCAGGCAAGCGCCGAAACAAGGCCAAACCCGCTTGTTGCTAAAGAAAGCATTTGATGAACCACCTCTATATGCATTCTTTGCTGTTTCTGTTTCCTTGTTGCCATTAATTGATATAATACAAACATAAAAGTAAAAAGTCAAAGCTAAAATTTAAAAGTTCAAAAGTTTTTTTATTAGTTTTTAGCTTTTCGCTATTAGCTTTTAGTTTAGATTAATGTATACTCCAAAATTTACGATTTCAAATAAGATACTAAAGAATATAGGAGTTATTGAGGCCTCAAAAGAGGTAATAGACCATGCTCCGCTTCTTCCGTTTTACGAGAAAAAATTTAAAGAAGATGCAATTGCAAGAACTGTTCACTTTGGCACGCATATTGAAGGAAACGAGCTTGATCTCTCCCAGGCGGAAAAAGTTCTTCAGGGTCAGGAGGTTATCGCAAGAGAGAGGGATATTCAGGAGATTATAAATTACAGAAAAGCAATGGAGCTTATTAATCAATTGCAAATTGCAAATAGTAAATTGCAAATAGATGAGAAAATAATTAAAGAAATACATAAGATTACGGTTCAGAAGATATTGGCAGAAGAAAGTTGCGGGACCTATAGAAAAACTCAGGTTGTTGTTAAAAACAGCGTTACCGGGGAAGTTTCTTTCAGGCCTCCTCTTGCTGTTGCAATAACATATCAGATCCAGGATCTTTTGTCATTCATAAATGAAGCATCGGAAGATGATATTCATCCTGTATTAAAGAGTGGAGTAGTGCACTACGAGCTTGTCAGAATACATCCTTTTATTGACGGAAACGGAAGAGTAGCACGAGCGCTTTCGACACTAATTCTTTTTTTACACGGCTATGACATTAGAAAGTTTTTTTCTCTTGAGGAATATTTTGACTCTGATGCAAATAGGTACTATGAGGCGCTGCAAAGCGTGGAAAAGAAAAATGGAGACCTAACAGATTGGCTTTCCTATTTTACAGAAGGTCTTGCCATAGAGCTTTCGAAAATAAAAGATAAAGTGGAGAAAATTTCGGTTGATGCAAATTTAAAACAAAAATTAGGAGGAAAACCCGTAATGCTTTCCGACAGGCAACTTAAAATAATAGAGTATATTCAAAAAACAGGTTTTCTGCAAAATAAAGGCTTTGAATCACTGTTTCCAATGGTGTCTGAAGACACAGTTTTAAATGAACTAAAAGTACTTCTTAAAAATGGCATCGTTAAAAAACAGGGGAAAACAAAAGCCGCAAAGTATATAATGGCCTAGAATTGGGTTTACAAGCATTTTTTTTTGTAGTACTATCTTCTAAATACTCCTATGGACACAACAGTTTTAGAGCAAATTGAAGTAGAGAAAGTTGCCTCCACGAGAGAATTTGACAGTCAGTATCGTCATTTAGCTCTTGTTGAACAGCTTTTAGCCGGCTGTTCTGTAAGAGTATATGAAAACCAAGAAGATAAAGATGGTCACATAGTTGCTTTTAAAGACCTTATTGAATCTTCGGAGCTAATGAATGATCAAAAACTTCTTTTTAGTCTTCCTAGAAGTGCCAAAGGTGTTCCTACAGAAGTATTAAATGAAGAGAGAAAAAAGCACACAGTTCAATCAAATCAATTTTTTGTGTTTAAAGATCCAACAATGAGGAGTAAATTTGCATTTGTTTTATCTTTACCCCAATTAAAAGAGGACGAACATACAAAGGAAAGATTTTTAGAGAGAAAAGAAGTTAGATTTGAATTAAAAGAAAAAGTGATTTATGAAATTCCATCTCCCGATCCAAAAGAAGCTCCAAGAACAGAAGTTATGCTTTACCCCTTGAAGAAGGAAGATTTACCTTTTTTTGATTCTCTTAAAGTGATGGATAAATATAAAGACTATTTGAGTTTAGGCCAAATAAAGAAAGAAGATACTAATGACGGAAAGCTAGCTGCTTTCATAGATGTAGCTTATAAAAGACCTTTAATTCTTACTTCCAATATAATTAACACTCAGGTTCAAGAAAGAATTGTGGCATGAGATTTTCAGAACTTGCAACCTATTTCGAAAAGCTGGAGCAAACTTCCTCTAGGCTTTCTCTTATTGAAATTCTGTCAGGGCTTTTGAAAGAGGCCAAAGTTTCTGAAATCGATAAAGTAATTTATTTAACCCAGGGAAGAATAGCTCCGTTTTTTGAAGCAACAGAGATCGGAATGGCGGAAAAAACAGTAGCAAGCGCGCTTGCAAATGCTTTTGACGTTAAGAGAGAAGAGGTTTTAAAGCTTTACTCAAAACTAGGTGATATGGGAAAAGCCGCTCAAGAGCTAAGCGAACGTCATTCTGGTAATCCGGCGAAGCCGGAGCAATCCAGAATCAAAAGATCCTGGACAAGCCAGGATGACGGGAAGGCCAGAATGGCAGTTGAGGAGGTTTTTGATATTCTAACTCAGATTGCAAAGACCTCGGGAGAGGGAACAGTTGAGAAAAGACAGAGTTTGCTCTCGACCCTTATAAAAGAAATGGATCCTGTTTCCGTAAAACATCTTGTCAGGATTCCTCTTGGAAATTTAAGACTTGGAATAGGAGATCCTACAATTCTGGACGCCTTGGCCCTTGCAAAATTTGGAGATAAAGGCAAAAGAAAGCTATTGGAAGGCGCATATAACAGGACCTCGGATTTGGGTCTTATTGCAAAAACCTTACTTACAAAAGGTTTAAAAGCCGTGCAGGAACTTAAAGTTCAAATTGGAAAACCGATAAGGGCAGAGCTTTGCGAACGTCTTCCAAGTCCCGAGAAAGCAATAGAAAAAATGGGAGAAGTTGAAGTCCAGTATAAATACGATGGTTTTAGGGTACAAATCCACAAGGACCATGACAAGATTTCCATGTATTCAAGAAACCTTGAGGACATGACACACATGTTTCCCGAGTTAATTGAAGGAACATTAAAACAGGTTAAAGCAAAAACAGCAATTTTGGATACAGAGGCCCTGGCTTACAATCCGGATTCTGAAGAATTTCTTCCTTTTCAGGAAACAACAAAAAGACGAAGAAAGTACAACATCTCAGACATGGCAAAAAAACTGCCTCTTAAGGCTTTTGTTTTTGATATTTTATACAAAGACGGGCAGTCACTTATAGATAAACCTTTAAAAGAAAGAATAAAGATCTTAAAAGAAACCGTAAAAGAAGATGATACTCTTATTCCTTCAAAAACATTTTTACTTTCCGACCCGAAAGAACTTGCAACGCTTTTGGAAGATGCAATTTCAAAAGGTTTGGAAGGCGTTGTTATTAAAAAAACTGATAGCCTTTATGAGGCAGGAGGAAGAAATTTTAACTGGGTAAAGCTTAAAAGACATTCCGCAGGAGAACTTCACGATACAATAGACTGTGTAATACTGGGTTATATAACAGGACGGGGAAAAAGAATTGCTTTTGGAGCAGGAGCCTTGCTCGTTGGAGTGTATGATGAAAAAAAAGATGAGTTTGTAACGGTGTCGCGGATCGGAACAGGTTTAACAGATGAGGAATGGAGGGAAATCCACAAAAGAGCGGATAAAATAAAAGTTGATCACAAGCCTGCCAGAGTGAGCTCTGTTATTAACCCTTCTGTCTGGATTAAGCCTGAAATTGTAATAGAAGTTTTGGCAGATGAAATAACAAGATCTCCTGTTCACACAGCCGGTGCTTCGACAAGCTCAGCATCTGGCGATAAAGAGGCTGGTTATGCCCTAAGGTTTCCACGTCTTGTATCTTTTAGAAATAGCGACAAAAAGCCGGAAGACGCAACAACAGTAAAAGAGTTAGTTGAGATGTATAAACTGCAAACAGAGTACCAGAAGAAGAAATAAAGTTGAAAGATGAGAAATGAGAGATGAGGAATATAAGACTCCAAGTGTACATAGGGATTCATTAAGTAGTAAAAGTAGAATGGGGAGTTGTGTCTTGAGATTTTTTGTGATATTTTGAACAAAATGGTAACCAAATTAGAGAGACCTGTTCATTTAGAAGTCCAAAGCAGAGAAACTAAGTTACGAAGAAGACTCCTTGAAGGCGTGACCCAGCAACAGTTTTTTTCAATAATCAAGTCTTTTATTCCTGAGACTAGCCCTAATGAGCTTAGCGATGGGAGTTTAACTAAAAAACTACATGAGGTGTCTATGATGTTAATAACACAGGCAGTTGAGGCTAAAATCGGCAAGAAAAACAGAGAATCTTCAAATTACTCAAGGAGAACGACTGCTTGTAACTATCTTATTCATTCATTGCAATCAGGAGAAGTAAATCTCCTTCCGTGAATAAAATAATATTGAAACTTCAATACCACGAATATACTAGTATATTCGTGAATCTTATTTTTAAAGTTTTAGATAGAGATTAAGATAAAAGATAATATAAAACAGTTCAATGATGTACATCATTGAACTGTTAAGATGCTTATTGTTTTCTTCGCAAAGTATTATTGGTTTCTTTAAAGTCTGATAGAATAAACTTGTGAAAAAGGTAATGAATCATTTCAAGAAAGTGGATTCGGTTTTATTTGGTGCTTTTGAGAAAGTAGGGAAGATAGAGGAGATAAGGGCAAGAGTAGAAGATGAGTATTTTGTTTCCTTGTGCAGGGAGATTATAAACCAGCAATTATCCGATAAAGTGGCAAGTGTTATTTTTGAAAGATTCCTCAAGCTTTTTCCAAAGCGTAAAGTCACGCCTCAATTAATCCTGAAAATAAAAGACGAAGACATCAGAAAAGTAGGAACTTCATGGTCTAAGGTGAAATACATAAAAGATTTGGCCTCAAAGATCCAAACAAAAGAAGTCAAATTAAAAAAACTCAAAGACATGAATAATGAAGAAGCAATTGCCGAGCTTATTAAAATAAAAGGAATTGGCAGATGGACAGCAGAAATGTTTTTGATGTTTTCCCTTGGTAGGGAAGACATATTTTCTCACGGAGATTTAGGACTTAAAAACGGCCTTAAAAAGCTTTACAAGATAGAAAACCTAACTCTTGAAAAAGCAGAGGAAATAACTTCAAAATGGTCTCCATACAAAAGTTACGGCTCTCGGATTTTATGGGATTATATGGACCTTAAATAACCAATAAATCTCTTTTATCTCGATATATTTCTATAAATCTCGATTTGATATTAATTGAGATTAGGAGACAAATAGAAATTCATTGTTAATTTTTTTCCATAAGTTATAATTAGCCTATGCAATACACGGCAGATCTTCATGTTCACGGAAAGTATTCCAGAGCTGTCTCTCAGGATATGGTTTTGCCTAAAATGGCAGAATGGGCAAGAAAAAAAGGAATAGATATTCTAACCACATCTGACTGGACTCATCCTTTATGGCAAAGAGAATTAAAAAGCATATTGGAAGAAAAAGAGGAGGGTTTATATAGACTAAAAGAGGGTGAGAAAAAAGTCCAATTTATTTTAACGACTGAGATTTCGAGTATTTATTCGCAGGGCGGAAAACTCCGAAGGATTCACAATTTAATTTTTAGCCCAAGCCTTGAGACTTGTGAAAATGTAAGCCGCCAACTTTTAAAAAAAGGATGCAATTTATCCTCTGACGGAAGGCCGATTATTGGGCTTTCCTCAAAAGACCTTTTAGAACTTGTTTTATCCGTAGATGAGAGATGTATTTTAATTCCATGTCATGTGTGGACGCCGTGGTTTTCACTTTATGGATCAAAATCAGGTTTTGCCTCAATTGAAGAGTGCTTTGGAAATTATTCCAAGTATATTTACGGCGTAGAAACGGGTCTTTCTTCTGATCCTGAAATGAATTGGAGGATAAAGGAACTTGATAACCGCTCGATTTTATCTTCTTCCGATGCGCATTCACCTGCAAAAATGGGACGGGAAGCAACCGTTTTCGAGCTTGAGAGACCAAACTATGAAAATATTGTAAAAGCAATAAAACCTCAGAGTATCAAGGGTACCACGGGTACCACAAGTACCAAGGGGAATAAAGCTCTTGGTACACCTGGTACTCTTGATACTCGTGGTACTCGTATTTTATATACTATTGAGTTTTATCCTGAGGAGGGGAAGTATCATTATACGGGGCATAGGAATTGCAAAGTAGTGCATAGCCCGAAAGATTCAAAAGAAAAAGGAATAATTTGTCCAAATTGCAAAAGGGAGCTGACAGTTGGTGTTATGCATCAGATAGAGGAGATGGGCGAGAAAATACCGGATGACTCTCTTATAAAAATAAAAACAAATGATTTAGGGGTAAAGTGGATAGGGGATCCAAGGGGGAATCACCCTCCGTTTGTAAAGATAGTTCCGCTTTTGGAGGTTGTTTCCGAAAGTCTTTCTTCTACGACTGCCAGTCAAAAAGTAAAAGATGAATACGAAAAGCTTTGCAGCGCTTTAGGATCTGAGTTTAATATTCTTTTACGCACAAAACTCTTGGATATCGAAAAAGCAGGGGGTCCAAAAATTGCAGAAGGAATAAGGAAAGTAAGATCGGGAGACATTGTAGTTGAGCCGGGTTTTGACGGGGAGTACGGAAAGGTAAAGATATGGCAGGAACGAAAAAAAGAAAAAGCGGATGAGAAACTTGAAGTTAAAGTAAAAAAACAGGAGCCTCAACTATCAATGGAATTCTAATTCCTCTTTATTTTTAAATGAAAAGCGTATAGACTAAAGGTAAGGCGGTCCGCCTAAGCTTGCCTTGCAGCTTTTCAGTATTATTCATACACGTTGCAAGGAGCACTTGATCGGCGGGTTCAATCCCGATTGAATCGGGATTGAAAAGGGGGTGAGATAAATTTGGCAAAAGCAAAATTAAATACCGATACAATTGTCACGACAATGGAAGGATTCTTTGTAAAACTCCCTGCTCTTCCTAAAAATATAAAAGATTTTATTGCTACTGTTATCCCTTGGGTTGCTTTGGTTTTTGGAGCATTAGGCATATTAGGATCCCTTGCAGGTCTTGGAATCGGGACATTCGCTGCTCCTTTTTCTTTCATGGTAAAGGGAGTTAATCTTTATGGAATCTTTGCGCTAGGCATGGTTATTAGCCT
>Ga0066639_10004043_pt1 | contig 12558 bp, 14 predicted proteins | sample CryGeyCG2114_010_2_FD_59504 | JGI IMG/M metagenome (GOLD analysis project Ga0066639, IMG submission 59504) | Groundwater microbial communities from aquifer - Crystal Geyser CG10_big_fil_rev_8/21/14_0.10 | ecosystem: Environmental > Aquatic > Deep subsurface > Groundwater | place: USA: Utah...
AAGGAGTTGAATTAAACGGGAATGAATTAACCTGGACTAACGACAGAGAAGCTGTTCGGTTTATAAAAGAAAACGTCCTCACGCCATTAGAACAAAGGCATTTTCCAGTAGAGTTAGCAATAAAATATCCAGATTATCTTGATCGTGAGCCATTTATGATTGAAAACTGCTTGGCATTTACAATGGATTTCCCCAATTACACCGGCACACTCGGAAAATATCCTGTCGAGGGAATACGTTTATTTAATAATTCACGAATCAAAACCGCCCAATTGATCGAAGAGGATGAGGCATATGCCAACATACTTAAGTTAAAAAATGCCGGCGATGAAGCATTATCGGCAATTGTCCCCATCGAAGAATCTCATTTTTTGGAAGCGCTTGCTTTTATATTTGAGTCACAGAAAATTTTTACCGAAGAATTAGAAAAACCAGAATTTGCCGAATTAAAAGAGTTTATAAGTCAAACAAAAGGAGTCCAAGCTCCTTATGTTTGCGCTGGGCTTGTATATGCAGAGTCAGGCTTAACAGGTCGGCTAGCCGATTTGGGGACTGACGGCCAAGGTGGTGTAAATAGATCTGAATTTATGCTTTTAGGTGGACCCTTATTTGCAGTAATGAAGGAAATGGAACAAAAAAAACAGATGCTCACACATGGGCAAGATGTTTTGGAAACTGGCGAAATGTCTAGGCTAAGCGACACATATAGCGTAGCAACCAATGTTGAATTACACACCGAGTCTTACATCAGCCTTTTCAATGAAATTGAAGGAATAAACATTCTTCCCCCAGATGAGACATCTAAATTCTTTAGAATTGATATTGAACAAGCTGAGCCAGCTGTCGTAATTGAAAACTTAAGAAATGCCGTTACAAAACTAAAAGTAGCAGCAAAGGAGCAAAAAGCAAAGAATCACACGAGCTCCCCCAGGGCCGAAAAGACAATAGATCTTAATTTATTAAAGAGAACTGCGTACGGCACAGTACTGACTAGAAATCTCTCTTCAAAGGACCTAGCCAGAAGTGAAGGCAGAAAGGAAAGATCTGATAGAGGCGATATTGATTATACAAACACTGCAGTATTGCAAAATCTAAGGAAGAATATTGCCGAAAGTACCGGCGATCAATATGTTGCCGACATCATCACTACAGAAGCAGCCGGCTTTCTTGCTGAACAAATATCGATGATCAAAACTAGAAGAGAATGGGACGTCTCAGACACCGAAGCGGATAAGTTGGATTCTATTAGGATTGTTTTTGCTAGAGATATTCTTCGAGACTTAGACAAGGGCGACATCACAATGCCACATAACAAAAGATCGTTTGAAGCTTTGGTCGAATCGATTAGATATCTTGATGGTGATTTTAAAAAAGACTTAAGAAGGTATTTAATTCAAAAATACGGAGAAGATATTGATCCACAAATTATTCAGGAAGCCATTCCGCTAGATATAAAAACACCAACAGTGACAGGAATCATTGGGGCAAGTAGTGAATCCGGAAATTATTCTTATTACATCGAGGAGGATCCTCGCATTAGTGAGAATGAAGACTATAAAACTACCCAACCTTATGGATGGGTTTATTCTGGAGTCAGCCCAGCAGCAAGATTAAGCGGATTTTATTCACACAGAAGGTATGCTGACAGATTAAGATTGCTTAAAGAGAATAAAATTCCCGGCTTAACTGAAGAGGAAAGATTAACCGCTATTGATAATATAGAAATGACAATTGGCGAACTTAATGCTTTACGAGACGCAAATGTATCGGTGATTGTAATGGAAGACGAAACAAGAAAAAAACTTGGGATTGATGATTCTGAAGTAGTTGTAACCGAAACCGTACCACTTAAAGGAATGGATCCCACTAACATTGCAGTCTATCCAATATTTCCAGAGCGTTAATGCTCAATACACGCTGGCCAAGGAGCTGTTCCTCTGGTTTGCAACACATAAGCAGCTGTTCTAATTGACTCTTCTATATTACTTCTTAACGCCACACTTGCGTCAAAGCCCATCTCCCCCCTAAAAGTTACCCAACTACTGGATGAAAACTGAAACATTCCAACATAGTCCCCGCTCACTGCATTCGGATTAAAATGCGATTCACAATTAGCAAGACGCTCTAAAATATTTACATCGATCCCATACACATTTGCGTAGTTTTGGAAAATAGGCGTCATGTCAGGAGGTGACCAAACATCCGGCGTTGGACCGGGTGTGCCAGTTGGTGTCGGTGAAGGTGAAGCAGTTGGGCTTGGAGTAGGTGTTGGTTTCTTTGTGGGTTTAGGTGAAGGACTTGGACTAGGTGATGGTGTCACCACTTTTTCAGGACCAAAAAAAATTTCCCTTTTTTCTTCAAACACAACAGATTCGGCTAACACTTCACCAGTTCGTTTATCGCTACTTGCCAAAAAATACAATGACGCAAAATAACTCACAAACAATCCCAAGAAAAAACCAAAATACTCAGCCTTCATAACTATCAATATATACTATAAAAATGCCTCATATTCTATGATAGAATGTAATCCGTATGAAGGTTCAGATTGTCAAAAGGGACGGTACTCCTGAAAAATACGATCCACAAAAAATTGAACGAGTAGTAGAAGCTGCCGGGCTTAATCCAGAAGAAGCCAAAATCCTTTCTGGAAAAGTCACAAACTGGCTAGTAACAAACAAAAAAGAAAAGATAACTTCGCTTGAAATCAGAGACCAGGTAATAAAAGAGCTTGAGGCGGTTGATGAATATGCAGCGAATCTCTTTAAATGGTATCAAAAAGTAAAAACAAAAAATGGCAACTAAGTACAAAGAATATTTTCAAAAAATGTTAGACCTTGAACACGAGGCCTTCGATAGCTTCCGTGAGGTACACGATGAATACATGCTTGATCCTCAAAAAATGCAGGACAAATTCAACGAAGAAGGCAAAAAAATTCAATATATTATTCGTAAATATGAAGACATGCTTTGTAATCGCTCTGAAGGTTCTGGCTATGGTTCATATTCGGGCAAGCTGGCCGAAAAATTCCAAAATGAAATCAGGAAGCATTTCCCCAAAATTGATTCGATCGGCATCCGTATTATCCCCGCCTACGCTCCAGTTCAAGAGGAAGACGGTTTTGAGATAAAGAAGATAGAATTATCTTGACACAATATAGACCACTCCTGCTTTGTCGTCGGAAATATACAAATAGCCATTCGAATCAAACTCTAAATCAACCGGTCTTCCAAGCGCGTTTCTTCCTGACAAAAACCCTGTTAGAAAATCCTCTTCTCCACTAACTTTCTCCCCATCAACACTTAACCTAACCACTTTATAACCAACCGGTGTTGAGCGATTCCAAGACCCATGTAAACTCACCAATAAATCCCCTTGCCAATCGGTGGGAAAAATTGGCGAGTCAATAAAGGCTAACCCAAGTGGAGCCGAGTGTGCTGCTATTTCAAAAACAGGGTTTTCTGTGGCATCACACGGATTTACGATATATTGATTTTTATCAAAACTTGTATCGTGAATTTTATTTCCGTAACAAATTGGCCAGCCATAATCCTTTCCTTCTCTCAAAATATTGATTTCATCAGAGGGCAAATTATCTCCCAAGAAATCTCTTCCCATTTCCGTCCCCCATAAAAGATTTGTTATTGGCTGCATTTTAATAAAAACGGCATTCCTTAAGCCTTTAGCAAAAACGCGCGGGTTTCTGCCATCGTAATCAGTAGTCAAAACAGTTGCAATCCAAGGGTCAATTTCATGACAAACGTCACAAGTAGATCCAATTGAAACATATAGCCTGCCATCCGGATCAAATTCTAAAGTTCTTGTTGTATGTCTCCCTCCGTCAGGCAGAGTAACTATTAATTTATCAATTGTAGCTTCCAGATTATTTTCATCCCAGTCATAACGAGTAACAGCTGTTTCCTCAGCGACAAAAAGTTGATTGTTATAAAATGCCATACCATGTGGGTTGTCCAAGCCGGATAAAATAGTTTTTATCTGATCAGCTACACCATCGTGATCAACGTCGGGCAAAGCTTCTACTTTTCCATTTTTTGGAACCGAAACTAGCATTGTCCCTCCTGGAGTTAATTGCAAATCACGAGGCGAACTCAAATTCTTGGCAAAAATTCCGACATAAAACCCCTCAGGAATTTTAAGTGGAAACTCGACTTTTCCTCCAGCCTTTTTCTTAATCTCAGCTTTTTCAATTAAGTCTGCGATATTTTGAGTTTTTGGAGCCAAGGCTGGCACAATATTTCCGATCCTTAGCTGAAAAAAATATAACCCAAGGAACAAAGCTATGAAGAATAAAAGAATGAGAAAAATCAATCTCAAGCGCATTGATTCATTCTAGCAGATATAAAAACCGCCAGGGTTTTTGTGTTTCACCCTGGCGGAAAAGTCTATCTCTTGTCTATCGAATAATGCAACATCCAATAGAACGTTGCAGCAAAAGTAAATACAATAAAGAAAACTACCGAGACTGCAAAGGTCATCTGCGGAATTGTCGCAGCGGGATTGCCTTTTTCAAATAGATTGTTAATCGGCAAACCCACAAGTGCTAAAACCAAAAAGACAATGGCTAGTAAACTATACGAGTACCTTATTCGCATATATTTCAATGCATCGGCAACCCACAACGCACAAAAAAACAACAAAACCGAAACAACAACCCAAAATAAATCGGATCCCAAAAAAGTAACAATGGCATAAACCGCGGAAATGAACACTGGCAATACTCTTACTTCTATATCCATCTCTCTGAACTCCACAATCTCCTCCCGTATTTAATCTACTTAAGAGCTATGGGGTATTATATCACTGAAGTGAATTGACAAAAAACAGAAGTTCTTCTGTGGCTTTTTTAATTTTATCAACATATTTTGAGTCTCCAATAAATTCCCCTTTTTCGTTAAACAAATCTTGGATTACTGGGAAATAAATTTTCCCTCGAACATAAATCATTCCAAGCTCAGCAACAACCGGAATCAAAAGCTCAACTGCTCTTGCTCCACCAATTGTCCCATCAGAAACACCAACTAAAATCACGGGCTTATGGAAATAATTTTTATATTCCATATCAAGCAAGCGTTTTAAAGACCCTGGATAGCCGTGATTATATTCTGGAGTTACTATTACAAAAGCATTAGCCTCCTCTGTAATCTTTGTATATTTCGGATCGCGTTCAGCATCATCATTCCCATCGCCATGCAAATTAAAATCCAATGGATCAACAAAAATTGTTTCGATTTCTTCAAATTCTCGGAGAGTTTTTTGCACAAAGTTAGCTGCCAACACTGACCGCCTTTTTTCTCTGGCAGTGCCAACAATAATCGCTACCTTAATCTTATCCATCTATTTTTTAAAGCTTACATTGAAGTCTAAATCAGGAATTCGAAGCTTATCCTCCCTAATTACTGTATCTCGTAAAGCATTACTGAGTGTATCAATATCGCTTTCCATTGTTTTTACATCCTCATCATCTGCGTACTGCGAAGGCCCAGGAGAAGGAGTTGGTGCCGGCTCTTCTGTTGGGCTTGGAGCAGGCGTACCCAAAGGATTTCTGTCACGAATCAAAGCCGCAATTCTTGGCAAGAATGCAATCAAAATTATAAGGAAAACAAAAGCGAAGATTCCTCCAACTATCAGGTTTTGCTTAGCCCTTATAAATTCTTTATTGATTCTTGGCATTACGAACTTCTTTTTCTTTTCTTGTTGGGGCGGTTGTTGTACAGGTGGCTGTTGAGCAGGAGCTGGAACAGCAGGATTTGGTTGCTGCGGTGGCACTACTGGTTCTGATTTTTTAAAAGGCGTATATGGCTGTCGTACTGGCTTTTCGTCATTCATACTATTTATCCTCCCTTTTTATTCTTTGGATAATTTCGTTATTAAAATTGTTAGCTTCTTTCAAAAACTGTGTTGACTCCTGTAAACGCGATATTGCATCATTATAGATATTTTGTTTGTCTTTCTTTTTAGGATCTTGAAGATCAGATATTAATCCTTGAGCCTCAACTTGTTTTTCTATACTCCTGGTTAGTTTGTTCTCGGTTTCAAGTACCCATCTATCAATTATCGTGGTGTCAATATCTCCGTTCGCTTTGACTTCTGCAATTTTAGTTTTTAATCTTTCCAAAATATCAGTCACTTGATCACGAAAAGTAACCACCTTCCCAATGGTAATCGTAGTCAAGCCTTCATAAATTAATCCCTCTGTGATTTCATCAAACTGATCAACGGCATCATCAGAATCGTTCACTAAATCATCAAGAGTACCTGCGCTTGGCAATCTGGATTTATGGTCTTCATACCAAGATATTTCATTATCAACACGTGTGTACCAAGCCTCCTTTGTGGAATCAGTAACACCAGTAGACTCGCTCAATCTCAAGCGAACTGCGGTTAAATAGGTAGTCATCACATCATCTCGTGATTGAAGCATGAGGGAAGTGGCATCTCTCGCTTTGGTTTGAGCGGCCAACGTGCCAGCCTGAAGATATTGGCCACGTGCCAGTAAATAATCTGCGTGATTTTTGCTATAAATATTTTGAGTGTAAATATAATCCTGGTAAGCCTTTTCGTAATTAAAATCCTCCACGGTTTCTTGTGCACCAACTCTCTGAAATGCAATAACCGACAGAAACAAAGAAATTAGAAAAGCAACGTATACTTTCCTCATACTCTCATCATACAGAGTTTAAAGACATGAAGCAAAACAACAAAAAAGGCTGTGAACTCTTTTAAAATCCACAGCCTACATAACCAATCAGATACTAACTAAAGCCAAGCTTCATTGTCGTCTTCCGCAGGTGCCATTGTAATCCAATGATCAGGATTGGTGTCAATGCACTGAGTTTCCCTGACTCCCTTTAATGTAATTTCAATGCACTTTACGCCGCGATTACGCGTCATGTCAGGCCAATCAGGTAGACTTGGACCCGTGCAAAGACGTAAGTTATCACCTAAAATTGGCATTTCTACCCATGCACCGTTTATCTTGTATCTTAAACGTTCAACTTCGATAAAAACTTGCGGCGCGGTAAAGACAGTAATCGTACCACGTTTTGTTATGCGTATCCTTGAGGGTGTATCCTTCTTTCCAGTGCGAGCCACACCACTTTCAGGTGCGACAGCCTTTTCATAACCCACAGGGAACCAAAGTCCATCACGTTTCACAATCTGATTACTATTCTTCAAGCTCGCCACACATGCGCGGACACGCCTAAAAATCTTTTGATAACCTTCTTCACCCTTCATTTCAGAAGTGAACTTCCTCGTGATACCATGCACGTCCAATCCTTCTCCGAAGACTTGCGCATTGCTCTGAATCGCTGCGGACACTTCATCTATAAAATTAGCCATCCAAACATCCTCCGTATAGTGAACTTAATATGTTTGCACCTAAAATTAAATGTGCGAATTATATTATAGGTTAAATTGAAGGATTATTCAAACTTTTCTTGAAGATCTGCGAGGCTTATCTTTGTAAAATTAACAATTTTCATATCAACATCTTTAAGCTTGTCTTCTCTATCTTCAGTTTCAACTCCTACAACCTTCATCCCAGCTTTACGGGCGGCCTCAATTCCAGCCTGCGCATCCTCAAAAACAACACAAAAACTTCTAGGAACTTTTAATTTTTCCGCTGCTACCAAAAATATTTCAGGGTCAGGTTTTGTCTTACTTACATCATCAGCCGTAACAATTTCATCAAAATATCTATTTAGAGAAAACTTTTCAATAGCCTTCTTAACTAAAACCATCGGGCTAGAAGTCGCCAGTGCAGTCCTAATTTTGTTTTCTAAAAGAGAAGTAATAAAATCTTCAAAACCATCCGCAAGACTCACATCTTCAAAATGTTTGAAATATTCATCGACTGTCCACTGCTCCAATTCTTCAGTAGATTTATTAGTTTCAAGATTATATCTTTTCAATAAAATTTCCCAATTCGCACCAAGCCCAATACCTCTAATTTGTGGCAAAACCGGTAAGTTTTTAGCACCAAGCTCGGTAAGCATAAACTGAAAAGCTTCTCCGAAAGCATGTTCATTATTAAGAACTGTCCCGTCCAAATCAAAAATTGCGGCTTTAATCATTTAGTAAGTTATTTTTATTTTTCCATTTGTGTAAGTCACTTCGAAAGAATTAAGTGACTTAACCTGGACTTTGTAGAGATTCTTTCCACTCCAAAGTGCCAATTGCCCAGATTCAACAGTTTGGTAATCAGAATTATTAGTAGTAGAAAGCTCACTTCCTGCTACAGCAATCTTATGTGTATCATCCCAAAGTCGTACAAAAGCCTGACCGTTCCCGTGCGCAACTTTTAAAGCTGCTTCCCACTTGATATAAGCATCGGGCCCATAATCGTTATTGATATCGATCCAGACCCCAGTACCCTCAAGAGTCTCCCAATCTGTACTTGTTGAGGTTGAAGTAGCTCCAAGAGTAATGAAATCTGTAGATTTGGTTTTAGAAACCACAGGAGTGGTTGTTTCCTTGATTATTGTTTCAGTTTTACCTGAAATCGTTGCCACAGCCTTTGAAACTTCATCTGCCACCAGATCTTTCAAAGAAATCTCTGTCGTTTTTTTATCCTCCTCAGAAGATTTTTGTTCGACAACAACTTTCTGGGGTTCAGGTGTTTGTTTCTTTAAACTCTGTAAATCCCGATAGATAAAATAAAAACCTGCGACCAACAATACAACAGCAATATAAGCTAAGAATCTAAAAACTTTTTCTAAATTTAACAACAACTCTTTCATGGGCAGATTATATTTATTTTATCTTTACCTGCGTACCGGCCGGCGTATCAAGCACAGCATACTTTCCTTCTTTTTCAATTTCCTTTCTAATTCTATCAGCTTCTTCATAATTATTTTTTTCTCTCGCTTCATCACGTTCTTTAATCAATCTAATAATTTCTTCTGGAATTTCAGCAACTTCCACTTCTCGTAATTTCAAGCCCAAAACTTCATCGAAATTGTAAAGCAAATCCAGCTTATCTGGAGACGGAATGTTACTCTTCACAGCTTCCCACATTACAGCTAAAGCTTGGGGAGTATTTAAGTCATTGTTAACAGCTTCAGCAAAGCGCTCATTATAATCATCAACTTTCTCCAGTTTTTCTTGAGACAACTTTGTTCGTTCTGCTTCTTTGCTGCGTTTCAAATCTATTACTATTGACCTTAAATTGTTAAGCGTATTTGAGGCAGATTTTAAAGCTTCAAAAGTAAAATTCAATGAATCTCTATATTTTGCTCCCAAGAAAAAATATCTCAGGGCAATTGGAGAATAACCTTTCTCTTCTAAGTCACTAACCGTATAAACATTGCCCAAGCTCTTTCCCATACGTTTTCCATCCACTTTTAGAAAAGTTCCATGAACCCAATATTTTACAAATTGTTTTCCAGTCACACTTTCAGCTTGTGCTATTTCATTTGGATGATGAGTTTGTTTTAGGTCTTCACCCCCAACATGAATATCAAAGCCTTCTCCCAAATATTTCATGCTCATAGCACTACACTCTATGTGCCAACCGGGGAATCCTAACCCCCAAGGGCTATCCCATTCCATTTGCCTTTCACCCGGCTTTTCGCTAAATTTCCAAAGAGCAAAGTCGCGTTCATTTTTCTTTTCTTTATTAACTTCAACACGAGCTCCTTCTTTTATTTGATCAAGATCTGAAAGTTCACCATACTTTTTTCCGGTTTCTTCTTCGTATTTTTTAGTATCAAAATAAATTCCATCAGAAGTTTTGTAGGTAAATCCTTTTTCTTCAATTTTTTTAACTAAATCAATTTGCTCTTGAATATGATCCGTAGCTTTAGTGAAGAGTCTCGGTTTAACTAAATTTAATTTTTCAAAATCTCTCAAGAAAATATCTGTGTAACTTTTAGCAATATCCCACGCGGATTTATGCTGTTCTTTAGCCGACTTTTCCATTCTGTCCTCGCCCGTATCTGCATCTCCTAAATTATCACCCGTAAGATGCCCTACATCCGTAATATTCATAATGTAATCAACCTGAAAGCCATTAAATTTCAATGCTCGTAGCAACAAATCTGCAGCCATATAAGTTCTAAAATTGCCAATTGTTGCCTCGCTGTAAACTGTTGGACCACAAGTATACATTCCGACTTTTGGCGGATTAATTGGTTCAAAATCTTCAATTTTTCTAGTCAGCGAATTATATATTTTCATTTTTATCCTTTTTGTCTACCCATTTCACGACTTCCTCGCTTTGCGTTAATGGCAGCCGGTATAAATTGCTCTTGAGCAGCTTGAGCCTGTTGTTCAGATGGGCTAGCCGCTGCTTGCATTGCTTCCTCTTGTTGTTGCTGCCAAGCTTGATTTTGCTGCTCCCTTTGTTGTCTGGCAGCAGCCATTTCTGAATCAATCGCCTGCATACTAGCTAACATATTCCGAAGTTCCTGGATCCTCGCTTCTTCTTGCTGTTTTAATGCCGCAACATCCACACCCTGCGATTGAGGAGCCTGTTGTTCAGATGGACGCGGCATCCCGAACTGTTGCTTAACAGATTCTCCTGTCAAACTGGCCTCCTGTCTTGCAGTCTGCAAAGCCTGACGTGCAACATTCTGGGCATTCTGCTGAGAATTATAGACCACTCCTGCTGCCATCAAATAGTTCTCCTTCCTTCAATTGCTTGGCCTAAAGTTACTTCATCAGCAAATTCTAAACTTGCTCCTGTTGGTATTCCCATGCCAAGTCTCGTTATCTTAATGCTATCATTCATCTCCTTTATTTTATCGTTTAAATAAATTGCAGTCGCCTCTCCTTCCATATTAGGATTAGTGGCAATAATTATTTCCTCAATTGGATTCCCATTTGCGGTTTTTATTCTTTGAAACAAATCTTTAACATAAAGCTCATCTGGCCCAATATTGTCGAGTGGGCTAATAGAACCGTGTAACACATGATAAAGACCGTTAAAGCTTGAAATCTTTTCAAATGCTAAGACATCAAGTGGTTGTTCCACTACTAGAATTGTTCCAGCATCTCGGTTACTGTCGTCGCAAATTGGACAAGGGTCAGCCTCTGCAACATTTTTGCAAATACTGCAAAGAACCGTATTTTTTTTCAATCCCGATAAGGATTCAGCAAAATCATCAAGTTGTGTCTGCGGAACATGAAGCAAGTAATATGCCAAGCGTTGAGCGGTTTTTGGGCCAATACCAGGTAGCTTACTAAAAGAGTCGATAAGCTCTGCAAGCGGTTTTGCAATTTTCATACAGGCTTATTTTAACACAGGAATCTCTTTTTACTGATTTGGAACCAGTTCAAAAATTGAAGCAGAATTTGGCCTCATTAACTGTATCGTTTGAAAAGTTGCAGAAGTTGTTGCAACTGGAATCTCAGTGGTTCCCCCCAGAAAATCAGTTCTTCTAATATTAAAATTCAAAAACGGAAGGCTCTCAAATGTAATCGGCACCGCCTCGGAATGGCTCCCATTCGGATCATAATTCACAACCAACAATCTAATTGCCCCTGCACTATTTCTGGCAAATGCTTTTACCCAGCTTCCCTGTCCAAAAATCGGTATTCTATTGCCAATCATCCGATTTAAAAATTGAATGGCGCTATAGCGTGGTTTTTTCTCGGGAACTCCAAATTTTTCATGAGTCAAAAGTCCCCATCTTCCCCAAAGTTTTTCTGGGCCAGGTCCATCTTTAATTTCAAAAATGAAACCATGACTTACATTTGCATCCAAGAGTGCCGCCGTCGCAATCGTATGAACCGCACCAAAGGCATTATCATAACCAGGGTCATTCTCACTATTATGTCCCATTTCAGAAATCACGAATTCTAAATTAGCAAGCGATGGATATTCAAAAAGAACAGAATTTGCATTCACTATATCTTCTTCAAAATCATTCAAATCTGTCGAATATCTATGCCAAGAATAAAAATCGAATTGCAAATTGTTTTCCGTTACTAATTTAAATAATGCATCAGCCCAAGCTGGATACTGCCCGGTGGTCGCAGGGCCACCCAATTTAAACGGTAAGGTATTTGAAGCATTAGCGGCACCTCGCGCAGCGTAAGCATATAAATCCAAATAATTTCTATCCCCGTAAGTTTTATAATCTCCAAAAAGATCTGGCTCATTCCAAACTTCATAGTAAACATCGCTTATTCCTAAACCCGCACGACCACTGTAGTGTTCAATAGTTCTCTGGACCAACAATTGCCATTCATTCCAATCACGCGGCAAATCAATTTCGTTGCCCCTTGAAACGCTGGTTGGCATATAAGAGAGCGAGAAAAATGGCTTTGCACCTGTTGAGAGAATATCATTGACCACCTCATCTAATTTTGTCCAGTTAAAAGCCATTGCTCCATTGTCACGATAGACTACGTTATTAAAGTCATAAATGTGATCGATCCGGATATATTCAGGCTTTAACGCAGTGGTTTCAGCAATCACTGGAGCAAGCATTCTTCCTTGTTCCTCGCCGCCCTGCGCCAAGCTTTGCCAATTATCAATTACAGGCTCTTGACGACTAAGATCAACAACCAAATTAGCCTCTGTTCCACCA
>Ga0066639_10004049_pt1 | contig 12544 bp, 11 predicted proteins | sample CryGeyCG2114_010_2_FD_59504 | JGI IMG/M metagenome (GOLD analysis project Ga0066639, IMG submission 59504) | Groundwater microbial communities from aquifer - Crystal Geyser CG10_big_fil_rev_8/21/14_0.10 | ecosystem: Environmental > Aquatic > Deep subsurface > Groundwater | place: USA: Utah...
ATATTACTACTCCAAAATTGCAAAGCAATTTTGGAGACCACAATAATAATAAATTATTATACCAAACCAGATTTAGCAGTCAAGCCCTTCGACTGCTAATAATCAACGAATAACGAATCAATTACGAATTTACGAATAAAAAAAGTCGTAGAATTTATGTGTTTTAAAAAGATAGATTCGCTATTCCTTGATTTTCTGCTCAAGGGCTTGCAAAATAAAACAAATCCCCAAGGGCTTTCCATAGGATTTTGCTTGTCTAATAATTTCTAACTGCCGCAGCTTTCTAATACGTTTTTCTTCCTCATTTGCTTCTTCTATTTCTTTTCGCCTTCGGTTCTCATCCTCTATTGTGTATAGATGACTTTCTTTTCTCTTCTTAGGCATTTTTTCCTCCTATACAAAAAATTATCATAAATATAAAATACCACACGTAGATAAGGAATTTAAAAATAATATAATGCCCTCTTTTACTAAAAATTTTTCTAAGAAAGTAAGAGAGGGTTTTTCTTTTCAAATTTGGAAAATTGTGTAAAAATGAAATCAGTACATAAACTTTAAAAAGGAGGAGAAATTGGAATGATTGGGATAAAGATAAAGAACATTATACTTAATGCAATTAATGCGTTAAAAAGAAAAGTTAATCCTGATTTGGGTATCGCTTTAGCTCTATTGAGTACGGGTGTAATATTGCTTTTAGTCTTAAAAGAAAAAGAAAATGATATAGCGATAATTTGTTTAATCTTCGGACTCATTAAGTTATTTCCACATTAACTTAAGGAGTTTATCTTTTCTATAAAAAAATTTGAGACCCTTTAAGACGGGGTCTCTCTTTACTTTTTTGCAAAAATTAGATGTGGTAAAATAAAGGAATGGTAACAATGTCAATAAAGGCTCAAGGTTCAAGGATCAGGGCTAAAAAGTATTTTTTTATTTTATTAGCTATTCTGACAATTGCGGTTTTTTTTAGGTTTTGGCAACTATCCAATATCCCTCCTGGTATTTATCCGGATGAAGCAATAAATGCCAACCAGGCGATATCAAGCCCAGGGAAGGTTTTTTACCCAGAAAATAACGGTAGAGAAGGGCTTTTTATAAATTTGATTTTTTTATCTTTCTCTATATTTGGAATATCGATTTGGTCTTTTAAATTTGTCTCGGCAATAATTGGCACTTTAACGGTTTTGGGATTATATCTTTTGACAAAAGAGGTCTTTCAAGGCACAGGGTACAAGGAACAAGGCGTAAGGAGTATAGCACTTCTTTCTGCTTTCTTTTTGGCAACATCATTTTGGCATACAAACTTTTCTCGGATTTCTTTCCGGGCAATCTTAGTTCCTTTTTGTTTAGTGTTTTTATTTTATTTTCTCTTTCGAGGATTCAGAACTAAAAAATTCCCGAATTTTATGATCTCGGGGATTTTTTTTGGTCTGGGATTTTATACTTACATTGCTTTTAGGGTAGCAATTTTTTTAGTCTTTATCGCCTTAACATTTTGGTATTTAGTTTATAGAAAGCAAAATCTTCAAAAAAAATTCTTCCTTTTTGCTTTTTGCTTTTTGCTTTTTGCTTTTCTTCTGGCTTTGCCAATCCTTATTTACTTTTTAAAAAATCCTCAAGATTTTATCTCAAGGGCAACTGGGATTTCTGTCTTTGCCCAAAAAAACCTACTCAAATCCTTTGGCAATAGTTTGTTGCGTCATCTTTTAATGTTTAATTTTACCGGAGATAAAAATTGGCGCCACAATATTTCAAGCCAACCAGTCCTTTTCTGGCCCATTGGGATTTTATTTTTAATTGGTCTGGTCTATTCAACCTACAAAACAGCAAAGATATTACTGATTCGAAACGGTATAATTTATATTAATTTCATCTTTGTATTCTTGTTAACTTGGTGGTTCATAATGTTGCTCCCTGGGATTTTAACACTCGAGGGAATTCCCCACTCTCTTCGAACGATAGGTGCCATCCCTCCAACTTTTATTTTTGCTGGATTGGGAGGGATAATTTTATGGCAAGAAATTGAGAAAAGATTGGAAATCAAAAAACACAATTTTTTAAAAATTATTATGATAGGTATCGTCTTGGGCGGCCTTTGTTTTTTAGAATATTGTCGGTATTTTGTGTGGTGGGGCCAAAATCCTGAAGTTAAAGGAGCTTTTGCCAAAGATTACGTTGAAATTGGAAATTATCTGAATTCCTTGCCGCCAACTATTAAAAAATATGTAATAGTCAACCAAGGAGGAGTTTTGGTACAGGGAATTCCAATGCCTTCCCAAACCGTAGAATTCATTGAAAGAACAAAATTTACTAAACCACGAGCTACTTACTTATTGCCAGAAAATATTGAAAAGATTAAAATAGAGGAAGATACTGTAATTGTCCCGATGAGATACGATGAAGGTTTATTCCAAAAGATTTCTGAAATATTTCCTACTGGAAGCATCCAAAAAGAAAATGAAATTTGGATATACAAACTTGAATAAACCATGAAACTTGTAACATGTACCTTGTAACGCAAGTTTTATTTTCTTGTGTTATAGGTTATTATAAGTTACAAGTTACAAGAATATTATGTCCAATCGTACTACTAATTTAATAGCCGCTGGGCTTTTAGTTTTGATGTTTCTTTTGACTTTTTTAAGTATGAGAGGTGATTCAGCCACTATGGATGAATCAGCCCACATACCTGCCGGTTACTCTTATTTAAGCCAAAAAGATTTCAGGTTAAATCCAGAACATCCTCCTTTAATAAAGGATTTAGCTGCCCTGCCGCTTTTATTTTTGAAACTCAATTTCCCAAAAGACCATCCTTCTTGGCAAGAAGGTGTTAATAATCAATGGTGGTTTGGGAATGTATTTTTATATCAATCCGGGAACGATGCTGATAAAATTATACTTTGGGCGAGATTGCCAATGATTCTTCTTTTAATTTTGCTCGGTTGGTTAATTTTTTATTGGGCGAGAAAACTTGGCGGGAACATAGTAGGGATATTTGTTTTGTTACTTTTTGCTTTCTCACCTACCTTCTTGACTCACGGAAGATTGGTTACCACTGATGTAGGAGCTACCTTTGGAATAGTTTTGGCAACTTTCTTTTATTTAAGATTTTTGAAGAATACCAGAAAATTAAATATAATTTTAGCCGGGATAACTTTTGGAATCGCACTTTTGTTAAAATTTTCTTGTGTATTGCTTTTACCTTTCTTTTTCATTATCACTTTGGTTTTTGTTCTTTTTAACTTTGAAGGATGGGTTAATAAAATCAAAAACTTGGCAAGATATCTTGTTTTTCTGATTTTAATAGGTGTAATTGCAGTTTTAGTTATTTATCCTGTATACTATTTCCATACCTTAAATTATTCCCAAGCCAAACAAATTCAAGATACCAAATCTATCTTAGAATCGAGTCCTCTTTCTTCTTTATTAAAACTTAATATATGGATGGCAAAAAATTCAATATTAAGACCTCTTGCTCATTATTTTTTAGGTCTTTTAATGGCAACTCAAAGGGTAGGCGGGGGCAATACTACTTACTTTCTTGGCAAAATTTCAAGTGCTGGGACTTGGTATTATTTCCCGGTTGTCTATCTTTTGAAAGAACCATTAGGTTTTCACATTTTGGCAATAATTGCTTTTTTGATTATTGTCTTGGCAGTAAAAAACAGCCTTAACAGAAATATTTTAAAAAACATAAAATCCTTTTTCCTCAATCACTTCCCGGAATTCTCAATGGTAGTCTTTTTGGCAATCTATTGGATTACCTCCATAAAGGGAAATCTTAACCTCGGCGTCAGACATATTCTTCCAGCCTTCCCATTTAACTATATTCTTATTACCTTAGTCATTAAAAACAAGATAAAATCTTTCGAAAACATCACTTTGAAAAAAACGCTAATTCTCTCAATTGCTCTTTTTTTGGGGTGGTATGTCGCCTCTTCCATTTCTATTTATCCCCATTACTTATCTTATTTCAACGAAATAATAGGGGGACCAAAAAATGGCTATAAATTTGTAGTAGATTCAAACTACGATTGGGGCCAAGACTTAAAAAGATTAAAAGCTTTTGTTGATAAAAAAAACATCCAAAAAATCTATGTGGATTATTTTGGAGGAGGAGACGTCCCTTACTATTTAGAGGATAAATTTGTACCTTGGAATGGTATGAGTAAAGGAGAAGAATTTCTAAAGGGGAATTATCTTGCTGTCTCAGCGACTTTTCTGCAAGGAGGACGAGGAATTCCTGTCCATAATTTCAATCAATCAACCGCTCATTATAATTGGCTAAACAATTATCAACCTGTTGCTCGAGCCGGCTATTCAATATTTATTTACTTTATCAATCACTAAGCTCTATTCCTATAGGGCAGTGGTCCGAACCCTTTATTTTAGAGAGGATAAAGGCATTTTTTAATCTTTTTGTGAGATTTTTTGAGGTGAAAACATAATCTATCCTCCATCCCAAATTTCTTTCTCTGGCTTTAGCAAAATAGGGCCACCAGGTATAATAACCTCCCTCTTTGTGAAATTCTCTAAAAGTATCTTGAAAGCCAAGATTTATTATCCTGTCAATTTGCTTTCTTTCTTCTTTAGTAAACATTGTGTTATTTAAATTATCTTTAGGCCTTGCTAAGTCAATTTTTTGATGGGCTACATTAAAATCTCCAACCAATATTATATTTTCTTTTTTAAGTTTTTTTAACAAACCAGAAAGATAATCGAAAGCTTTTAATTTATAAGGTAAATTCTCTTTATCTCTACCACCATGGGGTATATAGATATTGATTAAAATAAAATCAGGATAATCAAGTTTCAATATCCTTCCTTCACTATCAAATCTTCTCATGTCTATTTTTGTCTCAACACTTAAAGGTTTCTCTTTGGTAAAAACTGCTACTCCGGCATATCCTTTCTTTTTTGCTGAATTAAAAAAAGAATAAAAATTACTAAGTTTCACTAACTTGAGTGGAAGTTGTTCTTTTTGAACTTTAATTTCTTGCAAACAAAAAACATCAGCTCCAGTTTCTCTTAGCCATTTCAAAAAATTTCTTTTATAAACTGCCCTCAAACCATTAACATTCCAAGAAATAATTTTCATAAGTTCTTGTATTTATAATAGGCTTTCAAAAACCTCAAATCGATATATTCAAGTTTTTCTCTCTGCTCTAAAGGAATCTCTTTTTCTAAAATAAGTTTTAATTTAGTCAAGGATAAACTTATGTCACTTCCTAAACTAAAATAAATCTCCCATCCTTCTTCTGTCTTTACATCTAATCTTTCTTTGCCATCAAATGTAAAAAATTCCACCCCTATCTTTAAAATTTCTTGAAGATTTTGATAAATTTCCAAAATCTTTTTAATTTTATCTTCAGGAATCCCATTGGTGCCAAGTGGTTGAGCCTCTTCCTTTTTCAAAAAAATCAAAACAAAATTATTCCAAAGACTATCTTCTTGAATTTCTTTAAAAATTACCCCATCTTGGTCGGCTAAAAAACAGTGAGTGCTTGTTGAGTAACACAAAGTAACTACAGGGTTCCTTTGTTCAACCTCCAAGACCAAACTTTGAGGAAATTTTTTTTTAAGATTCGCTTTTTTGAGTTCTGGATATTCTTTAAGAATCTCTTTTTCTAGCTCTTCAGAATCTATCAAAAAAATAGAGCTGGAAACCCAAAAACTAATAATTTTATTTTCTGTTTTTCTTCCAATTATTTTTTTTAAATCCTGGGTAAGCTGGTTTCTGGCGCCAATAATTTTAATATCTTGGACCCTGAAGACTTTAGAAAAAAATAAAAGATAAAAAATCAGAAAAATCAAAATGAGAACTAATATAAAATCCCAAAAAAAACGACTTCTAAAAATCGTCTTTTTTCTCTCCAGTTTATAATATCTCGCTTTTCTTTTCTTTTGAATCATAATCTTCTTTTCTTTTTTCTTAAAATTTCAAAAAAGAAAGTTAACCAATATTTAAAAGAAAGAGGTAAATCTTGTGTTTTAACATATTCTTTTTGATATCCGCCAAAGCCAGTTTTAAAAAGTGTTAATCCTGCCCAAGGATGTCTATAATTTTGAATTTTAAATTTTGAATTTTGAATTTGTTTGTCCGCCAGCTGGCGGATTGGTGCTTGGAATTTGGAATTTCCCATTTTTGCAGAAGCAAAAATGGGTGCTATTCCCCAAAAGTTATAAATCCTACATCCTCTATTTTTTGCTTCTTTTATTGCTTCCCATTGTAAAAGATAAGAAGCAGGGATTTGAGGGTATTTTTGAGATGAGGCACCCTGATGATAAAAAGCGATACCTTGCCAAAAAATTATAATGGCTGCACTTAAATACTCCTTTTTGTATTTGGCTAAAAAAATTAGAGCCTGGTTATCTTTTGAGAATGCCAGAAATTCATTTCTCAAATACTTGAAGGAAAAAGGAATAAAATGGTGTCTATCAACGGTATTCTGGTAAAGATTATTAAAAATTTCTACATCTTTTATGTCTTGAGATTTCTCTATTTTTAGATACTCATTCTTCAAACCCTGTCTTATAAGATAACGGGTAGTCTTTCTCATTTGCCCCAAAAGTTCTTGTTCGGAGGGAATAATATCTAATTCCCAGGTTAGTTCAGGATGAACATAAATTGGAGCATTGTGAAAACCGAGATTTTTGAATATCTCTCTATTCTCCAAAGTATCCTCCCAGATCGACGCTATCCTAATAAAATCTACCTTCTCCTCTTTCGCAAGTTTTTTCAATTCTTCTAATGACGTGTTTAGAATTTTGAATTTTGAATTTTGAATTTGTCCCGCATCTTGACGGGATCCCGCTGGAAGCGGTGATTTAGAATTTGGAATTTCGGATTTGGAATTTTTGATGTTTGGTCCATGTGGCACAAGTAAAAAACTCCCCCTCTTGGCTTTAATCTTAATAATTTGGGCAAAGGCGATTAAATTCCCATTTTCAAAAATTCCAAAACGCCAAACTTTTTCTCCCATCATCTTCTGAAACTCTCCCCAACTCCAACTTTGTAAAAAAGTCTTCTCTTCGATTTCGCCTAAAAAGTTCTCCCAAACTATTTTTTCTTTTATTTCTTTAATTTCCATTTTCCTCAATTAACATTTTAACTAATTTTTGAGGCACACGACTTTCCAAAAGTATCACATCTCCCTGATTACAGAAATTTTTTATTTTTTCAAAAATCTCATCTGCTCCTTTTAAAAATACAATATTTTCTTTTTTCATCCCAGTTTTTTCAGCGCCTTCTCTCAAATCCTTAAAATAGTCCTCTGTCGTAATAATAGCCAAACCGCAAATCTCCCCAATTTTTTCTCCTATCTTTTGGTGAATTTCTTTAGCCACAGCCCCCAATTCAATAAGACAAGGCATCACAATAATCTTTTTCCCTTCCCATAATTTAAGATGCTCTAAGTGAGAAATGACCCCTTGGGGATTAGCAGAGTAAGAAGCATCTAAAATATTCAAACCATCTTCTCTTTTGAGTAATCTCATCGCTCCTTTAAGTGGCTTTAATTTCTGGCAAGCCATTGAAATTTCTTTAAAATTCATCCCCAATTCTTTAGCACAACAGGACGCCAATAAGATATCTTCTACATTCTGGGCACCAATTAAATTGACAGAAAAATCAGCAGAATCCCCATCTTTTGAAAAGATACGGAAAGAAAGATGTTCTTTCTCAACGATAATATCTTCTGTCCACAAATCCAGTTTTTCTTTTGTTGAACATAATTTTTGATTCTTAACTTTGATTTTTGTCCCGCTTTGGCGGGATTGATTTTGAATTATTTTATTGTCTCCATTAAAAATAGCCAATCCATCTTCCGGTAAACTTTCTATTAGTTCAAATTTAGCCTTTATAATGTTCTCTTGAGAGCCAAAGGTTGAAAGGTGTTGTTCTGAAATACCGGTTAAAATACCTATTCGAGGCTCTAACATTTGACAAACATCTTTTATCTTACCTCTTTCATAAGCCCCAATTTCGGCAACAAAAATCTCATGCTCTTTTTTAAGTTCTTTTAAAATGCTTTGAGCAATACCAATTTCAGCATTAACGTGTTCTTTTGTTTTCAGTACCTTGTCTCCAAATTTCTCATATAAAATCGCGTAGAGGAACTCCTTGGTTGACGTTTTACCGTAACTTCCTGTAATCCCAATGACTAATAGGTTTTCAAATCTCTTTATCTTGAGCTTAGCTTTTTTTAAAATCCTTTTTATCAAAAAATATGTTGGAATTTGAAACAAAAGAACAATTAAAGAAGAAATTATTGGAGTTATAAGAAGCAAAAAGAGCAATAAAAGATAAAATATAAAATTTGGCAAAGAAAAGATATAAAAAAGAATAACTCCTTCAAGTATCACCCCCGACAACAAAACCAGGATTATCTTTTTCGTAAATTTTGGGATTTTAACTCTCCAAAAACCAGAAATTATTTTTTTAAATTTTTGGGTCTCAAAATGGGCCCGCAATCTTCTCGGATGATATTCTTTCAGCTGCCAAAGCCAAATCCAAAAAAAGAAAGTTTTGACTACTAAAAGAAACCAAAGGATTAGAATGATAAGTCTCATATTAAAAATTCTTTAATTTTTTCAGCTAAAAGTTTTGGATTTTCCAGGTAGGGAGCGTGTCCTATTTTTTCTAAAACTTCCAATTTTGAATCTTTAATTTTTCTTTTTAGTAACTTTGCATCACTTAAAGGAGTTATTCTATCTTCACTCCCCCACAAAATTAAAGTTCTTACTTTTATTCTATCAAGATAATGAGTTAAATCCTCCTCAATCACTTTTTTAAAGGTCTCTTTTAAATACCCTTGAAGTTGAAGGTAGTCTGTTTTGCCTACTATAAATTTATAAAATATTTTTCGCAAAGAATAATATCCTGGCAAAAAAGAAAATTTCTTAAAAAATGGTGAAGCATACTTCAAAACTGTTTTTTTTAAACTATTTTTTGCTTGAACCCCGGCTGCAGAAATCAAGATTAATCCTTTAAGTCGTTCCGGATTTTTAGCAGCAAATTTTATGGCCATTCTTCCTCCGAAAGAGTGCCCCAATAAAAAAAATCCTTCTTTGAGTTCAGGATAAATCTCTAAAAAATTTTCAAACCATTCAACATAATCATCCAAAGTCCAAGGCTTTTTCAATTCATTTTCTGGTCTAAAGCCGGGAAGATCAGGGATAAATATCCTTATTCCTTCTCTTTTAAGGATTTCTTTAACTTTATTCCATTTTTCTTTTGAACTTTGCCAACCATGCAAAATAATTAGAGTTTTCATTTTCTTGGAATAACTTTGAAGCTTCACCCTTACACCAAAAAAATATTTTCCTTCGCAAAAATATTTATTAATGTTTCAAAAAGGGAATTGTTTTTGGGTGTGAGGGCAAGTATTTTTGTAAAACTTTAGGGACGTTTATCTTGCCATCTTTTCTCTGGTAGTTCTCTAAAACGGCAATCAAGATTCTTGGAGACGCCAAGACCGTATCATTTAAGGCATAAACATAGTGATTTTTGCCTTTTTTGTCTTTATATTTTATATTCAATCTTCTTGGTTGCCAATCGGTTAAATTAGAAGCGGAATGGGTCTCGCCATAAGAGTTCCTTGATGGCATCCAGGTTTCAATGTCGTACATTTTATACTTTCCTGCTCCCATATCACCGGTACAAATCTGAATTACTCGGTAAGGGAGCTCCAATTCCTCTAAAATTTCCTGGGAGATTTTTTTCATCTCCTCAAGCCAATAGTTTGACTCTTTGACATCATCTTTACACAAAACAACCTGTTCAATCTTCATAAATTCGTGAAGCCGGTAAAGCCCTTTGGTATCTTTCCCATAACTCCCTATTTCAGATCTGTAACATTGAGAAAAACCACAAGCCTTTAAGGGTAAATCCTTTTTCTGGAAAGTCGTATCGGCAAAGTAAGCGAGAATGGATGGCTCTGCTGTCCCTACCAAAAATAATGGTTCTTTAATCTCTTCTCCAGAAGCTAATTTACCGGGATTGGCAATTTGATAAACATCTTCTTTGCCGAAAGGAAAATGCCCCGAGCCAATAAGGGCGAATTCTCGCAAAATAGTCGGTGGTATCATTGGAACGAAGCCTTTGCTAACTATTTTTAAGAAGGCGTGCCACAACAGGGAAAAATGCAATAAAGCTGCTTCATTTTTTAAATAGTAACCTCTAAAGCCCGAAGCTCGAGAACCCTTTTCAAAATCAATCAAATCCAACTCCTCTCCAAGCTGCACATGACTTTTTACAGGAAAATCAAATTTTGGTATCTTACCCCAAGAATATACCTCTTTGTTGTAAGACTCATCTTTCCCCAAAGGAGTATCATCAGAATAAACATTGGGAGTCAAAAGCAGTAACCGTGCATATTCTTTTTCTACCCCGCTAAGTTCTTCAGCTAAAGGTCTTATTTTCTCTTTCAATTTTTTAGCTTTCTCGATGTCTTTTTTACCTAATTTTTTCTTTTCAGCCCTCAATCCCTCTGACTCTTGAATGAGCTTTCTTCTTTTTGCATCCAAGTCTAAAACCTTATCTACTAAAGAGGAATCAATATTTTTTTCCTTACAAATTTTTTTTACTTTTTGGGGATTTTCTCTAATGAATTTTATGTCGAGCATAAAGAATAATGCGAGGGCATTTGCTGAAGGGAGCATTTCGCAGCCAAGCCCGAGAATAAATCTGTATTTCCTTTAAGCTAAGGGAGGCTTGGCGAGAAAGAGCTGCAGCCGGTGAAAGAGTTATTATTACCTCTGGCTGACAGCGTGCTCCCTGAAGCAAGATGCCCGAGCAGCTATTTCGGCCTCATCGTCGGGAATAATATAACCTCCCTCAAACTGTGGGAATTAGTTAATAAAGCCACTAATCTATCTATTCCCATGCCAAACCCAGCAGCCGGAGGCATACCGTACTCTAAAGCTTCCACAAACTCTTTGTCCATCCGTTGAGACTCTTGAAAGCCCTTCTTGTGTAATTCTTCTTGTTCTTTAAATCTTCTTTCCTGTTCCAATGGATCATTAAGCTCAGAAAAAGCATTAAGCAACTCCATGCCAGCTGCTACCATTTGAAAATTAGCTAACTTGGAAGGGTCTTTGGGTAAAGCCTTAGCTAAAGGTTGAAAACCCAAAGGATGATGAATAATGAAGGTAGGACTCCAAATCTTTGGCTTGCAGAATTTCTTGTAAATCTCATCGGCAATCTCTGCTTTTGGTCTCTCTTTTTCCACAGGAACACCGAGCTCTTTCGCTTTTTTTTGCAAAGTCTCTTGACTAATATCTTCTAAATTTATTTTTGTATACTTTTGAAGTAATTGAGAAAATTCAATTCTTGCCCAGGGGGCTTTAAAGTTCACTTTTTTGTTTTCGTACTCTATTTCTAAAATTCCAAAGATTTTTTTCAACAAGAATAAAAACATCTTTTCTGTCAATTTCATCATCTCTTTATAATCGGCATAAGCCCAGTAAAACTCAAGCATGGTAAAGTCTGGATTATGAGCTTTATCTATGCCCTCGTTGCGAAAACATTTTCCAATCTCATAAACTTTTTCAAATCCACCAACAAGTAGTCTTTTTAAGTATAATTCTGGAGAAATTCTTAAATACAAATCTATGTCCAAAGCGTGCATATAGGTCTTGAAAGGCTTGGCCCTTGCTCCGCCATAGATTGGCTGCAAAATTGGAGTTTCCACCTCTTGAAATCCTTCTTTCTCTAAAAACTCCCTTAAAGCTTTTAAAATCTTTGTTCTCAATTCAAATTTCTTTTTCACCTCTTCATTGAATATTAAATCTAAATATCTCTTCCGGTACCGTTCTTCAATATCTTGAATCCCATGCCATTTTTCAGGGAGAGGCGTTAAAGATTTAGCAAGTATTTTATAATCAGAAGCTTCAATGGTTTTTTCTCCAGTTTTAGTTTGAATAATCAATCCCTTTAATTCGATAAAATCTCCGATGTCAAAATTATCTTTAAAAAATTTATAACTTTTCTCTCCTACCTTATCTTTCCTCAAAAGTCCCTGCAAAAATCCCGAGCCGTCTTGAACATCAATGAAACTCGCTCCTCCGTGAGTTCTTATACCCCTTATCCTTGCTGCGAGCACTACTTCTTTACCTTCAGATTTTAACCTGGTGAAATTACTAATAACCTCTGAAATCTTATGAGTCCTTGAGGAGTTGAGCGGATAAGCATTTATTCCCTTGGTTAAAATCTTCTTTAATTTATCTATTCGATTTTTTCTCAAATCAGCAATATTTACCATACCCCGTAGAGAAATTTCGACAATTAACAATTCAGCATTTGAAGAAGTTACTGAATTTGCATAGCCTAATTTCTCAGGGTTTTAATGATCAGCAAAAGTATTTTAATTATGATGTTTTTCTTTGAAAAACATTAGTCAAAATTCTTCTACTGGGCATACCCCGTAGAGAAATTTCGACTAACTTCGTTATTAGGTTTTCTTTCAGAAAACCTTGTCGAAATTCTTCTACGGGGCATATACCTATTATAACCAAAAAATCTCAAATCTCAAGTTCCCCGCCAAAG
>Ga0066639_10004050_pt1 | contig 12540 bp, 13 predicted proteins | sample CryGeyCG2114_010_2_FD_59504 | JGI IMG/M metagenome (GOLD analysis project Ga0066639, IMG submission 59504) | Groundwater microbial communities from aquifer - Crystal Geyser CG10_big_fil_rev_8/21/14_0.10 | ecosystem: Environmental > Aquatic > Deep subsurface > Groundwater | place: USA: Utah...
CGAGCAATTGGGTCAGCACTACGAGGGAAAATGTCTCGCGCAGAAGATTCATTTATTAGTCTTACTGATGCACCGGTTCAGGCTCGATATTATGAAGCTCGTGTGCTCAATTTTATCCATTTATGGAAAAATATTGGTATTACCGTGAGTGCTTTTATATTGATTATGTTCTTAGGAGCGGATAGTTATTTAGCGCGAGAAGCTGTTCACATTGAAGCACGTACACCGGGTGGAGCACATGCGGTTGAATTGACACAGGTAACGGTCCTGCAAGCAGAAGCAAAGACATTTAATCAATTGATATATCTTATTCAAGACACACAAGCAGGGCAGGTAGTATGGGAAGATGTTATATCAAAAATGTTAACACATGCAGGGGGTGATATAACGCTACGACACCTTGCGGTCAATGGGAAGGGCATTGTATTGCTTGGCTCAGCGACAGACGAAACAAAGTTGTTGATATTCAAAGAGAGGCTCATTAAAGATCCGTTATTTATTACTATCTCATTACCACTGAGCAATATAAAATCAAACCCAAACGGATCGGTTGATTTTACGTTATCTATGAGTCTTGGTGAGATTCAATAATCTCACTGAGAGCATGTTTGAATACTTTTGTGATTTCCTTCATATGAGATGAACTTATTTTTTGTAAAACAAAATCAGCAGCTTTCTTTTTATTACGCGGAGAGCGAACGCCGATGCGTAAACGATAAAATTCTTTTGTTGTGAGGGCAGATATAATATTTTCAACTCCTTTATGTCCACCAGCGCCACGTCCAAATGAAAGCTTATATGACCCGAGTTCAATATCGGCATCATCGTGTATGATGAGGAGCTCGCGTGTCTTTGTATGAAATTTTTTTAGAGTTTCTCGTGTAAACGCACCAGAGGTATTCATATATACGGTGGAAGTAACGAGGGTTAACTTTTTTTGAGGTGGATGTGCGTCAAAATATTCACGCGCATAATGAATAAATAACAAACCTACATTATGGTAGGTATTTTCATATTGAGTATCAGGGTTTCCAATACCAATAAAAAGATGCGGAATCATATTGCTAATTGTAACGCATTATTGTAAAATAACGATAGTATTTTCTTTATGCTTACAAGTTTTAAAAAAGTTTTAGCATCTGCCTGGGAGACACTTGAAGTGGTGCTTATTGCCGTTATAACGGTATTTCTTATACGGACGTTTCTTATACAACCATTTGTGGTAAGTGGCGCAAGTATGGAGCCGAATTTTTCTGATGGAAATTATTTACTTATAGATGAGATTACCTATCGATTTAGAGAGCCCTTGCGAGGTGAAGTTGTTGTATTTGAATATCCTCTCAATCCAGAGCTTTTCTTTATTAAACGAGTTATTGGTATGCCGGGTGAGCATGTTTCGTATGATAATGGAAAAGTAAGAATTTCAGATGGAGATAAGACCGTTGTCATTGATGAAGCATATCTTCATCTTGGAGATAAAGTTGTTGATTTTTTTGATGATATTACTTTAGAAGATGATCAATATTTTGTTCTCGGAGATAATCGCTATAAGAGCTTTGATTCACGGAATTGGGGTTCAGTCACGAGGGATGAAATTGTAGGTATTGCTCGGTTGCGTATCTTTCCGTTAAGTAATTTTAGAATATTTGAAGCACCGGTGTATTAATATGGAGAATACGGGGAAAACAAAAGCGAAAAAACAAGTACTGCAGAGTCCAAAAGGCATGCATGATATCTTGCCGCAAGATCAGCCATTATGGGACAGAGTGTATCGTATAGCTCGTGATGTTTCTGAATATTACAATTTTAAACATATTGAAACACCAATGGTTGAACGGTCAGAACTTTTTGAGCGATCAATAGGAGAGGCGACTGATATTGTTGAAAAGCAAATGTTCACTTTTAAGACGAAGAGTCGTGAGTCGTTAACGCTTAGACCAGAAGGAACCGCAGGCATTGCAAGGAGTTATATACAACATGGATTAGGACAATTAGGACTTCCACTCAAATTATATTCAGCTGGCTCTATGTTTCGATACGAACAGCCACAGGCAGGACGTTATCGAGAGTTTCATCAGATAGAGTGCGATATTATCAGCGTTGAAAGTAATCCTATTTATGATGCACAGGCTATTTTAGTTTTTTGTAGAATTCTTGAAGTGCTAAAAATAAAAGATTTACGCGTGGCGGTAAATAGTATTGGGTGTAAAAGTTGTCGGCCAGTATATCGAAAAAAATTACAAGCATATTATAAATCACATAAGCGAGCATTATGCGCTCATTGTGTGAGTCGTCTTGATAAGAATCCATTGAGGCTTCTTGACTGCAAGGAAGAAAAATGCCGAGCATTACGAGAGGATGCGCCTATTATGATTGATAATCTATGTAAGGTATGCCGTGAACATTTTAAACATGTATTGGAATATCTTGATGAGCTTGAGCTTCCGTATATGCTTGATCATTATTTAGTTCGCGGACTTGATTATTATACGAAGACAGTTTTTGAAATATTTACTGGCGAAGAAACAGTGAACGCCTTGGGTGGTGGCGGAAGGTATGATTATTTAATTGAGATGTTGGGAGGTAAGATAACTCCTGCGGTTGGTTGGGCCATGGGCGTTGAGCGCGTTATTGAGCATATTAAAACACAAGGGATTAATATCGGTATTCGCGCTAAGAAAAAAATCTTCATAATTTATATTGGTGAATTAGCAAAGAAGAAAGCATTAGGACTGATTGAAGAGTTGAGAAAGAATAATATAGATGTTGATGAATCATTAGGGAGAGAGTCTCTTAATGCGCAATTGCGCATTGCAGATAAGTCGGGAGCTCCGCTTGCGCTTATTTTTGGGCAGAAAGAAGCATTTGAAGAGAGTATTATTATTCGTGATTTAGCGACAGGCATTCAAGAAACTGTTCCATTGGAAAAAATGGCGGCAAGTGTTAAGAAAAAGCTAAAAAATAAAGGATGATTGAGTGTTTATTTTGCAGTATGGTGGCTAAAAAAATCCCCGTGGAAATCATCTATGAAGATGAAACAACGCTTTCATTTTTAGATGTAAATCCACTTGCGCAAGGACATGCGCTCGTTATTCCTAAAATGCACGCAGAAACAGTACTGGAATTATCTGAAAAAGAAGTACATACATTATTTTCGGCTGTTAAAGAGGTGACGAGAAAAATACAAGGAGGACTTCATCCGGATGGATTCACTATTGGTATAAATCATGGCAAAAAAGCAGGCCAGGCGATAGACCATATGCACGTACACATTATTCCTCGCTTTGAAGGAGATGGAGGCACGAGCATGCATGGGGTAGTACATAACCCTCCCGAGGAGGATTTGCAAAAAACAGCGGAACGTATTAGAATAAAGCACTCATAAACAAAAGGGGGTTTGTAGGTGTCTACGGCATAATAATAAGAATGTTAGATATAATAAATACATTATGGAAGTAAAAAAGAAAGATTCAGAATCATCAAGTGCGCTGATTTATAGGTTTACTAAAAAGCTTCAACAGAGCGGTATTTTACGTGAGGCACGAAAACGCCGATTTAGAACACGACCGGTAAGCCGAATCAAAAAGCGACTTTCAGCACTCCACCGTGCAAAGAAAAAAGAAGCATACGAGAAAGCCAAAAAAATGGGTTCATTATAAGGCCTCTATGCCACTTAAAGAGCGTATACAACAGGATGTCAAAGAAGCACTCAAAGCGGGTGATGCATCACGCGTTGAAGTTTTACGTTCTCTTGTTTCAGTAATTTCAAATAAAGAAATTGCAAGCGGAGAACGTGAAGTAGGTCTTTCAGAAGAAATCATTTTTGGAGTTTTAAAAAGTGAAGCAAAAAAACGCGCCGAAGCGCGTGATTTATTTTTAAAAGGAAATAGAGAAGAGCTCGCAGATAAAGAAGCAAAAGAATTAGAAATAATAAAAACATATTTACCAGAGGAAATGGATACAGGTGAAGTGCAAAAAATAGTAGATAGAGAAATTGAACTTCTTAGAGAATCAGGAAATGACATCTCGTTTGGAGACGCGATGAAAGCTGTTATGAAGCAGTTACAAGGGAAAGCAGATGCTAAAAAAGTGAGCGAGATGGTTCGAGAAAAGATTGGTGGAAAATGAAGCGAATTATTATCACGTCTTCGTGCGTCCGATTTAAGCCATTAGAAAAACCTATTGCGCTCATGGTTAAGACGCTTATGGAAGAGATGTCTATTGAAGGTTTCCTTGAGATATCTTTAGTTGATGGGAATCGTATGAACAAGAATGTGCTTGCTTATCAAGGGAGTGCAGATTTCCCTCGTCCGGATATTACCGGTACTTTCTTAGGAGAAATATATCTCAACCCAACCTACATCAAGAAACACCAGGAGTCACTCACCTTTATGGTTATTCACGGATTTCTTCATACTGTGGGATATGACCATATGAAAAGAAATGATAGAATAAAGATGGAGAAGAAAGAAGGACAGCTCTTCAAAAAGTTGAAGGGTCTATCTTTAGATTAGTTTTTATAAGTCATTTCAAAGGAGAGGTAATCATAAAAGCGTTGATGACAAATTATATTGTTGGTCTTGATATAGGATCAAAAACTATTAAAGCAGCTGTTGGGGAAATAAAAAGAGATGGGAATCTCTCTGTTCGTGCATTGTTTACCGGACCATCGGCAGGAATAAAAAAAGGTGTCGTGGATGATATCGGAGATGCAACGCAAGCACTTTCTCCGATATTAACAGAGATTAAAAAAAGATATCGATCAGCAGATGCGAGAATGTTCGTTGGGATTGGAGCAAGTGATCTTAAAGTGCATTCTTCTATCGGCGTAGTTGCCGTTTCACGGGCTGATTATGAAATTTATGGAGATGATATCTCGCGTGCTATTCAGAGCGCGGGAGCAGTGAATACGCCACCAAATCGTATGATTCTTCATGCGATTGTTAAAGAATATATTGTTGATGGAGTTACTGATATTAAAGATCCGCTTGGTATGAACGGGAACCGGCTTGAAGTTAATAGTCTTATTATTGAAGTATTTGCACCTGCTATTAAAAATATGAGTAAGTGTATTGAAATGCTCGGGAGTAAAATTAAAGATTTTATATTAACACCGCTTGCAGACGCTCGTGCGGTGCTCAGTAAAGAGCAAAAAGGACTTGGGGTTGTGGTGATAGATATTGGATTCGGAAAAACAAGTATGTGTGTCTATGAAGAAGATAAGCTTATGCATGCCGCAATCTTCCCGGTTGGCTCGGGGAATATTACCAATGATATTGCCATTGGTCTGAGAATCCCAGTTGCTATGGCAGAAACGATTAAAATATCTTTTGGCTCAGCACTTTCAAAAGACATTTCTGTTCGTGAAACCATTGAACTTTCAAAAATAAAAGAAGGAATAAAAGGCGTAGCAAAGAAAAAATTTATTGCTGAAATCATCGAAAGTAGACTTTCTGAAATTTTTGAATTTATTAATAATGATTTAAAATTAATTACCAAAGCAGGTAAGCTTCCTGCAGGAGCAATCCTCGTGGGTGGCGGAGTGAAAATACCCGGCATTGTTGAGCTTGCTAAAAGAGAGCTTGCCTTACCAATTCAGTTAGGGATTCCTGACGCAAAAAATATAGAAATCACGACCAACGAACTTGCGCTTCAATTAGAAGATCCGACATTCGCATGTTCCTATGGATTACTTCTATGGGGATATGATACGCTTACAGAGTCAAAGCCACTCCCTATCCCCGGGAAGGGCGCATTAAAAAAAATATTAAGATATTTTGCACCATAATTTATGAAAAAAAATAAAAAAAATATTTCAAAAAGAAAATCAACTGAGAGCAGAATTCAACCAGAAAGCCACGCGGCAAAGATTAAAGTTGTTGGTGTTGGAGGAGGAGGGGGCAACGCAATTTCGCGCATGGCCGAGACTATTGGCGTTCGCGGAATAGAATTTATTGCAGTCAATACTGATTCACAAGATCTTGATTATTGTAATGTTAAGAAAAAGATTTATATTGGTAAAAGTTTAACGCGTGGATTGGGAACAGGCATGAATCCTGACATTGGTCGCCAAGCAGCTGAAGAAACACGTTCAGAAATAGCGGAAAGTTTGAAAGGAGCAGATTTGATATTTTTAACTATTGGACTTGGAGGCGGTACCGGATCAGGAGCTGGGCCAGTTGTTGCAGAAGCGGCCAGAGAGAGTGGAGCGCTCACCGTTGCCGTAGTTACTAAGCCTTTTGCTTTTGAAGGCTCACAGAGGGCGCGTATTGCCAATGAGGCTCTTGCAAAGCTTAAAGAGAAGGTTGATACTCTTATCGTTATCCCAAACGATAGGATATTTAGTATTATCAGGAAGGATACGCCCCTTATGAAGGCTTTTGAGTATATTGATGACGTATTACGTTCCGCGGTACAAGGCATCTCTGAGCTTATCGCATTACCGGGTATTGTGAACGTTGATTTCGCAGATGTTCGTGAAATTATGAAAGATGCAGGCCAAGCGCTTGTAGGTATTGGCTTTGGAACAGGAAACGATAGAGCAATCAATGCTGTTAATCAGGTGATCAATTCACCGTTGTTAGAAATTTCAGTTGAAGGCGCGCGTGGCGTTCTCTTTGGCGTTGCAGGGAGTAGAGATTTACGTATGACTGAAATTAACGAAATAGCAAAAGTAATTTCAGCTTCAGTTGATCCATCTGCAAAAGTCATTTTTGGTGCCTATCATGACCGTAAACTTAAAGCTGGACAGCTTAAAGTAACGCTTATAGCAACGGGCTTTAATGGGCAAATTATTCGCTCGCATGAACCAAGCCCATCAATTTCTCTTTTTACTGATTCAGTAAAAAGAGAAATGCCATCAGTGCAACAAAAAAACGATGAAGAAAAATTTGTAAAAGAAGATATAGATAAAAAAGCAAAGGATAAGGAAAAGAAAGACGAAGACATTTGGGAGATTCCTACGTTTTTGCGAAAAAAGAAATAGCGTGAAATAAAATATCCTCCTGCGAGAGGAAGCAGATGTATCTTCCTCACGGAGGATATTTTATTTCACTAATTTAACAACATAGGAATTGTAGTAGGATTAGGGAATATGGCAAAAAACGCAGGAATGAGGATGAGTGTTTGAGGAGAGGGGTGGTAGAGGAATGTTCATGAGAGGCATTCTTTGTTAGTATAATTATTTTACCGAATAGACCATGCTTGATTCGGGGAGAACCCATCAAGACGAACTAACAGAGAGATTATATCTCTAATTCGCGCGAATAAGCGAATAGTTTAATATATAGGCGAGCGTTATATAATATCCGGGACAACTTTTTTAAGTTGTTTTTTTGTTATCGCGCCGAGACGGATGATTCGCGGGATTTGTGTAGTAACGTCAATAATCGTTGACGGTTTGCCGATAGGGGATTTACCCGCGTCAATATAGAGTGCAATCTGAGGGTTAATGTTGAAAAAATGATATGGCTCAGTAATGGTTTTTGGCGCTGATGAACCTGTCATATTGGCCGAAGGAGCGGCAATAGGAAATCCTGCATTTTGGGCAATACGGCGAGCTATAGGGTGTTTATCAAGCCGTACCGCAATGGTATCTTTCCCACCGGTAAGAAGAGAAGGTAGTTTCTCATTTTTATACATCACAAGTGTAAGAGCTCCAGGCCAGAAGGCACGCATAAGCTTTTTTGCGATTAGAGGAACTGCACGTGTGAAATGATACACATCATCTTTTCTCCCTATAAGGATAACAAAACCTTTCTTGTGCGGACGTCCTTTCACCATAAGAAGTTTTCTGAGAGCTTTTTCATCAAGTGCATTTGCTCCCAAGCCATAAAGCGTTTCAGTAGGGAAGACTATGAGCTTATGATCTTTGAGAAAAGTAACAGCATGAGAAATTATCTTTGCATTAATACGCTTCGGATTAATTTTTACAATCATTACAGCATTCCTTGTATTAAGTGAATATTCCGAGAATAAGATTAGCGAAGGTGAAATAAAGTGTTATTGCAACAATGTCAGAAAGGATAGTATCAAGAGGTCCACCAGTGATAGCTGGGTCAAATTTTAATTTAGCTAAGAGCCAGGGGATAAGTATGGCGATATGCATAGAGATGACAATAGAAATTAATATAGAAACACCCAATATCATACTAATAAGTAGATTACCCCAGACGATATAGGAAATAGTCATCATACTCATAGACAAGATAAAAGAAAGACCAAGCCCGACTCGAACTTCCTTAAGAAGATATTTTGAGAAATTAAATTCTTCATCAAGTGTCGCGCTACGGATAAGCATTGTTTCGCTTTGTACTGCAGCTGCTCCAGAGATATAGGTGACTGCGGGAATAAATGCGGCGAGTAACAGTTGCGATGCGATAGTTGTTTGAAATGTTGCAATGACTGATGCGGCAGCAATACTCCCGAGGAGTCCAATCAGAAGCCACGGAAGCCGTTTTTTAATGAGTATGAGCGGTGTGGCTTTTGTAATATTTTTAGTTGTAGTTCCAAAGTGATGGATGCCTGCACCTTGGAGTGTTTGTTTAAGATCTTTTTGACGAAGTATATCGATAATAGTATTGTATGGGACGGTTCCTAAAAAGTGGCCCTCTGCATCAACAACAGGAATTTCCTTTAAATTATGTTGTACGGCAAGTACGGTGAGTCGTTCTTGAGATGTATGGGGGCGTATAGTAATGAGCTCTTGCGTCATAGTATCTCCTATTAATGAATGTGCCTCACGCCTGAAAGCTTCTTTAATTGAAAGAACACCTACAAGAAGATTCTTTGTATTAACGATATAGATATAATTAATTGCATCAAATTTTTTAGCATTACGAAGAAGTTCATGCTCAACCTCATGAATAGGCGTAGATGCAGAAAAAGTTGGTACGTCCCGTATCATAAGTTGTTCTGCTATAAAAGGAGATGATTTTTTAGGCAATGTTGTATCCATGAGCTCTCTATAGTATAAGTATACCGCGTTTAATCTCTCTTTTGCAGATAAGCATCAAAAGAAGGCGTTTTAAATTAACTGTGTAATGTTAAGGTATGGGGAATTGTTCTTCTATTATATCGCCATTTAATGAATTCAATGATACCTACTTTTACCATAAGATAGACAAGAACGAGAAGAAGTAATGGATAGGCAAGCGGGGTCGTTTGAAGAAATGCATTAAAGAAGGGATGATAAAGAGCAAAACCAATAGCCGAAAGACCAATCATAACAGCAAATAAAAGATAATGATTATCAAGGAATTTTGTTTTATAGAGTGGTGTGGTGAGTGATTTAAGCGCAAAAATACTGATAAGCGCGTCGGCACCAACCGCTGCAAAGAAAAAGCTTTGTAAATGGACAAGCTCATAAAGATTCATTTTTGAAAGGAATACAAAAAGACCAATCAGTAACACATCACCTAAAAGACCAGCAATGAAAATAAGAGACCTCGTTTCAGGGTTTAATATTCTTTCATTTCGAGGGACGGGTGGTCGCTTCATAACATCTTTCTCTCCACGTTCAAAAGCAAGCGCAAAATTAGGAAGACCATCTTCTACCAAGTTAATCCACAATATTTGAACTGCAGTAAGTGGTAGTGGCAATCCTAAGATGAGTGCTCCCGTTACAAGTATAATTTCAGTAAAAGCTCCATTGAGAAGGAAGATAATAACTTTTCTGATATTATCGAGCGCAATACGCCCTTGTTTAATTGCTGAAACGATAGTTGAAAAACTATCATCAAGAAGAACTAATTCGCTTGCCTCTTTTGCAATATCAGTACCAGAGCCAAGAGCTACGCCAATATCAGCCGCCTTTAATGAAGGTGTATCGTTAACACCATCTCCAGTCATAGTCACGGCTTCACCGTTGCTCTGAAGCGCGCGTACAATACGTAATTTATGCGTCGGGGTAACACGAGAAAAGATATGTACTCGACGAACTACGTGTTGTAATGCATCATCTGAAAGCGCATCTATTGCTGTGCCATCCATCAGTGCATTATCTTGTATATTGAAGCCAAGCTCTTTCCCTATTGCTCGCGCAGTAAGGCGATGATCACCAGTGAGCATAATAATGGTAATACCGGCAAGGCGTGTTTCTATAACTGTTTTATGAACATCTTCTCGAATTGGATCTCTTAGAAGACCCATACCAAGGAAAGAAAGGTTAGTTATGAGCGCATGGATACTTTCAGGATTGTCTAGGGAAAAAGTTTTATGTGCAGGAAGCTCCCGAGCACAAAGGCCAATCACACGAAAGCTTTGGTTAGCAAAAGATTCATTATCTTTTTGAATGGATTCTTTATTTTTAGTATTTGATTTTTCAAGAAGCGTTTCAATAGCACCGGTAACTAAAAGAAGATAGCCAGTCTCTGTTTTATGCAGAGAAGCCATATATTTTTTAAAATTATCAAACGGTAAAAATGCAACTTGCGGTAATGTTTTGTGGGCTTCTTCAAGCGTTTTTCCTGAAGCAAGGAAAAATTTTAATTTTGCTTGATCAGTTGATTCACCTCGTATGATGTGTTTTCCATCAACTTCATCTATAAGTGCTTCATTGGCGAGTCCAAGAACATATAATGCACGAGTATGTGTTTGAGGGGTTTCATCTACCAAGTGCATTTTTTCAAGCTTCATCTTTCCTTCGGTAAGTGTCCCTGTTTTGTCAGTGCAAATTACCGTAGTTGAGCCAAGCGTTTCAGCTGCAATGAGGCGTTTAATCAGTCCCTTTTTTTGATAGATTTTACGCGCACTTACTGCAAGGACAACAGAAAGAGCAGCAGGTAACCCCTCAGGAATCGAGGCAACCGCAACCGCAACTGCAGTTGTAAGCATTTCAAAGAGTGGACGTCCTTGAATAATGCCGGTTATAAGAATAATAATAACCGCTCCACTCGATATAAAAGCAAGCAATCGACCAAGGTGAGCAATGCGTTCTTGTAATGGTGTTTTCTCTTCTTTTATATCGTGCGTAAGTTCAGCAATCTTTCCTATTTCAGTGCGTGTACCTGTTTCTGTGACAACTGCCCGTGCTTCGCCACCTTCTACAACCGTGCCCATATAAACCATATTAGAACGATCAGCAAGCGCGGTTTCTATTGGAAGCGGTTTTATTTTTTTAACTACAGGGATTGATTCACCAGTAAGTAACGATTCATCTACGGTGAGATTTGATGTGTATATAAGTCTGGCATCAGCAGGAATTTTTGAGCCTGATTTGAGTATAATAATATCGCCCGGAACTATTAATGAGGAGGATATTTCATGTGGGGCATGGTTACGTATAACGAAGGCAGTGCTTTTGACTTTTTGTTGAAGAGATGTAAAGATATTTCCTGAATGGAATTCTTGATAAAAACCAATACCGACATTGACACTGACAGCGAGCGCAATAACTACGGTATCAGCTAATGCGCCGATCCATAGAGTAATTCCAGCTGCGATCAGGAGCAGATATATGAGAGGATTTTTAAATTGGCGAAGGAGTAATGCTGACCACTGTGTACTATTTTTTATAGGGAGTTGATTTGGTCCATATCGTTTCATACGATCTTCTATTTCAGAAGATACTAAACCATCCTCTCTTGTTTTGATATTTTGATAGACTTCTTGTAACGTTTGATTGAAATAGGGGTGCATATATACGTATACATCTCGCTCAAAAGAGCGAGATGTATAAAACTAAAAATGTTATATAACCATGTAGCTAGCAGAATTTACAGACATTTGTTGGCTCTTCACTTTTTTTCTCTGCTTTTTCTTTATAATCTGCGCAACATGTATCACAACAAAACTTTTTTCCTTCGCTCGTTACACATTCCTTACAATCTTCTTTAGAGCAATGTGCGCATATATTTTTTTCTTCCATATAACTTTTTTATGTATGTTAAAATAAACGACCTTATATCAAGTATACCATATTTTTTTCATCGAGAGTTAATAGAGCAAAAAGGAGGCTGAAAAAAAGAGGATAACAATACCCGCAATGATAATAACAACCGTTTTCTTTATAATTTCTTTTATTTTCATCACGTTAGAAACAGGAAGTCATGGACTTCCGTAAGTTAGTAATTTGATTACATATCGACATCTTTTCTTTATGGGTGTTTATAAAAGTAAGCATAATGGTGATGTTTCTAATGGGATTCAGACTGCTCTTTATTCATAGTGCTTCCATGGTAGACATCCAGGAGTGTGGTAAATATGGCAAGTATTAACGGCCCATAGATAATACCTATAATACCAAATAATTTAATACCACCCAAGATGCTGATAAAGACTAAAAGGGGATGAAGGCTAACTTTATTTCCAATAAGTTCTGGTTTGATAATATTATCAACCATGGAAACAATAAAAAGATTATATACAAGGAAGAGGCTTGCAATGAGAGGGCTTCCCGTAGCAAATAAGTAAATGACTGCAGGCGTAAATACGATATAGGCACCAAGAAATGGTATAAGTCCAAAAAATGCAATAATAACTCCCCAAAGAACTGGAGAAGGTATGCCTACAAACCAAAAACCAAGCCCCCCGAGTAATCCT
>Ga0066639_10004051_pt1 | contig 12540 bp, 13 predicted proteins | sample CryGeyCG2114_010_2_FD_59504 | JGI IMG/M metagenome (GOLD analysis project Ga0066639, IMG submission 59504) | Groundwater microbial communities from aquifer - Crystal Geyser CG10_big_fil_rev_8/21/14_0.10 | ecosystem: Environmental > Aquatic > Deep subsurface > Groundwater | place: USA: Utah...
GGCGGGGCGAGCGAGCAAACAAACTGCCCGCAAAATTCGCAATGTTTAGATTGGTCGGGGCACTGGGAGTCGAACCCAGCCTTCATGCTCCCGAAGCATGCGTACGGCCGATATACTATGCCCCGTGAAACGCGTGAAACACGGCTATTTACCTACTGATTACAATCACTTAATATAATGCTTCTTTTTTACTCCCAAATCAACCTCTTCTTTCTTTTCCTCAATAACGCTTACTGCCGAACGCAATTCCTCGTTAGTTTTTTTTGCTAACTCCCCCACTCTCTTGGTTAAATAATCTTTAATATTTAATTTTGGGTCTTCCAATACTTCGGCTAATAGTGCGTTTAAAATTAAACCAATCTTTGGTCCTGGCTCAATATCTAAAATTTTCATAATATCATCACCGCGAACTTTAAGCATGCCAACCGAAATCGGATCGCTAGAAACTTTCTCAATCAAATATTGTAAATGCCTTAATTTGTATGGCATTGCTTTAGGTACGCCAGAACCCAGCCTATCGGCAATTCTCAAAGACAACAAATCCTTGAATTTGTCAACACCACCGGCTCGCTTTAATAATCGACGTACCCCAGCTTCAGAAACCTCATCCACGTTATAATAAAACATGTGATTACGGATTAAGTGAGACACCTGATTAATCAGTTCACGTGAAACATTCATCCTTTCTAAAAATTTAGTGGCAACTTTAGCCCCCACAATATCGTGATTATAAAAAGTTGCATCTGGCCCATCCCCTCTTTTAGTTTGTGTCTTAGCGATATCGTGGAACAACGCAGCCAGCCGAACTGGCAAAGAATATTTCTTATCAGCTGTAATTTGTAGCGACTTTATTGAGTGTTCATAAATTGAATAAATATGATGTTTGTTTTGAGCGACATCAACTCCTTTAGCCAGCTCTGGCAAAACGTACGGCAAGACTCCGGTTTTTCTCATAAGCTCTATCCCCTCTGCTGGATTATCACTCATAATAATTTTAAATAATTCGTCTCTGATGCGTTCCGCAGAAATTACCAGTAAATTACTGGTAAAAAAAGAAATTACCAGTAAAATTTTACTGGTAATTTTAAATTCCAGTAAAACTGCAAATCTAATTGCCCGCAAAATCCTTAGAGCATCTTCGCCAAACCTCTCCTTGGGGTCCCCAACCGTCGAAATAAGCTTATTTTCGATATCTTTCTGACCATTAAATGGATCAATAATTCTATCCCCATCAAGTGCAATAGCATTAATAGTAAAATCCCTTCTAGCCAAATCATCTTCCAATTTACTGGTAAAATTTACTTTATCGGGGTGCCTTTTGTCTGAATAACCAACATCTTGCCGATAAGTAGTAACTTCAATTATTGCCAGTATTTTATCCTCGCTCCCCGTCTTAACCATTACCGTACCGAAATCATTCTCATAGACAGATTCTTGGAAAACACGTTGGATATCTTCAGGCAGTGCATTGGTCGTGATATCCCAGTCTTTGGGCTTCCTGTCTATAATCAAATCACGCACGCATCCCCCAACTGCATACGCCTCATAACCAGCCTTTTGCAAAGCCTTGATTATACTGCTGACTTCTTTGGGTAACTTTTTTATAGCCATATTAAGATGATACTACAATTTCCTAAGTATGTCTATTTACTCGCCTATTGACAAGTATCGGCATAATATGATATAATTAAAGATAGTTAGCTCTTTATACAACAGAAAATAACCTTATTATGGAGGGTTTCACGTGAAATATAAAGCATGTAGATATTTTAAAGTAGTAATGATTCTGTCAATAATTACAGCTTGCATTATCCAGCTGTCACTACTGCTAGCGGTCTGCGGGTATGAATCGCGCCCAATTTGCGGGGCTGCGACCTACAATGCCAAGCCAATCGAGCACTTTCGATATGGATACGCCCTAAAGTATATGGACACTCCGAAAAAAACCCAGACGTATAGATACATTTATGAATCTTCGGATGCATTACGATTTAATACAAAAACAGAACAATACCTTAAAGAGCATCCAACAGACATGGTTTACATCAGTACACAGACAGCCGAAGAACCACAACTGCTTGTTATTTTTTCTAACGACTCTCTGGACGAAAAGTGGTTTCGCCCCGAAAAAAATGAAAAATAAGGGTAAAATACGAAAAAGCCGGATACAAAACCCGGCTTTTTTTATTTCTTTTCAACTAATAAAGGTGTGTATTATAGAGCTACAACTGCCTATTTAGCCTAAAAATACGCACATTGTTCCACGTGAAACAATATCTAAAAAGAGAGCATGGCGTTTCACGTGAAACAATTGAAAAAAGGGATACCGTTATTCCTGTACTAGCTATTGATAAGTATTATATAAAGTGCTATAATTAACAATATTAAGCTCTTTTAAACTTAAATATAGGAGGGACAGATATGCGGAAAGAAACGAAAAGGGAGTTAATTGAAGCAACGGCTAAGTTGTTTCAATCTTTGCTCGTCGTGATTTTTATCATTGAGATGTATATAATCAACTATTTGGCCCTTGCTTGCTTATTTGGGCCATACATCAAGGTGTTCGATGCATTTACATATGCAATGATGCCACAATGTACAGGAACAACCGTGAGTTCAGTAGTAGCGCTTATATCGGTCATTATATTAAGCGCGATGTCATTGACGCCAGTAGGGTGGTTTCTAAACACCCGCGTCTCCTTTATAAGGAGAAGTAACTAAGAATGAACCCCAAACGAGCAGTTAAACCTGCTCGTTTTTTTTATTCAATGTTCCACGTGGAACATACAAGATAGGGGAGGTTGGATTACCCTATTTTCTTATTGACAAATATTATATATAGTTCTATGCTAGTATTATTAAGTTCTTTTTAACCTTAATTTAAGGGGGATAGCATGGCTGAAAGTAGTAAAGACCTAGCAGAACATGGGAATGCAAATAAAACAGATGTGTCGCTAAAAACCGAAGAAGATATACAGCTTGAAATAGTCTCAAAAGCAATTGATATAATATTAAAAAGAAATGAGCTTCACAAAATAGGATCTCATCTTCCTCCTAAAAATAATCGTTTTGGTATTACCGTCTTATATAAAGCCGGTTTTTAATTGACCAAAAAAGAAGGAGAGAGTATAATTTTACAAGACCTTCTTTTGTTAAATTATGAGAAGAGTTCTGCGCCCGTAGCTCAATGGATAGAGTACTTGGCTTCGAACCAAGGGGTTGTAGGTTCGAGTCCTACCGGGCGCACCAGAAAGGAAAAAACTGCTCACCCTATTGACTTAATTACAATTCTATGGTATACATAAGATAGACTTTATCTTAAAAAGGAGTTAAATATGATCACAGAGTTTGGTCCTTGCTTTGATATGATGACAAAAAAAAGCAATGGATAAAGTTATAGAGGTTAATGAAGCGCAAAATAAAAGATAGACTTCTTGGAGACTCCATACTACCTACGAAGTTAAACGCAATGCAAGACGCTTTGACCAACCAGGGGAAAATAACATTTTTAATAATCCACGCGACTACTGAGTTGATAGCGGAAGGAATGCTGGTTTTTGCGCAAGCCCCGGAAGCACTTTCGGATCAAGTAGCAATGGTCGCCCAGATACTCAGTGTCATGTTCGCATGGTCAGATACCCCCCCACTAACCGGCGCCAAAGAATGGCCGCCGGTTATATTTTTTCAATATATATCTATATCAAGACCGCGTCTCATATTGAATAAAACTATTATATCTGCTAAATTTAATACTATGAAAGGGATTATTTTAGTTGGTATACTGGCAAGTAAGCGAACAATTTGCCCTGGCGACTAATAAAAAATTTGTTACCAATTTATATAAACCAAAATGTCTACAAAATTTGAATGCGAGGTTAGATTTTTTATTGCAGACATTGACGTCTTTAAAAAACACCTTAAAAACATAAAAGCAAAGCTTTTGTTCCCATATACATTTACCGATTATTATTATAAACCGCAAGGCAAAAAATGGAATCCAGAAATTAATAATTTAAGGATTAGAGATTGGTAAAAGCCTAAAAAACCCACTAGTATCTATTTTGTTACAAATGAGATTATCAAGGTTGGTCAATTAAAATTTAAACTAGCGATTTATCAAGATTGGAAAATTCTACTCTTTTCAGGGGAACTCAAAAAATGCCAAGAGATATTAAAAGATTTAGGATGTCAGCCAACCTTTATTATCAAAAAAGAGCAATGCCTATTTTGGGATTTGCCTCATTATGGATTCAAAACAATAGCCGAATATGTGAAGGGGGAAATCCTAAAAAAACTGCTTTAGATATCCAAAAAGCCTTAAAAGTTTTACAAATACCACCAAAACTAGTAACATCAAAAACAATGTCTGCGCTATTTATTAAGAGTAGGCAACAATAGCTTAAGTAAAAGAGTTTACGCAAAAGATTATTTTATTAAATATGCATCCATAGCTCAGCTGGCAGAGCAGCTCGCTCTTAACGAGACGGTCCCAGGTTCGAATCCTGGTGGATGCACCAAAAAACAGAATAACCGTATATCATTATCTTATCGCTTTAAGGAATTTTTGTTAATAGTTCTTATAAAACTTAAAAAGGAGGAAACGTATGAGACTTTTAATTATTATGAGCGACGACAAAGCCGCAGAGTCAATTCATGCGGTGCTAGAAAAAAAACCAGGAGTTGCAATTTACACTTTTGCCACTCCAGATCCTGTGACAATTGATAACCTACAGTTAACTAAGTTTACCCATGCTATCGTTAAAATATGTTCGCATGGAGGGATCAACTGCCTAAATATTCTCAATAAAAAATTCCAAGGCAAACTCATAACTATGGCTTGCGAATGCAGAGGCAACCTACCAAAATACGATCTTAATTTCCCCTTTGAAATAGAGGATTTAAGAAAATTAATTTCCTCATAAAATTTCATGCCCCGCTTATAAAGCGGGGCATTGTTTTTGCCTAATTTATTAATCCATGCTAAATTCGAACCAGTACATTAACACTCAATATGGGAGAAAAAAATGGATGCCATACATGAAAGAATCGCTTTATTGCCGGCCATTCTGAAAAATACAACTTGCTTTTTGTACGAGAAAAAATTTTTGGGCCAACCAACACTAGATTGTCAGTCTTGCCAAGATGATTGCCAGCTTAATTATTTGACCTAGTAGTGCAAAGCGTTCGATTTTGAAACGATTATAAGCGAAAATGGTAAAATTTTTACTAGATTAATCGCCGCTGAACACCCACCAAAAATAATTCTTGAGATTGCGACAGTTGGGCAAATCAAAGCTGCCCAAAAAAATTGCAACGGCATTACCTACTTTGGTATCCCGATGATTCCAAAAAAACCGAGCACTGGTCATTCTTAATGCCTGACCAAACACAACTTAGAAAAATTCAAAAAAGTCTTATTCCAAATGAAGACCTAGAAAGGCCCGATTATACAATCGGGCCTTTCTCTTATTTTTTTCTATTTTTAGCGTGGAACATCTGATGAACGTTTTTTAAATGTTTATCAGTAATATGAGTATACACCTGCGTAGTGGTAATACTGGAATGCCCAAGAATGGCTTGAACCGAACGAATATCAGCGCCACCCATAAGTAAATCAGTCGCCAAAGAATGACGCAAAGTATGAGGAGTCACACGCTTACCAATAATTCCTGCCTTAATCGAATATTTTTTTATTAATCTTTGAATGCTTCGTGTCGTTAAGCGCCATTCGATATCTTTGCCCAATTTTTTGTCTTGGTCTTTATTATAAACACGAACAAATAGGGGAGTTAGCGCATCTTTTCTTTTGTCGAGATATTTTTTTAGAGAGTCAGCAGATGCGTCCGAAACAAAAACTAGCCGAACTTTGCCCCCTTTGCCTCGAACCGTAAATTCCTGTTTTTTTAAATCTACTGAATTTCGATTTAAAGCGCATAATTCGGACACACGCAGGCCAGTAGAAAATAACAGCTCAATTATCGCTTTATCACGCAAACTACGCAGAGTCGCTAAATTAGGAGCTTCTAGGAGCCTTTCTAAATCACTACCATCTAAAAAATCAACCTGTCGCATTGAGCTCTTGCCTAATTCAACTTTTTCTGCCGACAAAGCGCTGACATCGCGCTTAGCTAGATATTTTAGAAAGCTTCTTAGGGCGATTAAATGATAATTCTGTGTATTCTTTTTTAACCCCATTTCTGCCTGATTTTTACCTGCCACTTGATTTTTTTCCCGATTAAGGTATAATCTAAATTGCCTCACAAAATCGGCCGTAATATCTTGAGGCTTTTTAATTTTTGAGAAGTTTAAAAATCTGGTTAAATAACGACGATAATTTTCCACTGTCTTTATAGAACGATTTTTTTCCACTTCTAAATATTCCAAATATTGTGTTATGGCGCTGTTTATATCCATAATTTATCAATATGACCCAACAAAGAGTCGCGCAATAATTATAACAAAAAAACCTAACTTAAACTAATTTGCGTAAAGCAAAATATTAATATATAATAAATAAACTAAAATGCTTACAAAACAAAAGAAAACAAAAGTTATCGGTGAATATAAAACCCATAATAAAGATACGGGCTCTCCTGAAATTCAGGCTGCTTTATTAACCGAGGCAATTAACGAATTAACATTACATTTGAAAAAACACGCCAAAGACAACCATTCTAGAAAGGGTCTATTAAAAATGGTTGCTAAAAGAAAAAAACTCATTGACTATTTAGCTAAGGAAGACGAAAAACGTCATAAGGCACTTCTTAAAGCACTAGGCATTAAAAAATAATTTTATAAATGTCAGTTATAAAGCACAAAGAACAACGAGTCGCATTACTCATAGACACACAAAATATGTATCATTCGGCTAGAAATCTCTACGCCAGTCGAGTAAATTTTAAAGAAGTATTAAAGCTATCAGTCAACAACAGAAAACTAATTAGAGCTATCTCCTACGGAATAAAAACTGAAGGGCAAGACGAAAAAACATTTTTTGAAGCTCTAACACGCTTAGGCATAGAAACCAAGATGAAGGACTTGCAGGTTTATGCTGGCGGGATGAAAAAAGGGGATTGGGATGTTGGTATTGCCATCGATGCAGTACGATTATCCTCCTCGGTTGATGTTATAGTTTTAATTTCCGGAGACGGAGATTTTGTTCCCTTAGTTGAATATTTAAAAAATCAAGGCAAACAAGTCGAAATTGTCGCCTTCGCAAAAACTACTTCACAAAAATTAAAAGACGCTTCTGACGATTTTCAGGATATCGGATCCCCGAAATTCTTAATCAAAAGTGACAAATAAAACAATGGAAGAAAAACAATACAAACTCTCTCTTGGTAGCCAAGAGATTTATTTAAAAATCAACCAGATGGCTTGCCAAGCTAATGGCCGAGCGATTGTCGGTTATGGCGATACTATGGTGTTGGTAACGGCTGTTATGGGCAGGGAACCACGTGCTAATATCGACTGGTTTCCATTATCAGTTGATTATGAAGAGCGCTTTTATGCCGCTGGAAAGATAAAGGGGTCACGATACGTTAAACGTGAGGGGAGATCAACAGATGAAGCTATACTAACTGCGCGAGTTATTGATAGAGCTATTAGGCCTCGGTTTAATCACAAACAAAGAAATGAAGTCCAAGTTGTAGCAACAACAATTTCATTTGATCAAATTAATGACCCAGATGTAATCGCATTAAATGGTGCTTCTTTAGCGTTATCTCTTTCCGATATTCCTTGGGATGGCCCAGTTGGTTGTGTACGCATAGGACTACTTGATGGAAAATTTATTATTAACCCAACGTATGAAGAAAGAACAAAATGCGAACTAGATATTGTTGTAGCGGGAACAGAAAAAAGAATAAATATGCTAGAAGGTGGTGCAAATGAAACGCCAGAAGAAAAAGTAGCAGAAGCAATTTCTTTAGCTCATAAAGAAATTAAAAAAATTATTGCCTGGCAAAAAGAAATTGTTAAGGACATATCTCCAGTTAAGGCCGATGTTTTATCAAAGGAACCAAGTGAAGAATTCAAAAAAATTGTTAATAATTTTTTAGACGACCGATTGGAAAAAGCTGTTTACACCAAAGAAAAAGGCCATATCAATGAACTAAAGAGGGAGCTAATGAATTACTTACGTGAACAAGAGCATGAAGAATGTGCGATTAAAGACGCTGGAGATCTTTTTGAAGACGCTATAAATGATTTGATTCATAAGAATATCGTAGAAAACGACAAACGACCCGACGGACGTGAAACAGATGAATTGAGAAATTTAGAATGCTATATCAGTCTTTTACCGCGCGTTCATGGTTCAGCTTTATTTGTTAGAGGGACAACCCAAGCCTTGTCATCGACAACACTCGGCTCTCCTGGAATGGAACAATATCTTGATTCAATGGAATTATCTGGTACCAAAACTTTCATGCATCACTATAATTTTCCTCCGTATTCTGTAGGAGAAACCAGCCCAAACAGAGGTCCAGGACGAAGAGAAATTGGACATGGTGCTTTAGCTGAAAGATCTTTATTGGCTGTAATTCCTCCAAGGTCGACATTTCCATATACTATTCGAGTTGTGTCAGAAATATTATCTTCAAATGGTTCATCTTCAATGGCATCAGTTTGCGGTGCATCACTATCACTAATGGATGCTGGCGTACCAATTAAGGCTCCTGTCGCTGGAATTGCAATGGGCCTTATGGGTCTAGATGATGGGCGCTACAAAGTTTTAACCGATATACAAGGACCCGAAGATCATCATGGTGATATGGATTGTAAAATTGCTGGCACGAAAGATGGCGTCACAGGAGTACAAATGGATGTAAAAATCGAAGGAGTCACGCCTAAAATGATTGCAGAAACATTAACTCAAGCCAAAAAAGCTCGTCTAGAAATTTTGAGCGCCATGGCTAAAGCTATAGAAAAACCAAAAACGGAAGTATCGGCATATGCTCCGAAAATAGTTATTCTAGAAATAAATCCAGAAAAAATTGGGGCAGTTATTGGCCCGGGAGGAAAAGTCATTAATGAAATCATTGCCCAAACTGGAGTAATGATTGACATTGAAGACAGCGGACAAGTATTCATTACTTCCGAGAAAAAAGATTCTATTGAAAAAGCCGTTGAATGGATAAAAAATCTAACCCGAGAAATTAAAGTAGGGGAGACATTCAATGGTAAGGTTGTAAAAATTATGGAATTTGGCGCTTTTGTAGAAATCTTGCCAGGACAAGATGGCTTAGTGCATATTTCAGAATTAGCAGACTACCGCGTTAACAAAGTTAGTGATATAGTCAAAGAAGGAGACATTATCCCCGTAAAAATTAAAACAATAGATAATGGCGGGAAAATTAGTCTATCACTTAAGGCTGCTAGAAATGGCAACAATACTAATTAAAAATAATTTTTTAATATAGACTTTCGATGAAAGTTAGTATCCGCACAATGCATCAGGATTTGGAGGCCCTGAACAAGGGCATACCTTTAGCGACTATTGCTAAAGAAATTGATGTTGTGCCAAAACCAGAATCACCGCCAATCGATTCTGTGAAAATTAGTTCTCATGCTGTACCCGCAACCAAACCAATAGTTTCGACACAAAAATCTGCCTACACACCTTCACAATTTTCTGCGCCTACTATAAAAGCGCCGACTTTGGGTTCAGTACCAATTCCTAAAATTTCTAGTCCTCCAAAATCAGCCCCGCAACTAGCATCACCTAAACCATCAGCAACGCAAGACAGAGTACCAACGCCAAATATCTCAACAAACGAGAAAGCATTTTTACGCCAACGTACAAAAACATTAATTTCGGAGGCAAAATCTTTGCTAAAATCAAATCGTCCAGAAGAAGCGATGACAAAAATTACCGAAGCTCAAACAATAAAATCTAACTCACTTTATACTAAATTTTTACTCTGGCTGATGAATCGTCGCGTCTCATCGGCAAATCAATCTTTGATGCGTTCTGCTCAAAAAATACCGCCATATACCGAACCAATCACACGACCAACAATTAAGCCCCCTGCCCAATTAACAAATCAATCCGTAGCGCCAAGTCAAGTTCCAACACCTCAAGCCCCAACTCCACCACAAAAAATAAATGCTCCACCCAATGCCTTGCCTACAGAACCAGCTAAGGCGCCTTTCGTGCCTCAAAAAGCTGTACCGCATCAAGAAATAAAACAAGTTATCCCTCCAACTCCTATAGCAAAACCCCATGTGCCGATACAACCTGCACTGCCTCCTCAAGCTACTACTGCACCAAAGGAATTTTACACGCCTCAAATTAATATTGACGCACAACCAGCCAAACCAACACGACCAAGCAAACCATTCCCATGGAAGGTTGTTACAGCTGGCTTAATATCAATTATATTTATTGCTATTTTAAGCTTTGGTCTTTGGTATTATTTTCAAAAACTACCTAAACCACCAGTTACAACAATCACGCCACCAGTAGTAATTACATCTCCAGCGCCTCTTATTGATGCCCCAAAAGACATTACGCTTAATTCAGTGATTGGTACACAGTTAAATTTACTTATTAGTGACTTGTATGCCAAAAAATATCAAACAGATGATTTCCAAATTGTTTATATTAAAAAACAAAATGGACAATACATAACATCATTAGCGGAACTCCAAAGAGAGTGGGGGATAAATATCCCAACTGATGTTAACCAAAATATTACCGGCAGATTCACCTTGCTACTTTACACACAAAAAGATATTTCTAATTCGCCATTTATTGCTGGTTATGGACAAAACCGTCTTGCTTTAGCACTAGAAATACAAAACGCTGACGCACTTAAAACCGCTCTAAAAAATTGGGAGCCGACTATGATTAAAGACTTATCGGCCTTTTTACCCAGCGGTATTAATACGCCTAATTTACGAAATTTTACAATATCCGACAGGACTGACGCTGATGTCACATTTGTTAAATTACCAGATTCAACTTTAGCGCTTAACTATATCTTAACAGCCAAAAATCTAGTCCTGACAACATCCAAGGCAACTACCGATATTGTCATAAATAAACTGAATAATGAATAACCTCGAAAGGGCCACATTAACTACTATCGCTTATCATAACTCTCTTTCGCTAGCCCTAAGCTCTACAGAAATATATAAATTTCTGGCGAATATAACACCCACTCAATTTTGCTTAGGTGAAATACGTCTTGCATTAAAAGACTTAACGGCAAAAAAAACCATTAATGAAAGTAATGGTTTTTTTTGCTTAAAAAATGAGAAAACATTAATTAATCAAAGACTTAAAAATCAAAAAGTAACCATCAAGAAATGGGAAAAACTCAATAAATTAGCTTGGATAATAGCCTCATTACCATATATCAAAACTAGCTTTGTCACAGGATCAATTGCTTCAGATAATGCTCGCAATAATAGCGACCTAGATATATTAGTCATAACTAACAAAAACCGTTTTTGGACAGCTAGGGCCATATTAACCATTGTTTTCACCGTATTAGGCCAGCGCCGTCATGACACTTATATCAAAGACAGACTTTGCCATAGCGCTCTAGTCACCGACGGACAACTAATTAATCGTGATTCTTTTAGTTTTGCGCAAGACATAATTAAGGCCATACCTTTTAATATAAGCTCGCCAAATAGCATGAAATTGTTTTATGACAATTCTTGGCTAAATAAATATCTATCCAATTACAGACAACTAAATGCAATCACTCATAATCAGCACACTTATAAGCCTGCTCGTATTTTGATTATCATAAAACGTTTTTTCGAGTCGTTTTTAAATAACTCCTTAGGAGACGTATTAGAAAAGTGGTCAATGGATTACCAAGTGAACCGCATTAAAAAGGGGATTTTGCCCAATGAACGACTAACCATTAACCAACGATGCTTAGTGGCGACTCCGTTTAGTTACGATTTAGAAAAATTAAATTTATTCAAGAAGACAATAAAAAAAATCCTGGGTGAGCAAGATTTAGATGGTGTGGATAAATTGTGGATGACAGCCCTTGACGCGTAATACGAAAAAATGATATAATGTATTTAAGCCTTCGTACTGGCTGTAGGTGATAAGTGAACAGAAATTGTTCTTTTTAAAAAAATCAACTTTGGCTACAAATAGCCACTAGCTGGTTGAAGGTAAAATGTCTTTCTAAGAATCTTAATTGGGATTGCCAATGTAAATTATAAAAAAATTTGGCGATTACAATTAGCTTAAAAAGATTAATAGGGAGGTGGCCTCACATATTCTCAAATCTGGGAGGATACCACCTCCCTAATATAACACAAAACTTGTGAAAAAACAACCCCTGGCGCAAAAAGCGCCTTTTTTATTGCCAAAAAAAATATATCCATGCTATACTGACAACATGACTGAAGACTTAAAACAACAATTAAAAAAGAAACTAGAAGCAACCAAAGTTGAGGTAGAAGCTGAACTAAAAAAAATTGCTGATAAAGATCCAGAAGTGGCGGGTGATTATGATACAAGATTCCCAGATATGGGAAGCATGCAAAGCTCCGATGAAAATGCTT
>Ga0066639_10004052_pt1 | contig 12540 bp, 15 predicted proteins | sample CryGeyCG2114_010_2_FD_59504 | JGI IMG/M metagenome (GOLD analysis project Ga0066639, IMG submission 59504) | Groundwater microbial communities from aquifer - Crystal Geyser CG10_big_fil_rev_8/21/14_0.10 | ecosystem: Environmental > Aquatic > Deep subsurface > Groundwater | place: USA: Utah...
AAAGTGAAACGGATGTATCATCCACCCAGTAAGTTCCCAAGCACTTTTCGGGATGTGTCTGTTATAGTTCCAATTTCAATGGATACGTTTACGCTTCGGCGTCAACTATTTCAAGCGTCTATGTTTGTGCACGATGTTAAGTTGTTTGATGCGCATCCACAATCTGATACGACGGTTTCATTTGCTTTTCATCTTGAGTTTGCGTCGGACGACCGCACGCTCTCATCTCAAGAGGTTGATACTGAGATGACAAGTATTGCCCGCGCTCTACAGCAGAAAGGAGGAATTGTTCGGACATGACAACAACACTTGCAACCGCATTTTTTCTTTTTGGCATTCTTGCGCTTTGGATTGGTGGCGAAGGAATTGTTCGGTCAGTTATGAGTTACGCGCGTGTTTTTAAAATCGGCGCATTTGTTCTTAGTCTGACACTTCTTGCTGCTGCTACGACCGCCCCAGAATTATTTTTTAATATTTTTGCAGCAATCCAAGGTGAAGGTGAAATTGGTCTTGGAAATATTTTAGGATCAAATATCACAAATTTTGCGCTTATATTTGCAATTGCCACATTATTCATTCCTTTAAAAAAGCGAGACGAGGAAGCGGTGTGGGCATACCCAGCGCTTTTTGGCGTCAGTTTGTTTTTCTTCCTTGTTGGTCTTGATGGGACTATTAATCGTTTTGAAGGAGTGATGCTTATTGTGTTATTTGGTGTTTGGATGTTTTTAGCAGTCAAAGGTGAGCATAAAAAGCGACTTCTTGAACGTATTGGTGACGCTCTGCCAGAACATCGAAATAAATCTCAAATCGCATTAACAACAATTTTGTTTCTTGCGAGTATTGTCCTGCTTGCGGGTGGCGCAGAGCTACTTGTTCGAAGTGTTGAGCATTTTTCAGTTGCTTGGAATTTTTCACCATTTTTACTCGCCGCACTTCTTGTTGCCCTCGGGACATCATTACCAGAGCTTGCGACTGTGTTAGTTGCCGTTTTTAAGAAGCGAGACGATATTCGATCCGGAACGATTTTTGGGAGCAACATTTTTAATTTGACCCTGATTATAGGCGTCACATCGCTTATTCATCCGATCGAATTTTCCCAAACTAATTTCCTCTTTTTTTCTTTTCTTGTTATTGTCACCACCATGCTTGCGGCACCAATTATCTTCAATTTTCGGTTTCAGTCGCGTTTATGGAGTTCACTTCTTCTTGCCTCGTACGCATTTTTCCTTATTTATATAACAACACAATTAATCGCTTAAGTAACGAAACACTTGTATGCCAGCAAAAAAATCTGTAAAGAAAGCAACATCAAAACCACAAAAGTCCGAATATGGCGCGAAGCAAATTACCGTCCTTGAAGGACTTGACCCGGTACGAAAACGACCAGGTATGTATATCGGCAACACGTCAACCGAAGGGTTGCATCATTTGATTTGGGAGGTTGTAGATAATTGCATTGATGAAGCAATGGCCGGACACGCAAACCACATTGAAGTCGTGATGAGTAACGATGAAACAGTAACAGTTACTGATAATGGTCGTGGCATCCCTGTAGAAAAACATCATCAGACAAAAAAATCAGCGCTTGAAACAGTTTTGACTGTTTTGCATGCTGGTGGAAAATTTGGTGCTGGTGGTTATAAGGTCTCTGGCGGATTGCATGGTGTTGGCGTATCGGTTGTCAATGCGCTTTCTGATTATTTGCGCGCAGAAATAAAACGCGATGGGAAACTATGGGTTCAAGAATTCCAGCGAGGTAAACCAAAAGGTGGCGTTAAAGCCGTGGCGAACGCACGAGGCACAGGGACTAGCATAACCTTCAAGGCAGATAAACAGATTTTTTCAACAACAGAGTATAATCGAGAAACAATTTTTGATCATTTGCGCCAACAAGCATATCTGACGAAGGGCGTAAAAATTAGCGTGACTGATCAACGAAAATCGAAAAAGAATGCGTTCCAGTACACATTTTATTTTGAAGGTGGAATTAAGTCATATGTAAAGCATTTGAATTATAATAAGGAACCAAAGCATGATTCAATTTTTTACACCGATAAAACAGAGCAAGAGGTTCAGGTTGAGGTGGCGTTGCAGTATTCGGATTCATACAAAGAAACGATGTTTACGTTCGCGAATAATATTTTTACGGTTGAAGGCGGTATGCACATGATAGGATTTCGAACCGCTTTAACCCGTACATTAAATGCGTATGCGAGGCGTAAAAATATGTTAAAAGAGAAAGATGAAAATCTAAGTGGAGAGGACGTTCGTGAAGGATTGACTGCCGTGGTAAGCGTGAAAATTCGGGACCCACAATTTGAAGGTCAGACAAAGGCAAAATTGGGAAACGCAGAAGTGAAAAGTGTCGTTGATCAAGTCATGAGTGAACAGTTTGAAATTTATCTAGAAGAACACCCACGAGACGCCGACGCAATTTTGTCAAAATGTATAATCGCGCAACGCGCTCGTGTCGCTGCGCGGGCTGCTCGAGATACCGTATTAAGAAAAGGCGCACTCGATGGTTTGACGCTCCCAGGAAAACTTGCTGATTGCTCTTCTAAGGACCCTAAGGATTCGGAAATATTTATTGTTGAGGGTGATTCCGCCGGTGGGAGCGCGAAACAGGGGCGTGATAGAAATTTTCAGGCGATCTTGCCACTTCGCGGAAAAATTCTCAATGTCGAACGCGCACGCATTGATAAGATGCTTGCAAATAATGAAGTCAAGTCATTGATCATCGCGCTTGGGACGAATATTGGGGAACAATTTGTGTATGATGATTTGCGGTATGATCGCGTCGTTATTATGACCGATGCCGACGTTGATGGCGCTCACATTCGTACATTATTATTAACCTTGTTTTATCGGTATTTCCCTGAACTCGTGCAAAAAGGAAATATCTATATTGCTCAGCCCCCGTTGTACAAAATCCAATTCGGAAAAGATTTCGAGTACGTTTATTCCGATGATGAATTAGAGGTGGCAAAGAAAAAATTTGACAAGTTGGTGGCTGATCGAAAATCAAAGCGGCCTGCAAAGCAACAAAAAAAAGAAACCCCTGTCGGCGAAGCAGCATCAGAAGAAATGGAGGAGACCCAGAGTCAAACATCCGGCGCATTAATCCAGCGCTATAAAGGCTTAGGAGAAATGAACCCAGCACAGCTATGGGAAACGACAATGGATCCGATGACGCGAAAAATGAAGCAGGTGCACATTGAGGATGCTGAAAAAGCAGATGATGTCTTCTCTGTTTTGATGGGCTCTGACGTCCCATCACGCAAGAAATTTATTCAGACACACGCTGCAAGCGTGAAAAACCTAGATATATAGCTTACCTTTTTTGTAGTACCCATTAAACATATAAAAGAAGGCACCCCATTCAGCTATAAACATTATAATGCCGATGAAGAAACGAGCGCTTCTATTGAAGAAGAGGAGCAAATAAAAGTTCGTGAGCAGTATTTTAAAGGTATTAAGCAAATGTGTAAAGATGAACTAAATAATCGTTCGCCGAAGGTTCCTGAGAAGGGGCGCGTTGTGGATGATATTAAAGATGCCGAGGGTTATATCGTTGCTCGATATGATAAAGTACCCTATTTCAAGCACGAAAACCGAACCGACACCCTTTGGGTTGTAGTTGATTTTGATGACGTTATAAATAATACAACAATATTCAATGACGAGCTCAGTTGGCCAGTTTATTGCAAGACTTAAAGGAGTATGATGATATTCTTTTTAGCGCCCCACATTATCATATTGATAGAGATATTTTATATTCTATAAATAAAAAGGGGAATATTATTCGTACTGCTCAAAGACAGAATTACTGATTCAAAAAATATCCAGAAGATTTTACTGGTGAACCAAATGTAGTTGAGGATTGGGGTATTCTCACTGAGGATAGTAGGTTGGAAGGTGGAAGCAGAGTGAAAACTGGACCAGGAAATTCAGCATACGCTGGCTGATATAAAAGAATATATCAGAAACGCTCCTTATTAAACGAACTTGACACATATTTAACGGGGTAGTATAGTGCTACTAGACGACCCGACCGGGTCTGTTTTTAAGACTTACAAAACCATGGCAAATCTTTTCACGTATACCAAACAATCTAAGGACGAATTAAAGAAGGTCATTTGGCCAAGCCGCAAAGAAGTTGTACGAAGTACCATGTTGGTTATTGGCATTTCTATTTTTGTCGCGCTTTTCCTCGGTCTTCTCGACATTGGATTAAGTTACGGTCTGTCAAAAATTCTCTAATTCTTATTTTTTATGCCAAAACAAACAGCCAAGCAGGGCCGAAAATGGTATGTCCTGCATACCTATTCTGGATATGAAGAAAACGTTGCGCGAAATCTTCGCCAGCGTATTGAGTCAATGGATATGTCCGACAAGATATTCAACGTTTTGATTCCTACCGAGAATAAGATTAAAATTAAGAATGGCAAACGTCGAACCGTTACTGAGAAAATTTTTCCAGGATATGTGCTTGTTGAAATGATCGTGACTGACGATTCGTGGTATGTCGTCCGCAATACACCAAATGTAACTGGATTTGTAGGATCTGGCACGACACCGACTCCAATTTCTGAAATGGAAGTAAAAGAAATTCAGAAACGCATGGGTGTTGTTGAGCCGAAATATAAGATTGATGTAAACGTGAATACGCCAGTGAAAATTATTGATGGGCCATTCCGTGATTATGAAGGTAAGGTTTCTGACGTTGATGAGGCGCACGGGAAAGTTAAAGTGCTCGTTTCTATGTTTGGTCGTGAAACTCCAGTTGAACTCGACTTTTTGCAGATTAAGAAAATTTAAGATATGGCAAAAAAGAAATACTACCGCAAGCTTGTCCGTGACCGTCTTCCTGAGATTATTGCAAAAGAAGGTGATGAAGCATTTACAAAGATATTAACCGTTAAACAGTACCAGTTAGAGCTGAAACGGAAAATAATCGAGGAAGCAAAAAAAGTAAAACAAGCAAAAACTAAAACGGAAGTCATTCATGAACTCGCAGATATTCTTGAATGTATCGATGCGTTAACAGAAAGTTATGGAGTGCCACGGTACGCGCTAGAACGGGAACAGCGCGAAAAGCGTGCACGCCGCGGAGGATTTACAAAAAGAATTTATTTACTCGCAACATCTCGATAACATATATGGCAAAAAAACCAGTGAAAGCAATTGTTAAATTGCAGATTCCGGGTGGTAAGGCAACTCCAGCGCCGCCAGTCGGAACAGCACTTGGACCCCACGGTATAAATATCGCGGATTTCACCAAGCAATTCAACGATAAGACACGCGACCGTATGGGTGAAATTACCCCTGTTGAAATGACGATCTTCGAGGATCGAACATTTACGTTTGTTTTGAAAACTCCGCCCGCTTCAGAATTGCTTAAAAAAGCAGCAGGGATTCAAAAAGGTTCAGGCAAACCACTAACTCAAAAAGTCGGAAAAGTCACTCGTGCGCAGGTAAAGGAAATTGCGGAGAAAAAGATGCCAGACTTGAACGCAAACGACGTTGAGGCGGCTATGAAGATAATTGAGGGCACTGCTCGACAAATGGGCTTAACCGTTGAAGAATAATAATAAATACTATGCGTACTTCATTTGTGTATCATATTTATTTCACTATCGTAACTCTTATTACGCTTACAATGATGGTGGCTTCTTTCGGATACATTTTGTTTATTGGATTGGATCCAGCCGTATTCGTGCGTAGTGCTGATGAACGTGGTTATAACGTCCCCCCTGCATTGTTTTTTTCAAAAACAGACCCAATCACAACAATTTCATGTACCGATTCATGCCCCTTGAGGGACAGTGATAAGCTAATGGTTTCTGAATGGGAGCAAAACTACGCACAATGGAAAGAGCAATCGCGGGTTACCTACGATGCCCGAAGTTTAGTAAACGCAATTTCATTTTTCATTGTATCAACTCCTTTGTTTTTCTTGCATTATCGAATATTGCGACGTGAATATTTAGCGTCACGCGATAACGAGAATGCAACAGGCATTTTTTCAGTTTATTTTTACATCGCGTCTCTTGGAACCCTTGTGGTTTCAATAGTTTTCGCGGCTATGTTTATTAACACGGTTTTGCGAACATGGGTTATAACTGATGCAAATGTGCAAGATAAAGGATATTCAAGCCCAATTATGGTTAACACAGAAACACAGGACGCTGATTCGCTTATTTCTTGTGCAGCACAGTGTGGCTTTACAGATGAACAAGTGGCGTTAGCCCAAGAGTGGAAACTCGATTATCAGCGCAGCATTGCAAGAACAACTCAAACGTCCTGGAAGGTTGAATTTTCCCGAAATATAGCAGGCATTGTAGTCACATTACCAGTTTTCTTGTACCACTGGGTGTTTGTGCGAAGAGAATCAAAAAAGAGTAAAGAAAAAAAATCAGAAGATAATAATTAATATACGTGGGAGAGTTTCTTGTCTCGAAACTCGCTTGACCACATTACAGGAATGTATATGTCTCACATCTCAAAACGTAAAAAAGCGGCAGACGCGCTTGTAGATAGATCAAAAGTGTATACGCTCGCAGAAGCTATCGAGATTACTAAAAAGACCGCAACGACAAAATTTGATAGCGGCGTTGAATTGCATGTCCGTTTAGGTATTGACCCTCAAAAGGCTGATCAGATTGTTCGTGGGACTATTGCATTGCCACACGGTACGGGCAAACAGAAAAAGATTGTCGTTTTTGCAGAAGGCAAAGAAGCGGAATTGGCTGAAAAAGCGGGTGCGGCCCGTGTAGGCGGCAAAGAACTTATTAAAGAGATTTCCCAAACAGGAAAGTTTCCTGGCGATGTCGCGGTAGCGACACCAGATATGATGCGATTCGTCTCGGCTATTGCAAAAATATTAGGCCCAAAGGGTCTTATGCCGAATCCTAAAAATGAAACAGTTACTAAAGATGTTACAAAAGCGGTAAAAGAATTAGCGGCAGGGAAAATCCCATTTCGCAATGATGCCACGAGTAATATTCACTTACTTGTCGGGCGTGCTTCTTTTGAGTCTTCAAAATTACTTGAAAATATCACTATTGCACTAGATGCAATAAAACGGGTGAAGCCATCTGCTTCGAAAGGTGCCTACCTTCTATCAATGTATTTGAGCTCCAGCATGGGACCGAGCGCTCCATTCATTCTCTAACCTCAATAGGCATGAGACCACGAACTATAGCCATCGCAGCCATTACGGTTGATGGAAAAATAGCGCGGGGAAATCACGAGCTAGTACGATGGACATCAAAAGAAGATAAAAACTTTTTTCGTTCAGAGACTGCGCGTATTGGGGTGATGGTTTTAGGTAACACGACGTTTGAGACGTTTCCCGCACCATTACCGGATCGGCTCCATGTTGTAATGACTAGAAACAGTAGAGAAAAAAAAACGATATCGGGGCATGTTGAATTTACCTCACAGCCACCAAAGGCAATTCTTAGTGATCTGGACGCTCGTGGATTTAAACAGGTTGTTATAGCGGGCGGAAGCCGTATATATACCGAGTTCGTACAGGAAAAGTTACTTGATGAACTTTGGTTGACCGTCGAGCCCCAGGCATTTGGTGAAGGGGTGGGTATTTTTAGCGCCCCAGTGTCTTGCAGTCTTCGACTAAAAAAGCAGTCACTACTTAATCCGGATTCTGTTTTATTACAATACACAGTGAGATATAATAATTAACTTATTGATTTTATGGCACAAGGAAAACGTCAAAATTATCTTTCATGGGATGAAACTTTTATGTTAATGGCTGAACTTATAGCGGAACGATCCAAAGATCCCTCAACACAGGCCGGTGCCGTGATAGTGAATCCGAGTAAGATTATCGTCGGAGTAGGATACAATGGCTTCCCACGTGGCATAAAAGATGAAGAACTTTCCTGGGAACGCGAAGGTGGCTTTTTGGATACAAAGTATGCCTATGTTGTGCATGCTGAAGAAAATGCGATTTATAACGCCAACACCGACACCCAGGGTTGCAGTATTTACACGACATTATTTCCTTGCAATGAATGTGCGAAAACACTTATCCAAAATGGCGTAAAAGAAATTGTTTTTTCAAGCGATAAATATCATGATAAAGATCAGTGGATTGCATCACGGAAAATGCTTGATAAGGCCGGCATAACATATCGTCAGTATGCTCCAGAACATACCTTAGAATTAAAAAAGAATTCATGATTATTGGGCTAGTTGGTCCACTTGCAACGGGTAAGGGGACTATCACCGAATACTTAGTCAAAACGCATGGTGCGAAGGCAGTAAAGTTTTCTCAGCCGCTCCGTGATATTATTCATCGGGTGTATAAGAAAGAAACCCGAGAAGACATGTCTGCTTTAGCGCAATTCTTACGTTCACAATATGGGAATGATATTTTAGTCCGTACACTTATTCAGGATATTGAAAAAATGGATGTGGCAATCGCCGTGTTCGATGGCATTCGGTATTTTGACGAATACAATGCTCTGAAGGAGCGATCAGATTTTGTTCTCTGGGCAGTTGATGCTGATATCGCGATACGTCACAACAGGATTAATCTTAGGGGTGAAAATGCTGATGACAGCACCGTAACACTCGAAGAATTCAAAAAACAGCACAAACTTCCGACAGAAGTGAACATCCCAGAGATAATGAAAAAAGCCGACACACACATACATAATAATGGGACTCTTGAAGAATTATACGCGCACATTGACGCTTTAGTGGAAAAGCTTCCCTCATGAAATTTTTAGTAAAAAAGTTATTCGACGATGTTGAGCTTCCCACCTATGCGCATTCAGGCGATGCAGCGATGGATGTATACGCGCGTGAGAATAAAATTCTTGCCCCAAACGAGCGGTATGTTTTTAAACTAGGATTTGCCACTGAGTTTGAAGATGGGTATGTTTGCCATGTATGGGATCGTTCCGGATTAGCTGCAAAAAAGGGATTGCACACCTTAGCTGGTGTCGTGGACGCCACGTACCGAGGTGAATATGGCGTGGTCATGCTGAATACTTCTCAAGAGTCTGTAGCAATAAAAAAAGGTGATCGCATCGCGCAACTTGTTATTCAAAAGGTTGCGCATGTTGATATCGAAGAGGTTGAAGCACTAGGATCGAGTGAACGAAAAGGTGGATTTGGATCCACGGGGACGTAAGACGTTTAAGGGTTTTTCCCCAAATTCTGCTGTGGTATACTTGAAGTCCAAGATAGTTTTTACAATACATCCCCATGAGACAATATCTCGATTTACTTCAACATATTCTAGACAACGGGACGGATAAGACTGATCGCACCGGCATTGGTACGCGCAGTGTATTTGGGTATCAGATGCGTTTTGACCTATCAAAAGGTTTTCCGCTCCTCACGACAAAAAAAGTAAATATAAAATCTATTATTTATGAATTACTTTGGTTTTTAAAGGGAGATACCAATATAAAATTTCTTGTTGATAATGGTGTCCATATTTGGGATGAGTGGCCATATCAAGGTTGGTTGAAAAGTGAGAAATTAGAAGAGCGGTATCCGATGTATTCAGATTCATGGAAAGAACAAAAGAAAGAGTTTATAGAGCGTATCAAGGCCGACGATGTTTTCGCAAAAGAGTGGGGAGATCTTGGTCCGGTCTATGGGAAGCAGTGGACAGCGTGGGAGGCTTCTGATGGAACGAAAATAAATCAGATTGCGATCGCGCAAGACACGCTGCGTAATAAACCTAACTCACGGCGTATTATTGTTTCTGGGTGGAACATTGGTGATCTAGAAAAACAGGTTCAAAGCAAAATTGCCGCACCACCGCCGTGTCATACGATTTTTCAGTTTAATGTAGCGAATGACAAATTGTCATGCCAACTTTACCAACGCTCAGCTGATAGTTTTTTGGGTGTTCCCTTTAACATCGCATCCTATGCCTTATTGACGATGATGATGGCTCAAGCAACCGGTTTCCAGCCAGGAGATTTCGTTCACACGTTTGGTGATTTGCATATTTATAAGAATCATTTCAATCAAGTGAAAGAACAGCTTTCGCGTACGCCAAAAAATTTGTCGACAATGAAAATACGTCCGGATGTGAAAGATATTTTTAATTTTACATTTGAAGATTTCGAGCTTACCGGATACGATCCCGATCCGGCCATTAAAGCGCCTATAGCAGTTTAGATATGATAGTAGCAATTGGTTCAGAAAATCCCGTTAAAGTAAGCGCGACGAAAAAGGCTTTTGTTGACCGTCTTGATGTAGTTTGCAAATTTGAATTTGGGAAAGTTTTATCTGGCGTAGCTAACCAACCCTTTAATGATGAGATTCAAACAGGCGCGCGCAATCGTGCACTCGCAATTCAAAAACGGTTTGATGCAGACTTTGGAGTTGGGTTAGAAGGTGGCATTACACAACATCAGAATGAATATTTTGAATATGCTTGGTGTGCGATATCGGATAAACAAGGCAAGATAACCTATGGACATTCTTTTGGCGTTCCAATGCCAGATGCACTTACGCAGAAAATTTTGAAAGAAGGCAAAGAACTGGGGGATGTGCTTGACGAACTTCTTCACGAAAAAAATACAAAACAAAAAGATGGTTTCTTTGGATTTGCAACCGGTAATCGCGTAACTCGAGAAACAGGGTACTATGAGATGATTTGCGCGGCACTCGCACCAATAACACTAAAAAAATATTATGAGTAAAAAGAACAAAGAATTATTTTTCGTGCTTGACGGACCTGATGGTTCAGGCAAAACTACACAAACAAAATTATTGGCAATCGCTTTGAAGAAAAAGAAACGGAGCGTTCTTGTTGTTGATTTCCCTCAGTATAACACTTCATTTTTCGGAGCAATGGTAGGGGCTTATTTAAAGGGAGAATTTGGTGATGTGTTTACAATTAGTCCGTATTTATCTTCACTACTGTATGCGCTTGACCGGTGGAGTGCGCGTGTTAAGATCCAACAGGCGCTGAATAAAGGCAAGATTATTCTAGCGAATCGCTATACATCATCGAATATTATTCATCAGGGGGCAAAATTTAAAAATAAACGTGAACGGGATGATTTTTTTCAGTGGCTTGATATTGCAGAATTTACAGCTTTAGACATACCCCGCCCAACTCGTGTGTTGTTCCTCGATGTTCCAACACGGATATCGTGGAACCTCATAGAACACAGAAACCGCGCAACACACCCGCAAGGATCTGCGCGTGATAAACATGAAGCGAGTAGATCGCATTTACAGAAAGCGTATAAGACCGCGCGTGCATATGCTAAAAAAAATCGTACCTGGAGTATTATTCAGTGCACGAAGGCAGAACAGCTGCTTTCTCCTGAGCAGGTGCATACTCGGGTTATGAAAGAAGTAATGAAATATATATAATATGGAATTTGAAACAGTAATTGGACTAGAAATCCATGTGCAGCTCAAAACACACACCAAAATGTTTTGTGGTTGCGCTCTGACTCCCGATGAATACGCTCCGAATAGTTCCATTTGCCCCATTTGTATGGGGCATCCAGGCGTGTTACCGAAAACAAACGTTCAAGCAATTGAATATGCTCTTCGCCTCGCAACAAGTTTAGGGTGCACGATCAATACGCAGAGCAAATTCGATCGAAAACACTATTTTTATCCTGATCTTCCCAAGGGCTACCAGATTTCTCAATATGACGAACCACTTGCCTCTGGGGGAGAGCTTGTATACAGCGTTGCAAATAAACGAAAGAAAATTCGGTTCGAACGTCTGCACGTTGAAGAAGATGCTGCAAAATTAATTCATGTTCCAGGGAGCGCATCAAGTCTTGTTGATTTTAACCGAGCAGGAACTCCGTTAGTGGAAATAGTTTCAAAACCAGATTTTGAAAACCCAGAAGACGCCCGAGCATTTTTACAGGAATTACGTCTTATCGTCCGTACGCTTGGTATCTCAGATGCGGACATGGAGAAAGGTCAGTTACGGTGTGATGCTAATATTTCTTTACGACCAACACCAGAGACATTTTTCGAATTGCAGCGTTTCCCTGATTTTGAATATAAGAGTCGTGTCCTGTGGCCAAAGACTGAGATAAAAAATATGAATTCATTTCGTTCCATTGAACACGCATTAAGTTTTGAAGTAAAACGTCAGACAGCACTTTGGGAGGTAGGTAAGCCTCCGATGATTGAAACGACACGCGGGTGGGACGATGAAAAAGGTGAATCTATTGAACAACGATCGAAAGAAAACGCAGAAGATTATCGATATTTAGTAGAACCTGATCTCACGCGAATTATGGTGGGCAATGAATGGCTTAATGAAATTATAGCTGCTGCACCAGAATTACCACAGCAACGTCGTAATCGTTTTGGAGAACAATACAAACTTGATATCTCAATTCGTGACGTGCTCATTGCTGATGTCGCCGCCGCTGATTTTTTTGAGCAGGTCGCGTCAGAAGTACACGCTTGGTTAATTGCCGAGAAACCTAAGCATGTTATTTCTCAAGATGATTACGAGCAACTTGCTGTGCTCGCAGGTTCATGGATAGTCACAAAATTATTTGA
>Ga0066639_10004054_pt1 | contig 12538 bp, 10 predicted proteins | sample CryGeyCG2114_010_2_FD_59504 | JGI IMG/M metagenome (GOLD analysis project Ga0066639, IMG submission 59504) | Groundwater microbial communities from aquifer - Crystal Geyser CG10_big_fil_rev_8/21/14_0.10 | ecosystem: Environmental > Aquatic > Deep subsurface > Groundwater | place: USA: Utah...
GGATGAAGCCATGCAATATTCTGCGGCCAAAGGTACTCAAGGCATTTGTCCCTCCGGCTGGCATCTCCCGAGTGATGCCGAGCAAAACACACTTGATCAATATTTAAATGACACGACTTGTGATGCTAATAGAGTTAATGCTCGGGATTGTGCTAATGCTGGCACCAAATTGAAAGCCGGTGGATCATCTGGCTTTGAAGGTTTATTAATTGGAATTCGCGAAGGCAGTGGAGGGGGATCGTTTATAGTTCGAGATAATGCCACTGCTTTTTGGTCTTCTTCCAATCTTTATTATCGAGAACTAGACTTAAACCAAACATCCGTCTTGCGATATGTTGACTTAAATTCCCGCGGTTTCTCAGTTCGCTGCTTAAAAAATTAAACTAGCAATTAGCAAAAAGCCCCTCTACTAAGAAGGACTTTTTTTATTTTTACTTTAGCTATTTATTGTCTAATAGTCCCCAACACCTCATCCCGCTTTTCCTCCATTATTCCCTGCCTAATGGCTTCCAAATTTAATCTCATCTTATTTTCCGTATTAGAGGCGCGCACATTGAACCACCAATCAGGATAAGTGATAGTGAGACCATCTAATTTGCTGATTTCAGCGTCGGAGTATTTTTCTTCTAGAGCCTTAAAGATTTTTTCTTTGTCCCTGACATCACTATTAATCTCACCGGAGTTAAAATATTTTTGGTAAGGTTCAATTTGGGTCGCGACATCCTTGTCACTACTAGAAAACTCTAACAACAATTTTAGAATAACAACCATTGGGACCTCAAAACAGCCAATATCCATATTCAAGAAAAAATGGCCTGAAGATTCTCCGGCAAAATAAATCCCCTCGCTGAGCATTTGTTCTTTAATCAAAGAATGTCCGACTCGAGTAGTGACCGGAGCGCCGCCATGCTTTACAATCAAATCAAAGGTAATCTTACCCGGACGCACATCATAACCAATCTTAGCTCCCGGTTTATCTGTTAAAAATAGCTTAGCCAGAAGTCCTCGGATAATCGACTGATCAATCACTTTTCCTAAGTTATCGACAAAGAAAACGCGATCGCCATCGCCATCAACGGCAATACCTAAATCAGCTTGTTCGGAGAGCACCATTTGCTCCAAATCAGCTACATTTTCAGCCTTAATTGGATCAGCTTCATGTGCCGGAAAAGAACCATCGAGGGTAAAATTCATCTTAATTAATTCACAAGGCAAATAGTTAAAGAGGGCTTCGAGATATTGTCCCCCCATACCATTGGCCGTGTCGGCGACAATCTTCAGGGGCTTAATTTTACCTAAATCAACTGATTGGAGATCACGATTGACCTGCTCGGACAAAACATTATAACGCTCAATAATTGTTCCCTGGCTAGAAGCCTCAGACAAACTACCACTTAAGATTTTTTCTTTGAGAAATTCCATTCCGGTATCTCCACTAATTGGCACTGCCTTAGCCCGAACCAGCTTGAAACCATTCCACTCGGCCGGATTATGAGAGGCGGAAATCATTAGGCCGCCGTCATAGGAAAAATTAGCGACAGCAAAATAAAATGTAGGAGTAGAACAAAGTCCGATATCAATCACATTAGCCCCACCAGCAATTAAACCAGCAATTAAAGATTTTTTCAATTCCGGCGAAGACAGTCTCATGTCAGCGCCAACCACAATTTGCATTTTTTTCCCAATCACATCAGCGTCATTGTGACGCAGGGCAATATAGGCCAGACCTAATTGATAGGCAAAATAATTATCAAAATCTTTTTGATAAATACCTCTGATATCGTAAGCTTTAAAGATGCTTGGATTAATATTCATATTTTTTAAATTACCCAACCTGGAGGTTGGGTAATTATTATAATTATCGTTTTTGATACTGTTGCCACACCGCTCCTAGAACCCACCAAATAGCCACCATGGCCCCCAACCAACCGATGAGGGGTAGAGCAAAAACCACCGAGCAGATTACTATGCCCATAGTCATTTCTAACAATAAGCGATGCGTTTCTTTGTGGACCATCTTTTTCATCAGGAAGCGACCAATCATAATACCAAAGACCACCCGAGCTAGAGCCAGAGCCATAAGCCATAAAGCCATCAGGATCAGAGCCAAGGGAATACCAATAAAGGTAAGGGCTAAAATTAAAGCGGCAATTGGAGGCAAAAACATTAACATTGCCCCGAAGCCAATATTAGCTCCAACCTTACGCCACATCTTATCAGTAATTGTCACTAATTGTTTCCGCCACAAAGAGATTAAGACTAGGCCAACTAGAAGAGCGGAAAAAATGGCATAAATCCGACCCCAGACAAAGGCTAAAAACATTTTATTGTTACTTCCTTCCGGTAGATTATGAATAATTAGACCACTAACCTTTTCTTTTACCAACTTAGCCTCATTAACACCAGTGTAAATTACATCTCCGCCCACACTACCAGTATCAGTAATTTCTAAGCTACCCTGATCCTTCTTTTCTAGATTACTATCAATTCTAATATCCAAGTTCTTACCCACTTTGCCGGCCATAGTCATATATTTAGCTGAGCCATGTAAATTACCATCAATTTGACCTCTAATTTCAGTCTGGGCTCCAGCCACCAATAAATCCCAACCGATTTTGGCCTTCTCTGACATAATAACACTGGCGCCAAAAGCATTCATATTTCGCCCCACTGTACCACTTAAGTTAATGAAGTTACCGGCTACCCGAACATTACCCAAAACTTCACCGGTAATATTAATGGTTTGAGCGGCACAGATGACATCACCGTCAACCTTGGCACTGATATTGACCGTTTGAGCGGCACAGATGACATCACCGGTCACTTGGCCATCAATAGTAACAGTGGAACCGGCAGCATAGAGAGTGCCATCAATTATCTGGTCTTTAGGAGTAAAAACTGACTCCCCACTTTTGACCGAAAAAGCTTTGGTGGCAAAAGGCATCAAAGCTATAAACGAGAAGGTAAAAAATATTGCTAGACTTTTCTTTTTTGACATAAGAGTGTATTTGTTATATTGTTAGATTATACTTACATTATACTGAAAAAACATGCGACAAGCAATATTAGAATTTCTATCATCCGATTTTACAAAAATCAAAAACTCGAACCAAATGTCCGAGCTAAAACGTCGTCTGGCCAAAAAATATGGCGATGCGATGTTACTTCATTCTGATTTATTACCAGAGATCAAAAAACTTTTGCAGAATAAAAATTTAACCCCTAAAGAAAAAAATAATCTAGAGGCGGCTGTTTTGTTACTGAAAAAAAGAGCCATCCGCACTCTCTCCGGTATTGCCCCAGTGGCTGTATTAACCAAACCTTATCCTTGCCCGGGAAACTGCGCCTATTGTCCCAATGAAAAAGATGTTCCCGCTAGCTACCTCTCCAACGAACCGGCGGTCATGCGCGCCATTAGATGCCAATATGACCCCTACCGTCAGATAGTGCTTCGCCTCAAAGCACTGGAAAACAATGGACATGAACCCAATAAAATTGAGGTGATTGTGATCGGTGGCACTTGGAGTTATTTTCCCGAGAAATATAAATTCTGGTATATCCTCAATTGCTTCAAGGCCGCCAATGATTATCCTCATCTGAAATTACCGGAAGATCCAAACGAAGATTCGAGATTAAAATTAGCTGACGCTTTAATCAAAAAAATAAAGTCTCCTTTTTCTCAAAATATAAAATTAACTGATCTCAAAAAACAATTAAAACTTGAGCAACAAAAAAACACTAAAGCTAAATATAAAATTATCGGTCTCACTTTAGAAACCAGACCAGACTATATTAACGATTCCGAATTACTAGAGATGAGAGAACTGGGTGCTACTCGAGTAGAGATTGGCGTGCAAGCCGTTGACGATCAAATTTTGAAGCTCAACAAAAGAGGCAGCGGTATCCAAGAAATTGCGGCGGCTACCAAACTCCTCAAAGATTATGGCTTCAAGGTCACTTATCACTTTATGCCGGCGCTTCCTGGATCAACCCCCCAGAGAGATCTAGAAATGTTCAAAGAATTATTCTCTAATCCCAACTACCAGCCCGATCAAATTAAATTCTATCCCACCGTGGTCACCAAGGGTAGCCTATTATACAGATGGTACAAGGCCGGTAAATACCAACCCTATACCGATCAGGAACTGGAAGACCTCATCGCCAGCTGCAAAGCCATTGTTCCGCCCTATGTCAGAATTATCCGTTTGATTCGGGATATTCCCGGAGAATCTATCGTCGCTGGTAACTTGATTACCAACCTGAGGCAAGTCATGCAACAGAAAGGCGTCAAATGTAATTGTATCAGATGCCGCGAAATTAAAGACAAGCCAATGGATGTTAAAAAGGCTAAACTTTTAATTATTCAATACCCAGCGTCTGATGGAATGGAATATTTCTTGAGCTATAATAGCCCCGACGAGAAAGATCTCTATGGTTTCTGTCGGCTAAGAATAACTGCCAATAGCCCAATTGCTCCAGCAATTATCCGAGAGCTTCATGTTTACGGACAACTCGTTCCGATGGGCAAAACTAAAAAAGTCCAACACAGCGGACTGGGGAAAAAACTAATGAAAGAGGCGGAAAAAATTGCTCAGAAAAATAAAGCTAAAGAGTTGGCTATTATCTCCGGCGTCGGTGTCCGAGGTTATTATCAAAAACTGGGTTACAAATTAAAAAACACATACATGATTAAGTCTCTATAGAAAATATCTCACACAAAAAAGAACTGGATGATACCAGCTCTTTTTTTATATTCAAGCAATAGACTATCTTCTTACTTTTTTCTCTTTAGCCAGCACCGCCATCGTCGTCTTGATTACGGTATCTGGGATTAAAGAAATACTATCAATATTCCACTCAACTAATAATTCGGCGAAGTCAGGAAAATCGCTGGGAGCCTGACCGCAAATACCAACCTTGCGACCAGTGCGTTTGGCGACAGTAATCAAATAATGAATCAGAGTTTTGACGGCCATATTCTTTTCATTGGAAATTCCGGCCACATGCAAATTATCACCGGAGTCACGATCAATACCTAAAGTTAATTGGGTTAGATCGTTGGAACCGATAGAAAAGCCGTCAAAGATTTTAGCAAAGTCTTCTGCTAAAATAATGTTAGCGGGAATTTCCGCCATGACATAAACCTGCAAACCATTTACTCCCCGTTTCAAACCGCAAGAGGCCATAATGTCTAAGACTCGTTGGCCCTCCTCAACGGTACGACAGAAAGGCACCATGATTTTGACATTAGTTAAGCCAAACTCCTCTCGCACCCGCTTCAAGGCCTGGCATTCTAATTTGAAGGCTGGTAAAAATTGCGGGTTATAATAACGGTTTGCACCGCGATAACCAATCATCGGATTGGATTCAATTGGTTCGTAAGCTTTACCGCCGATTAAATTAGCATACTCGTTCGATTTAAAATCAGACAAGCGAACAATTACATCTTTAGGATAAAAAGCAGCTCCAATCATCGCTACGCCCGTGGCTAATTTATCGACAAAGAATTGAGACTTGTTTTTATAACCATGGGTCAATTCGGCAATTTTCTTTTTAGCTAAAGGATCTTTTAGTCTATCAAAATTAATCAAAGCTAACGGATGAGCTTTAATAGAATTGTTAATAATAAATTCCAGACGAGCTAAACCAACACCATCGTTAGGAATAAAAGAAGTAGCAAAGACCATGTCTGGTTCAGCCACATTCATCATGATTTTGGTTTTTGGTTTCTTTAGATTTTTAATATCCGTCTTTTCAATCTTGAAAGGAATAATACCATCATAAACAAAACCCTGATCGCCTTCAGCGCAAGAAATCGTTATTTTCTGCCCATTTTTAACCTTGGAAGTCACATTATTAGTGCCCACAATACAAGGGATACCCAGCTCCCGGGAAACGATAGCGGCATGGCAGGTTCGTCCGCCCTTGTCAGTCACAATGGCTCCGGCGATTTTCATAATTGGCTCCCAATCAGGATCGGTCATATCAGTTACTAGAACTTGGCCGGGTTTGAAGTTAGAGATTTCTTTGACATCAATAATCTTATGAGCCACACCCGAACCAATCTTATTACCCACCGCTTGACCGGTTAAAATAACTTCACCCTTCTTCGATAATTTATATTGTTCCACAATATTTAAATTTCTTTGGCTCTGAACTGTCTCCGGTCGAGCTTGAATAATATAAAGTTTTTTATCATTCTCATCTAAGGCCCACTCCATATCCATCGGCTTCTTGTAATGTTCCTCAATGAGCATTGCCCATTTAGCTAACTGCTGAGCCTGAGCAGCAGTAATAGATGGCTTGTTTTGATCTAGAGCTGACACCTTAATATTCTTGACCGGATTTTTAGGGTCAGAACTATAGATCATCTTTAATTGTTTATTACCAATTTTGCGCGAGATAATAGCTCCAGTTGGTTTGAAATAAATAAACTCATCCGGATTAACTGCGCCTTGAACAATATTTTCGCCTAAGCCATAAATAGAACTGACCAAAACTACATCTTTGAAGCCAGACTCGGTATCAATACTAAACATCACACCAGAGGCCTGAGAGTGAATCATTTTCTGGACACCAACCGAAAGAGCAATCTTGAAATGATCAAAGCCTTTATCAACGCGGTAAGAAATAGCCCGAGCGGTAAATAAGGAAGCAATACATTTTCTGACAGCTAATAATAATTCTTTTTCTCCTTTGATGTTTAAAAAGGTTTCTTGTTGACCAGCAAAGGAAGCATCAGGTAAATCTTCAGCAGTAGCACTGGAGCGAACAGCCACAGCCAAATTTTTAGTCTTATATTTTTTACTTAACTCTTGATAGGAGCTGGCAATATTTTCTTCCAGCTCTTTGGGCATGGGGGTGGCAATAATAAGTTCCCGCACCTGCTTAGCTTTCTTAGTTAGACTGATAACATCTTTAGTATTTAAATTAGCCAGAATTGCCTTGATCTCCTTTTTGATGCCACTGTCCTCCAAATAGCGTCTATAAGCTTCAGCGGTGGTAGCAAAACCATTGGGGACTATTACGCCCACCTTGGACAGATGTTGATACATCTCTCCTAAAGAGGCATTTTTACCACCCACAGAAGGCACGTCCTTGATGGTTAGTTCATGGAAAAATCGGACAAATTTTGGCTTCATCATATTGATTTAATTATTTTACTAGTTTATAATCTTGTTAGCTACATTATATCACAAAAAGCGGGCGTGGTGGAACTGGTAGACACGCATGCCTTAGGAGCATGTGCTTCGTGCGTGGGGGTTCGAGTCCCTCCGCCCGCACTAAGCAAAGAGCAGGTCGCAAGACCTGTTTTTTATTGACAAAAGCAATAAAACGTCATAACATAAGGAATCGATCTAGTTCTTTGCCAAAATTAGTTAAATTGGAGTAATTATTAAGCTTATTTGGTTTTAAGTAGTCTTAACAATTATCCTAATATTAACTTAATTAAAATAAAAGAAAATGAAGCCAGAAGAAATAAAACTCATTCTAATCACTGCCAGTATTATAGCCCTATTTTTAACTTGGGCTATAATAATCTACATTAAAAGAACCAAAAAAGAAAAATTGAAAAACAAATTGTGCATCGAAATCAGCAAGCCCAATCCGGGACAGGACTGGATTAGCGTCGCCATCCTTAATAAGATGGGCATTAAAACAATACAGTCCTTTGAAAGCACGGTAAATTTCTACTTTTCTAAAATTCTTCAGAAGTGGAAACCAAAAGACACGGTTTCTTTTATTCATAAATTAGATAATGGAATCAAAAAGTATGATAAGAGAAAATACTTGTTTGATTTATTAGAAAAATTGATTGAATTTAACACCGAAGAACGTTTGGTGGATATCGCTATCGAAGCCATCATTGCTTATAATGAAACGGCCAAAGATCTGGTTATATTAGCTCTAACATACAGCCACTATGATTCGGATAAATTTCTAGTAGTTTTTGAAGAAAAGCTTAAGACAATATTAATGGAGGACCGGTGCCAAAACACCAGAACTACCATCAAAACTGATGCCGATCAATTAACGGAAAGAATTGTAATCTTAATGAGTGATTTGAACGAAAAACAGTAAAATTTGCTATTAAAAAGGGGCCAAAAAGTCCCTTTTTTTATTTATTGACAAATACGGAGAAGCATGGTAACATAAAAAGTCAATTTAGTTCCTTGAAAAAATGAATTAAACTGGGGTAATTATTGAGTTTATCTGAACTTTAGGCAGATTCAACAATTATCCGAGTATTAATTTTAAAACCATAACCCATGAACCAGTTAATAAGTATTTTCGAAGAAAACCTGATCTACAATTCAATCATTGCCGGCTTATTTATTATTTTAATGGCTGTAACCATCCTGGCAATAAGAAAAATAAATTCTCAAGCCCTGCGCTTGAAGTTGATAGACAAAATGGCCAACAACCAAATAGAGCTACCAAGTGTTATAAATAAAATGTCGATAGCAACATTAAAGCTTTCCTACGGCGAAATAATTAATTATTTTGTTAATTTATTTAACAAGGCCAATGCCACTGAAACGATCAAGGATACCTTGTATTGGATTAAATATTCAGTTAAAGAAGCCAAAAAGAATTATTTAATGTTTCAACTTAACGAAGTTACCAGAACAACAGTTAGCTTAGAACGAATTGCTGCTATTTTATCAGAGGCGGTGATTGCTGAAGCTAAAACTCCCAGGCTAGAAAATAGCAGTCGAAATATCAAAGATTTCATTTTGGAATATATTAGCAAGGGCCCAAACGATTTAATCAAAACTTTTGTGACCGAATTTGAGAAGAATATTTCAGTTGCTATAAACCAGGCTGGCTCTAAAGAATCTATCAAGATTATTCTGGCTGGTGAATTGGCTAAAGTGCAAAAAATGCTTTTGTAAAAAAAATAAACTTTGTAAAAAGGAAGATTTGAAATCTTCCTTTTTTTTGCCCTTAAACATTTTTATTTTCTCCCAAAATCTGGTATTATTCATATATGATTAATTTTCTCCACACCTTTCATCCCCAGGCAATACTGATCACTCTGGGACCCATAACTGTTTACTGGTATGGCCTGTTTATGGTTTTAGCGATGATTATCGGGATGACTACGGCTATTATCATTGCCAAACGCTACAATATTAATCCAGATAAGATAATTGATCTATCATTTTATCTAATAATTGGGGGTCTAATTGGAGCTAGAATCTATGAAATCTTTCTAGAATTACCCTATTATGTCTCTCAACCGCTGGAAATAATAAAGGTCTGGCATGGAGGCCTAGCCGTCCATGGCGCCATTATCGGAGGATTAATAACTTTAGGATTATTTGTCTGGAAAAACCAAGATTACAATTTTTGGAAACTCTGTGCTATTGCCGTCCCGGCGCTCGCCCTAGGTCAAGCCATTGGTCGCTGTGGTAACTATTTCAACCAGGAACTTTTTGGACTTCCCACTAGCCTACCATGGGGCATACCGATTGATATTCTAAACCGTAACAATGACTATATTTCAGCGAGTTATTTCCATCCGACTTTTATCTATGAAGCTTTGGGTGACTTATTGATTTTTGGAGTGTTGATTCTGTGCCATTATTTAATAATCAAAAAAAGAAGAGCTAATGTTACAGATGAAAAAATATCTTATTTCCGTTCTACAGTTTTGATCTATATTATTTTATATTCAATTCTAAGGTTCCTATTAGAATTTATCCGAATTGATGTTGCGCCTGTGTTATGGGGCCTACGCTGGCCTCAGATTGCCAGTCTTAGTCTTATTTTTATTTCGCTAATTATTTTATTTTTACCTTATGTCCAAATTATCAGACGTCAAAAAAAAGCTATTCAATAGACGGAGTCTAAGAATCTTATACTTCCTAGGATTTATTCTGGCGGTGGCGACGGCGGTACCAACCTATATTGAATCTAACTATATCAAAGAGTTTGTCAGTGCTGAAAGTGTCGGCCTCTTTTTTGTCGCCTCCAACTTCATCACTATCCTCCTAATCCTGATTTATCCCGAATTAATTGAACGTTTTCGCAATTACCGCGTTTCTCAGATAGTCATTGGTTGTAATTTTTTGGCCCTAATAGCTATGGCTATTGCCAATACGCCTGCCACTATTTTTCTAGCTTTTATCTTACTGATGTCGAGCTTCAATCTGATCTGGATTAATATGGATATCTTTGTAGAAAGCTTTACCTCGGTTGATAGTGCTGGTCGCACTCGCACCATGTATTTTACTTTTATGAATTTAGGTTGGGTTTTTGCTCCAATTGTGGCCAGTTATTTTATTAAAGGCTCCAATTATCGCCCAGTTTATTTGCTAGCGGCTGCCTTCCTAATTCCTTTTTACATTATCTTTATTGAAAAGGGTCGCAACCTAAAAGACAAGATTAAATATGACCAGGACAAGATTTGGCAGACCATCAAAAAGATTTTTCAAACCAGAGACTTGAGAAGTATTTTTTCACTCGCCACCTTACTCCACCTCTTTTATAGCTTAGCGGTGGTTTATGCTCCGATTTATCTCCATGAAACCATTGGCTTATCTTGGGCACAACTGGGCATCGCTTTTTCCTTTATGCTTCTACCTTTTATTATCTTTGAACTCCCCGCCGGAATTATTGCCGACAAATATTTGGGCGAAAAAGAAATTATGACACTAGGCTTTACCATTTTAATTATTTCTCTAATTCTCTTCTTTTCTGTTCAATCCAGCAGCCTTTTAGTTTGGAGTTTAATATTATTCTTCAGCCGCATTGGTGCATCATTAGTAGAGGCGATGCGTGAGTCATACTTTTTCAAGATTATCAGTGCTAAGAATGTCGGACTAATTAATATTTTCCGAACAGCCCAGCCCCTGGGATATTTAATTGGCACTGGACTCGGTACTGTGATCTTGATATTTTATCCTGTCCAATATATTTTCCCCATTCTGGCCCTACTCTTAGTTTCCAGCTATTACTTCCTCCGGGTGATGAAGGATACTAGATAATCATTAATGATTTGATAATATAAAAACCACTTAAATTAGGTGGTTTTTTAATATAATAATGAAATGTGCCCCCAGTAGGAATCGGACCTACATCTCAGGTTCCGGAAACCTGCGCTCTATCCATTGGGCTATAGGGGCCAACTATTACTGCACAATTTTATGCCCCTTCACTAAAAAAATCAACTCCTGCTTAACCGTTGGATCAGTCGACATGGCCTCATTGTTATTTCGATCCAAATAATTAGCCTTAACCTGATAATCATTACCAGTCGTTAATTCCGGGACTAGAGACACAATCTTGATTCGATCGCCCACCGCCAGAGAAGAGGTGTGGACTAGGGTGCCATCAGCAAATTTAAACAAAGCGATGAAATGAAAATTGCCGGAGCCGCCATAGCTAACTACTAGATCGCAAAAAATGTCCACGCCAGCACTAGTCTTTTGTGTCTTTAGCAGACCATTTAGAAATATTTGACCGCTGGTAACACCATCGGAAAAATTAGCTTGATTATTTTTTAGTTTCGCCCGCACTAAGCCCTCAGGATCATTTTTTCCCAAAACTCCCGGCACCACAACTTCAACATTACTAAGAGTTGCCAAAAATTTCATCGGATCAGATTTAGCTTCATTTGATAAATTAGTAATAGCCTGACTATATTTTTGAGACTCCGCCTGAATCCTAGGAATCAAAATAAACTCCTTTACAAAGAGATATAAGCCAACACCCAAAAGTACTGAAAAGATAATAATTTTTATTGGTGGTTTCATATTGGTTTAAAATAAAGCTTACCAATATTATACCTGGGCTCAAGTAAAAAAGCTATTTATTAACAAAATAAGCCCATTTCTGGGCTTATTCTATCATCCTTTAAATTACTTGAGCTTAAACTCTTCTCCCACAAAGTGCAGGTGATCTAGAGCAGTTTTAGTCTCGGGTAGAATCCCCGCTACAAAAACTTTATTGCCAAAAAGATCATCAATAGTGTCTCCAGTTTTTTGAAATAACTTTTTATTGATCATCATCTTGGCCTCAGCCAAACCAATATAGAGAGGCAGATAACTTTGGCCGTTGATATTGGTCGGGCTTAAGTTAGTAATTCTGTCTTTAAATTGTTCCGGGACGTTGTCGGTCGTGACAAAATAAAAACTCTTAATCACTTCGGACTCAGCCACAAACTTAATATTAGCCACCGAACTCATCTTGGCTAAAGTAGTTTTGTTAACTATATGATAGCCATCAATGACAGTTCCAGTTGGCTCTAAAATACCAACAACCTTCACACCGTCCAAACCAAAAATATCTTTTAGAGTATCCCCAATATTTTTAACAGCCCTCTCCTTCTTCATGGCCATGCCGTCGGCATAACCAATAATCATTTCATCATCACCTAAATTAATCTTGCCTTCTCTGATTTTAATAGAATCCGGGAAACTATCAATCCCCAAAAAAATATCTGGATCGCCCTCATCAAAGTTAATTTTGATTGGACTGCTGGCTACTAGATTATTAATCTCAGTGGCTTTATTTTTAGAGACCAACAAAG
>Ga0066639_10004056_pt1 | contig 12531 bp, 14 predicted proteins | sample CryGeyCG2114_010_2_FD_59504 | JGI IMG/M metagenome (GOLD analysis project Ga0066639, IMG submission 59504) | Groundwater microbial communities from aquifer - Crystal Geyser CG10_big_fil_rev_8/21/14_0.10 | ecosystem: Environmental > Aquatic > Deep subsurface > Groundwater | place: USA: Utah...
TAAATACGGAGAGAAAGTAAAAGTATATTGTATAGGACCATCTGCCCAGGGCGGATCTCCTTTTAGCCGAGAAATCTGTGGCGGACCGCATGTAGAACATACTGGACAATTAGGCGAATTTAAAATACAAAAAGAGCAGAGCAGTTCTGCGGGAATAAGAAGAATCAAAGCAATATTAAAATAATTAAAAATAAATATGGAAAAATTAATAATGGAAAAAAACCTCTCTGAAGAAGAAAAAAAAGAGAAAGTTAAGAATGAATTAAAAAAAATTTGGGATGAACTTACGTTAACATTAGATAATAATTCAACTAACGGAACAGACGCCATGAAAAATAAGATTAACGACCATGAATTTAAAAGAATTATGGATGAATATTTAAAACAAAACCGTCCGCTTGAAAGCTTTGAAAATTTACTGGTTACTTTAAATAGTTTAGATGGAGTCGCTGAAAGCCGTTTACAAAAATTATCATTATTTTACAAAGATATAGTTTATAATCCAGAAGAAAAAAATGAAAAGAATAGAGAGGATAGCTTAAACTTCGCCTTGCCTTATGTAGATTTATTAAATTTAACTCACGAAGATAAAAAAAACTTTAAAAAACTAATGAACTAGTTATAATTAATTTATGCTAAAAATTCAAAATACCCTTACTAGAAAAAAAGAAGAATTTAAACCTTTGCAAGAAGGTAAAGTTTCTTTTTATCATTGCGGACCGACTGTTTATTGGACTCAACATCTAGGAAATATGCGCGCGGTCGTTTTATGTGATTTAATTATACGGTCTTTAGAGTACTTAAAATATGACGTAAAATTAGTGCGAAATTATACTGATGTGGGGCATTTAACCTCTGATGAGGACGAAGGAGAGGACAAGTTGGAAAAAGGCGCTAAAAGGGATAATATAACACCTCAAGAGGTAGCTAAAAAATATATAGACATTTATGAGCAAGATATAAAAGACCTTAATACAATTCCGGCTGAAATAAAACCGCGGGCAACAAATCATATCAAAGAAATGCAGGATATGATAAAAATATTATTAGAAAAAGGTTTTGCCTATAAAACAGAACTGGCGATTTATTTTGATATTAGTAAAGCTAAAAATTATACAAAACTTTCTGGACAAAATTTAGATAAAAATATTACAGACGCGGGCAGTGGGGAAGTATCTGACAAAAACAAAAAAAATCCACACGACTTTGTACTTTGGTTTTTTAAGAAAGGTGTGCATAAAAATGCCATACAAACCTGGAAATCGCCATGGGGAGAAGGATTTCCTGGATGGCACATTGAATGTTCGGCCATGGCTAAAAAATATTTAGGCGACACTCTTGATATCCATATGGGAGGAGTGGAACATATCCCTGTCCATCATACTAACGAAATAGCGCAATCCCAATCAGCTAATGGAGTTAAGTACGTTAATTATTGGCTTCATAACGAACACTTAACAGTTGATGATAAAAAAATGGCGAAATCAACCGGAACGTCTTATACGCTAAGCGATATAAAAGAAAAAGATTTCAGTCCTTTGGCATTACGTTATCTTTTTTTACAGGCGCATTATCGATCAAAACAAAACTTCACCTGGGACGCATTGGTTTCGGCTAAAACCGCACTTAAAAATTTACAAACAAAAGTTTTAGAACTTAAAGAAAATATAAGACAAGTTAGCGAGGCTAAAATTAATGAAGAATATAAAGAAAAATTTATTTTGGCCATAGAAGATGATTTTAACATTCCGCAAGCTTTGGCGGTTCTTTGGGAAGTAGTAAAGTCAGACAAATTAATCAATGAAGAAAAATTATTGACTATTTATAATTTTGACATGGTATTAGGGCTGAAATTAGATGAACTAAAGCAGGAAGAAACGGTAATTCCAAAAGAAATTTTGGCGCTAATTGATAATCGCGATAAATTTAGGGAACTGGAAGATTTCACCGAAGCTGATAAATTAAGACTGGAAATAGAAAGGCTGGGTTATAGTATAGAAGACGGACCTAAGGGAACAAAAGTGAGTAAGAAACTATAATTTTATATTTCCATGATTTTATGATATAATCATGCTAGGTACTTAGTTAATTAATACATAGAAACTAAATAACTAAGTACTTAATTAACTAGTGCCCATGCAAAATAAAACTCTTAAAATATCTATTTTAATAATGGTGTCCGTTTTCTTAATGGCGCCTGTTTTTATTTTTGTGCAAACTGCTTTTGCGGATAAAGTCGATGATGAAATAGCTCAGTTGCAGGATCAAATTAGCGCTAAACAGGATCAACTAGAAAAATATAAAAAACAGGAGAACGAATATAAAGCGCAGATAAGAGAGAATCAATCCGAACAAGCGACTTTGAAAAGCCAAATGGCGCTTCTCGGTAATAACATCTCTAAAATGGAGACTGTAATCAAATCAATCCAGATTGACATTGATAAAACTAATTTAGAGGTAAAAAAGGTAACTCTAGAGATACAACAGGCGGAAATTGATATTGCGCAGAAAAAAGATTATATGAGTTCTCTATTGCGCTTAATCGCGCAAGGGGACGATAAAAGCCAACTGGAAATTATTTTAACTAATAATTCAATCTCAGAATTTTTAGACCAAATTGAATATACAAAAAATTTAAATAATAATTTAAACGAAGTTTTAGATAAAGTAAAAGAAGTAAAGCTAGGTTTAGAAGAACAAAATAAAAATTTAGAAAATAAAAAAGAACAGTTAAAAGAATTGAAAAAAAAATTAGAGGAACAAAAGGCGGAAATCGTTGATCAGCGGGTAAGTAAACAGTACATCTTAGATAAAACAAAGCAGTCAGAACAAGAATACCAAAAATTATTAAGCAAGGCTAAAGCTGAACAAAACGTGGCTAATGCTTCAATCGTGGCTGCTGAACAGGCAGTAAGAGCTAAGTTACTAGAGAAGGAGGGAAAGAATGCTCTAACATTTGATGATAAAGGATTTGTATGGCCGGTTCCTAAAAACGTCATAACAGCTTATTTTCACGATCCTGATTATCCTTATAAACATGTGTTTGAACATCCGGCGATTGATATTAGGGCATCGCAGGGAACCACAGTTAGAGCAGCTGCATCAGGCTATGTGGCCAAGGCAAATGACGCTGGATATGGTTATAGCTATATTATGATTGTACATGGCGATGGTCTATCTACTGTATATGGACATGTGTCACGCATAGATGTAAAAGTTGATCAGTTTGTCGCTCAAGGGCAGGTTATCGGCGCTTCCGGCGGTATGCCCGGCACTAAAGGAGCAGGGTATATGACAACCGGTCCACATATGCATTTTGAAACACGTCTAAATGGTATTCCGGTTAATCCACTTAACTATTTGCCATAAACATAAAGGAGGTGATTATATGTTTGCTAAATCAATTGCAGAACAATTCATAAAAAAAATGAAGCCTATGGATATGGCTTCACTGAAATTAGCCTTGCTTTTTTTAGGAATTTTAATAGCCGCATACTTTGAAAAGGTTAGGGAAGTTAATCCAATTATTTACCTTATTTTGTTCATAATTTTTGTCATTAAACCGGCAATGTTATTTTTAAAAAAATAAATAGCAATAAAAAATTATAAAAAATAAAAACAGGGGGAGCGCCCTGTTTTTATAAATAGTAAAATAAATATGCAAAATAAAGTTCACGAAATTATGGTTAAAAATATCTGCACTTATACTTGCAGACTATTTAAATACCCGGAAATGGAGATAAAAATCATGCAACGCACAAGGCCAGTGACAAAAAACAGAAGTTATATAATAGGGTACACCAAAATCGGGGGAAATACTATTACTCTGGATATTTATACTGCGCGCCTGCGCAAACCAAAAAAAATTTCAGCGATTCTATCAGTATTGGTGCATGAAATTACTCACCATCAAAAACCTCCTTATCGACAATGGCACAAAGGACGCTGGATAGTGCGCCAACACTTTCCGCGATTTTATAAACAAGTAACAAAAAATTTAGAAAAGTTAAAAAAAGATAAATTAATAGGGAAATATTTCGTTAATTAAAAATTATCAATTACGAAAAAAACGCTCTAATAGGGCGTTTTTTTAATTACTATTTATCTACCTGTAATACTATCCAGACGCTTTATGACTGTATATGGTGGCTGATTAATATTTACTGATTGTTTGCGTCTAAATTATCAAAATTACGACAAAACGCAACTGGGTGGCAATTTGTATATGGAGAGTTGATAAAATCCAGGCAAACTTTGCACTGCTCTTCGTATTCAGCGCACTGCGTAGTATCCAGCTCTTCGCAATTTACTACTTTCTCTTCCTTTTTACCGCAACCGACTGCAACAAATGCAATAAACATAAGAAGTAGTGTGGTGGTTAGTATTTTTTTCATAATTTTAATTATTCTCTAATTTTTTTTTATTATACAGCAAATGCTAAATAAATAAAATAGACCAAATCATTCCTATTATTTACCTAATTTATTTCCCCCATGAAACTTCCGGTGAACATCCCTTAATTCTTTATTTGTCACATGCGTATATATCTGTGTAGTTGCAATATTGCGATGACCTAAAAATTCTTGTACCAATCTTAAATCAACTCCATTGGAAAGTAAATCAGTGGCGTAGCTATGACGCAGAGAATGGGGCGACATCATTATTGGCAAGCCGGAAATTTTCAGATATTTCTTTACAATGTTCTCAATTGAGCGCACGGAAAGGCGTTTATTTTCGTTTTTAAGAGCATTTTTACTGTAAGATATAAATAAGGCCTTGTCTATATCATTTCGAGCGTTTAAATAGCATTTTAAGACCTTTACGGCTCGTGCAGAGAAGTATACAGTCCGTATTCTACCACCTTTCCCTTTTACAACAATTTCCAAATATTCTGTCTCTTTTTTTATTTTTACTTGCTCTCTGTCTAGGGCAGTTAACTCGGCCACCCGCAACCCGGTAGAAAATAACGTTTCCAGAATTGCTCGATCGCGCAAACCGTCTATAGAGTCTGAAGTGGGGGATAGAAGTAATTTTTTTAACTGGTCCAATTTTAAAAATTTAATCTGCCTATCACTTTTATCACGTAATAAATTAATTTTGTCAGCCGGCAAACTTAAAATATCTTTTTCGGAAAAATACTTTAATAAATTACGTAGAGCAATGAGATAATAATTTTGGGTAGTTTTTTTTAAAGGCTCATTTGATTTATTTGATGATCCTTGGCGAGCTAGAAATGTTTTATATTCATACATATGTTCAGCTGTAAGCTCATAAGGAGGTAGGGAAGTGAGTCCTTTTTTCTTAATCCATACAGAAAACTTTTTTAAAAACCTACTGTAGTTCTCTATAGATTTAGGCGCCAAGCCCTTATCAATTTCTAAATAATTTAAAAATTCTGGTATGATTTTAATAATTGGTATGGAAACTTTTTTCATAAAAGAAAATGACGGATATAATCTATAAACGGGTAAGAAGGGCATCTTTCCCAGGGTTATGTTAATCTGATTTAATTTATATCCGTCATAAAAAGTATAATGTAAAACAAATATATATTCAACTTCGCATAATGTAGATTAAGAGAAGTATAGCTTATAAAAAATTATAGCATATAATAATATATATGCTAATTATGTAATTATTAACTACACTATAGTCATCCCCATTATATGTAATTCCGGAGTAAACAATAAAATGATTTTTAATAATAATAAAAATAGTCCAATCACAATTATGACTGCCAACAAAATGCCAATTGTAAATGTAATTTTAAAAAATTTCTCCATTGCGCTTCCTGTCATATGAATTTAGTTTAAAAGTTAGAAAGTAAAAAGTTAAAAAGTCCCCCTCCCCTGTTCTCGTACTGAAATTTAAAAATTAAGAGGTAGGGTAATACCTTTTTAATTATACACTAAAATTTAAAAAGTTAGTAGTAGGGTAACTAGCATAAAATTACAAAGTCACCGTCGTAACTTTTTGTCACCGTCGTAACTTTAAGAACTTTTAACTTTCTAACTTTACAGACTAAGGTGGGGGACTCGCACTTCTCCACCCTTTCTAATTTTATAAACTTTCAACTTTGTAACTATTTATAATAGACCTTCTCCCCAAATCTTAAATCGATATATTCTAAATTATTTAATTTATCCCCTTTTAACTTTTCCGAAATTAAAACCTCTAATTTTTTAAACTGGGCGCCTAAGTCTTCTTCAACGTTAAAAAATATTTTAGGACCGTTATTTATTATATTTAAATTTACACTTGCTTCTTGCTTATTTACTTCACAGATACGATCAATTTCAAGTCCGTTCGCTTCAAATTCTTTTGCTAGATTTAAACATGCTTTTAAGTACTCCTCCCCCACTGCCACTTTTTTTGTTAATTTATCTGTCTTTATTTGTGACTCATTCAAGCTATTTTTTAAGATTATATACTCAGCGGTACTAACATCTAAACTGTCAATTTTTAATAAAATATTTAAGCTATCATCAATATAGTAATAGTCCTCTTTCTCACGCCATACCGCGACCGGCTGTCGTTCAGTAAATAATATTTTTATTGTCCGCGGGAATTCTCTTTTAATTTTTAAATCATTAACAAAATAATTTTTTAAAATTTCTTTCTTAGCTTGTCTTTTGCTAAAAATAAAAATATTACTTTGATTGAAAAAAAACAACCTATTTTTTTCTGTCTGGTTCCCTATTATATTATAGATTTGATAATCTTCAATTTTTTGCCCGCCCTCAACAATAACATTTTCTACTTCAAAGTATTTGTTAAAAAATAACAGCCAACCTAAAAATCCCAACACTAGTATTATTAAAACTACTAGTATTTTTATTTTTAATGATACGCGTCTTATTTTTACTCTTTTTCTGCGAAAAAAAGGATTACTATACTTCCTCGGCGAATAAGAACGCATTTTATAATATCTTTTTCTTCTCATTGTTTAAACGCGAGGATTTTTTATTACTTTTTTATTTCCCGGCATATATTTTTGCAAAACTTCGGGAATTTTTACCGAACCGTCAGCTTGCTGATAATTCTCTAAAATTGCCAACGATGTTCTACTAGAAGTCACTGCTGTGCCATTAAGAGTGTGTACAAACTCTTTCTGACCAATTTTATTTTTATATTTTATATTTAATCTGCGCGCTTGATAGTCTGTACAATTTGAACAGCTAGTAATTTCACCCCAATCGTTTTTCATCGGCATCCAAGCTTCTAAGTCGTATTTACGATAAGCCGGCCCACCCAAATCTCCAGTGCAAATACTTAACACTCTAAACGATATACCAAGTTCAGTGTAAATTTCTTTTTCTATTTCTTTTATTTCTTCGTGAATTTTTTCTGACTGCTCAGGGGCACAAAATATAAACATTTCTATTTTGTTAAATTGATGTACTCGATAAAGTCCGCGGGATTCTTTTCCGTAAGCGCCGGCTTCTTTTCTAAAACAATGTGAAAGACCGACGTACTTTATTGGTAAGTCGGCTTCGGATAATATCTTATTTGCCAAATATCCGCCTAAAGTAATCTCTGCGGTAGCTATTAATGATAAATCCTCATCTTTTATTTCATAAATTTGGTCTTCATTCCCGCGAGGATTATATCCAGTGCCTTTCATCGTAAAACCTCTTGCTAAATCAGGGGTTACAAAGGGTATAAAACCCCTATCTACTAACTTTTCTATCGCGTAGTGTTGTAATGCCAAATCTAATAAAACTAAATCATTTTTAAAATAATAAAAACCGGCACCGGTTACCTTGGCAGCAGTAGCAAAATCTATTATATCTAAACTCTCTCCTAATTCCACATGATCTTTTGGTTTAAAATCAAACTGCGCTGGCTCTCCTACTCTCTCTATTTCTACATTTTCTGAATCATCTTTTCCTATCGGCGCATCCGGGTGATATAAATTAGGCACTCGTTCCAGTAGCTCAAGATATTTTTCCTCCACTCCCCCGCCTTCTTCCTCTAATTTAGTAATTTCTTCTTTTAAATATTTTCCTTTGGCAATTTGCTCAGCGCTCGGCTTTCCACTTTTTACTGACGAAGCCAGTTCATTGCGTTCTGCGCGCAATTCATCAATTTTAATTTGCGCTTCTCTGCGCTCTTCATCCAATTTTAATAATTCATCAATATCAACTTGAATGTTTTTATTTTTGGCCGCTTCTTTAACCTGCTTTACGTTCTCGCGAATGAATTTTATGTCTAACATATTTTACTTCTACAAATTACAAATTTTTTACAAATATACAAAATTAAAATTTGTAAATTTGTACTTGATTTGTAATTTGTAGTATTATTTATAAAGTTAATTCTTCAGAGATATTTTGTAACGCTGTTAATCCAATTTCTAAAAATTCATCTATACTTAATCCGATTTTTTCACATTCTAGAATAATATCGCGATTGCAGTTGGCGGCAAATGATTTATTTTTAAATTTCTTTTTTAATGATGCAAGCTTTACGCTTGATAATTTTTTATCCGGTTGAATTAACGCCGATGCTACAATCAAACCGGTCAAAGTTTCCGCGGACGCCAATGCGTGCTGAATTTTAGTTGTCCGCTCTTTATTTTGATAATTTCCACACAATTCATTTGCGTATCCGTGTGATATAATAGACTCTATTAAATAGTCTGTTCCGCCCGTCTCTTTTAAAATTTCTATACATCTCACACAATGTTCTTTTGTGTTGTTTTTAGTTAATTCCCAATCAATATCATGCAACAACCCTATTATCCCCCACTCTTCTGAATTTTCGCCAAATTTATCGGCCAACGCGCGCATAATAACTTCCGATTCTCGACAATGAAGTTTAGTAATCGGATCTGTTATATATTTATTTAAAAGCTCTTGGGCTTGTTGTAAATTTAATCCTAATTTTTCTGACATATTATTATAATGTATAATTGTTATGTGTTATATGCTGTGCGTTATGCGCATTAAATCCCTGTCAATAACCATATCAACCATTGCATTAATTTCATCTGCATATCCCACCGCCGTCGGCACCGGATTTAATAAAAATATTTTTTTATCATGAACATGAGCAAACCCTATTTCCATTAAAGTATTTCCGCCAACATAATTTTCTATATCATTTTTTGTAAAATTACAGACTAAAATTGCATCTGAATTTAAAATACAATTATACCACCACTTAATAAAACCGTGCTTTCTTTTTGTTTCTCCATGATCTTTAGCCACTTCTTTTATTAATTCTTGCGCAGAGCCATCCGCTAAACCAAACATTTCTTTATGCATTAATGGCTCATGTCTTAATCTTTCCAGTTCATGATAAATATCAACTATTTTATCCGCAAATTTTATACTGCCACAAAGCGTTATTTTCATACTTAAAATTTAGGTTTCACTAACGGAAATAACGTCGCTTCTCTAGTAGTCTTATCTGCTAAAAATGCGAATAGCCTTTCGCCGAAACCAAACCCGCAAGTAGGGGGCATTCCGTGTTCCAACATTTCCACAAATTCCCAATCAGGCATCATCGCCTCGTCGTCCCCACTCTCTAATAATTTTTGTTGATTCTCAAAACGCTTACGCTGATCAACTGGATTATTTAGCTCAGAATATCCGTTACCAATCTCACTGCCGGCAATCACAATCTGAAAACGCTGAGTTAATTTTTCATTTTTCTCAGTTCTTTTTGCTAAAGGAGATACTAATTCAGGGTGATTAATTAAAAATATTGGACCAGCGATATTCTTCCGACAATATTTCCATAAAGTATCGGTTAAGCGCTCTTTATTATCGCCTTCGTATTTTACCTTTAATTCTTTTAATTTTTTCTTCATTTCCGCCTCACTCGCTTTTGTAATATCTATACCTGTTTGTTTTAAAACTTCTTCGCGGTAATCAATTTTTTCCCACTCCCCTGCTAAATCAAACTCATATCCGCGAGTTTTAAATTTAGTAGTGTTAAAAACTTCTTTTGCGATTCTCTGATATAATTCTTGCGTTAATTTCATTCCGTCTTCATAATCAGCGTACGCCCAGTAAAATTCCATATTGGTAAACTCCTGTAAATGGTCAGGGCTTGAACCCTCATTGCGAAATACCCGCCCGATTTCAAAAGTTTTTTCAAATCCGGCCGCCATTAATTTTTTCTGCCATAATTCTCCCACTGAGATACGCAGATAAAGATCCGTATCAAAGTCGTTATGATGAGTTTTAAACGGTCGCGCCTCAGCTCCGCCGGTTGTAATTTCTAAAGTTGGAGTCTCTACCTCAAAAAATCCTTTATCTTTCATAAAAGTTCTAGTAACATCCCAAAACTGCGCCCTTTTTTTCATCAAGTCTCTTAACTCTGGATTTAATAAAATATCTAAATAGCGCTTACGTAGTTTTTCTTCCTCATTCTGTAAGCCAAAATGTTCATCCGGAATCGGGCGTAATGTTTTAGTTAAAATTTTATATTCAGTTACTTCAAAAGATTCTTGACCTTTATGTGTGACAAAACATCTACCTTTTACCTGTATAAAATCACTAACGTCAATTGTTTTCAAAAATAACTTAAATTCATCGTCACCGATATTTTTTTTGGAAATTGCCAGCTGGATTTTACCACTTTCATCCTGTAAATCAGCGAACACTAAATTACCGTGTTCGCGCAGAGAACGTAAACGGCCAACGATATAAAATTCTTTTTCTTTTTTTTGTAGTTCGCTAAATTTTTCAAGCGCTCCACCAATTGCAAAATCACGGCTTACTTTCGCCGGATAAGGATTAATTTTATTTTTTTCTAATAATTCAAGCTTTTTTATTCTGTCTTGTCTTTCGTCCGGCTTAGTTTGTTTTACTTCTGCCATATTGATAAATTTATAGTAATAATAGTTTAATTTTACGACATTAACTAAGGGATGTCAAAAAAATATTAAATACTTGTCCATCTAATCGCGTGGTGAGATGGGTAGGTCAAAAAAAGATAACCTCCTAAAAAGTTATCTTTTATCTTTATTTGTTCTTTTAAATTTTAACTATTTTTATCCAAGACCAAAAAATTTCTTAATTTTCGCTCCGAAATCCTCTTTTTCTTCTACCACAGGCGCTTCTTCTGGAGTTTCTTTATCTAGCACTGCTGCTTCTTCTTTTGGCTCTTCTTCATTAATAGCTTCTCGTACTTTAGTTATTTTATCTTGTTTTGTTTCTGTTGAATCTTCTGCAATTTCTTTTATCATTTGTTGCGCTTCTACTGATGAATTTCCTACCGGTTTTTCTGAACCTGGTGTTGGAGTTTCCATGTTGGGAATATTATTTTCCATATTGTTCTTGCCCGCCTCAATACAAAATATTGGGTGGGTCTTGTTAATAAGTAAAATATCTTACGTCTCCTTAAGACTAGTATATACCCTTATCTAATATTAGCCAACATACTTATCCACACCATCTTAGGCACTTAGTTAATTAGTTACTTAGTTTCGAAATTAAGAAAGGCTTAGCTTGAATTATACAACCAATTGACTAATTAACTAAGTGCCTAATCTATTTATAGCTCTACAACTTATCAATCGCAATTCCTATTCTTTCCAAACTTTTCTCTTTACCTAGAACGTCAGCTATTTCAAAAGGGCCCGGGCTATTCTGCTGACCGGACAACGCTACTCGCAAAGGCCAGAGCACTTCTCCGTTAGTTAAATTCTTTTCTTGTACAAATTGTAAAATTTCTTTTTCTAAATTATCTTTGTTCCATGCCTCAATTTCTGTTAGTTTCTCTCTAGTTTCTAGTAGTTTCTGTTTAGTTTCCGTCACATCAGATTTCTTCCAAACCAATAACTCGGCTTCATATTCAAATATATCAGCAAAAAATAACTTTGTATTTTCTACTATGTCAGATAATTTTTTCAATCTTTCTTGTTCTAATTTTATAACTTTCTCTATATAATTATCGTCGTAATTCTTTAAATTATAATCCTTAGATAAATATGGTAAACATAATTCTTGTAACTTTTTAACTTTTAACTTTCTAACATATGTGCCATTTATATTATCGAGTTTTTTAATATCAAAAATCGCGCCGGATCTATGTATTTTTTTAATATCAAAATTTTTTATCAATTCTTCTATGTTAAAAATTTCTTGTTCCGTTCCGGGATTCCAACCTAACAGCGCTAAATAATTTATCAAAGCTTCGGGCAGATACCCTTGCTCTTTAAAACTCTCTACTGATACATCGCCGGTACGCTTACTTAACTTCTTTTTATTTTCGCCTAAAATATTAGGTAAATGAATAAATTCCGGCATCTCCCAGCCAAATGCCTTATACAATAATACATGTTTTGGAGTTGATGGTAGCCAATCTTCTCCGCGCATAATATGTGTTATTTCCATTTCATGGTCATCAACAACTACCGCTAAATGATAAGTTGGAAAGCCATCGGATTTAATTAAAACCTGTTCATCAATTTCATTAGAATTATATTTTATTTTTCCGTACACTGCATCATCAAATTCTATTTTTTCATTTTTAGGCACTCGTAAACGAATTACATATTTCTCACCTGTTTTTAAT
>Ga0066639_10004058_pt1 | contig 12531 bp, 23 predicted proteins | sample CryGeyCG2114_010_2_FD_59504 | JGI IMG/M metagenome (GOLD analysis project Ga0066639, IMG submission 59504) | Groundwater microbial communities from aquifer - Crystal Geyser CG10_big_fil_rev_8/21/14_0.10 | ecosystem: Environmental > Aquatic > Deep subsurface > Groundwater | place: USA: Utah...
CAAAAGCCAAAGACAAACCTTGGCTTTCAAGCCAAGGTATACGAAAAGGCTTTTTGATTTGCAGAGTATGGCATCATTTTAGATTTATCTTACCATCTTATTTTGCGGTAAGCCCTAAATAACTGCGTACAAAAAATCATGTAACTTACGATGTTATCTATAAAACCTTTTAGATTTTCAACTAATCCTAATCTCCATCAACTCCAATACCTTTGATGTCGCCACGCATCTGTTTTGTATTCTTTTCCCAATCAACCTTATCTCCTCCATAACAAAATCTCTGAAATCTATAGACTATCCATTTCATATACTTCTTCCCAGGATGCTCTTCCCGTAACTCAAAAATTTTATCTCCAAACATCGCAGTTCTTTTTCTCGTGAAATTATACTGCTCATTGTACCAATCTTCTATTTCAAAACTTCCTCCTCCTCTTTCAATAATTTCCCAAAATTCTATCCAGTTTATTCTATGAGTTGGATGCTTTCCCAATTTAAGAGCATCTTTATGCATATCCAATCTTTCTAAAAACATTTGTTTTAATGGCTCAAATTTTCGCATTCTCCTATAAAAGTCGGTATAGTCCCATCTCGTGTCTCTCAAATTACTTGCTTTTTCCAACTCTCCGAGACCGAGATCAATCGTATTTTCTTTCTGTCCAAGCATAGCAAGTCCAACAAAAAAATCTGCCACACTTCTTTCCAAGTCATCTCTAAACCCACTTTCTCTTTTTCCATTTTTTTTATTCATAAGCCCTTCATATCTTCTGAAATCTCTGCTGAAATAAATAGCAGGATTTGCCGGTCTCACAATCCCAGCCCCAATTAACGTCCAAAAAACTTCTTCTTTTTCCATCTCTTGTAAAACATATCTTATCTTATCGTCAGAAAAATGAACATCCTTTCCCATCAAAACTTGCATCCCTCTCGCAGCAGTTAGTACAGTTACTAAATTTTCAACATGCTTCGCTTGCTCAATCAAATGTCTTCTATCAAAACCAAAAACCAAATCTTGATTATATGGTTTTTCTGGAGGTTTAAAACTAAAGATTGGAAACACCTCTCCAACTTTTTGTTCTTTTTCATATCCAGAAAAATCAAACCTTTCCTGTCCCTTTCCTCTAATCTTTTTCTTTCCATCTATCTTTCCCAGCCTTCTCTGACTTCTACTTCCATAGCCATGTTGTTTTAAATTGCTCAGAATACGAGCATGCTTTCCCGAATTATTATCTCCTTGATGTAGCCCCGGATCAGAATCAAAAAACTCTTCCATTCTGGGAAGAAGCATTTCTCCTTCTCCGACAATTTCCCTACGTTCTTTTTTATCCATGTATCTTTGTAAGGTATTAGGTTAATAATCATTGTCGTGCAAAGATATAAATATCTTTCAATATTAAACCAACAGCTGTGGGCGGCTTGTTTTGGGTTGGTGCCCCTTCACGTTTGACTTCTAGCACTTTGAGAAATAAAAATGGTAAGAAATGCACTAAGACCAAAAAGAGTAACTTTGGATGATAACATAATTTTATTAATTTATCCAACCGATTACGCTCTAACCTCTTCTCTTCTAAGACCTCAAGAATTCTGGGATTCTAGGAAATTCAGGGGAAAAGTTGGATTCACTTTAGAAGAGTATATGGATTGGTACGCTACTCAAAAATCAAACAAAGGGGTTTTCGATTACTTCACCCACGTCGTGGGAATGAATGTTCCATCAAAGGCATTAATTCCCTTCTTTGAAGGAGATTTCGATCCTTTAAGTGATAAAGAGAAAGTATCTCTTGATTTAGTTAAGAATCATTTTCTAAATGGAGACAGATTTTCATTAATTGGAATAAGTCAATCAGGAGAGAGGAGAAGCCTTATTCATGAAATAGCTCACGGATTGTATCACACAGATTTAACATATAAGAAGAAAGTTTTGCAAGTAATAAGTAAAATTCATTCCCAAGACCGAGAAAGTATAAATAATTTTCTTAAAAATCAAGGTTATCACAGGGCAACTTACTGGGATGAAACTCATGCTTACGTACTAGCAGACTTACAGGTTCTAAGGTCTTACGGGGTAAAAACAAAGAGGTTCGAAGAAGCAAATAGAGAACTAAGGAGGATTTTTCATGACTTTTCAACAATTGACGAGGAATCTATTCCCCTATTCGAATAATCATCTTTAAATTTGATATCTCACAAGCTCTAAAGAGCTGTGCTCTTGGAGCCCCAAAGAACTTTGTTCTTTGAGGAGATGATGATTAAAGATTTGAAGAAAGAAAATCTTTAAATTTGATGCTTTGCCAAGCGATGATTAAAGATTTGAATTGCAAATCTTTAAATACCCGATTTTTCTACTGAAATAAGAATCTAATTAATCTGGCTTCTGATAAAAGCAAGATAAGAAAAACAAGAATAGCAGTGGAGTTGCGCTGATTTTAAAATGTTAAATTATAGAAAAAACAACAAATGGGAAAGTTATCAAGACCAAGACGTGGAAGCCTGCAGTTTTATCCTAGAAAGAGAGCTGCAAGAAGAATTCACAGAATAAATTTTTACCCAATAAAGAAATATTCTCAAGATACAATTCTTGGATTTTTAACATACAAAGTAGGTATGGGTTCTGCAATCGTTAAGGATTTAACAGACAAATCTCTCACAGCAAATAAAAGAATCGTTGTTCCAGTTACGATACTTGAAGCTCCGTCAATGAAGATATTCTCAGTAAGATTTCTAAAATACAATAAAGCAATAAAGGAAATAATTGTTTCAAATGAAAAGGAACTAAAAAGAAAGACAAATATTCCTGAAACACTCTCTGATTTTGAAAAGTCATTACCAAAATCAGAAGATTATGAAGACATCCAATTGATAGTATATTCTTTAGCCAAACAAACTTCAGTTAAGAAAACCCCAGACATATTAGAACTTGCAATCTCGGGAGATAATAAAGAATCAAAGTTGGCATTTGCAAAGTCAATGATAGGAAAAGAAATTTCTCTAACAGATTTTCTAAAATCAGTTAATCCTGAAAATAATTTAGTAGATGTTCGTGGAGTTACAAAAGGAAAGGGTCTTTCTGGTCCTGTAAAGCGTTACGGAATTACACTAAGAAATCACAAAGCTGAGAAAGGTGTTAGAAGTGTAGGATCGATATCTCCCTGGCATCCTCCAAGAGTAACTTTCAGAGTACCTAGAGCAGGACAACTCGGCCTTTTCTCAAGAATTAGTTATAATCATAAATTAGTTTCTTCAGGTTTAATTTCTGAAAAAGATATCAATCCAGATCACGGATTTAGCAAATACGGAAAAGTCAAAACAGCATACTTACTTGTAAAAGGCTCTGTGCCAGGTCCAAATAAGCGAGTTGTCGTAATAACTCCTCCTCAAAGACCAACTAAATTAAGATCCAAGAGAAAATTGGAATTCATTCAATTAATAACAAAATGAAAGCAAGTTTATACACGCAGGATGGAAAGAGTAAGGGCGAAATAGAGCTCCCAGCATTATTCTCAACAACAATTAGACCAGACATCGTTCAGAAAATAATTCGTTCTCAAATCTTCTTGCAAATGCAACCATTTTCTCACGATCCTCTAGCAGGAAAAAAACATTCAGCTTCTGGAACAATTTCTCATCAAAGACATGACTGGAAAGGACACTACGGACGCGGAATTTCACGTATTCCTAGAAAAACAATGTGGAGAAGAGGAACACAATTCTATTGGATTGGAGCAGAAATTTCATCTACAAGAGGAGGAAGACGTGCCCATGGACCTAGTCTGATTAAGAGATTAAGAAAAGTAAACAAAAAAGAAATGGAAATCGCATTCAATTCAGCCCTTTCCGCAACAGTTTCTCCAAAATACATAATAGAAAGATATTCTTCTCTAGACTCGATAAAAGGAATTCCAGCAGTTATAGAATCTATTCCAGAAAAAACAAAAGTTCTCCTTTCAACAATAAAAACAATTTTTCCAGATATTTCTGAAATTCTTGTTAAGAAAAGATCAGTTAGAGCTGGCAGAGGAAAAGCAAGAGGAAGAAAATATAAATCTTCTCCAGGATTATTGATAATCAAATCGGATTCAGAAGTAGTGAAATCATCATTAGTAGAAATAAAGTCTGTTTCAAATATCTCTCTAGATTCTTTATACCCTCTAGGAAGATTGACTTTATACACAAAAAAAGCAATAGAGCAACTAGGAACCTTAGAAAATAAAAAAGAATCAAAATCAGAAGATAAAAAAGTTAAGGAGAAGAAAAAATGAGACTAAAACCAGTAACCACAGAAAAAGCAGTAAGAATGATTGATTTAGACAATACTTTACTCTTTGAAGCTCCAAGAATGGCGAGAAAAGAAGAAATTCAAAAAGAATTTGAATCCGTTTTCTCCGTAAAAGTAGAAAAAATAAGAACTCTCATTAGAAAAAACAAAAAATATGTTTACCTAAAATTGAAAAAGGAGAATCCCGCAATCGATATCGCAACTAAACTCGGAATGATTTAAAATGGGAAAAAGAATAATTTCACAGGCAAGAGGAAAAGGATCTTTCACGTACAGAGTAAGAAAAAAAGCATACTTACATAAGATAGGTTACCCAATACAAGAAGGCACTGCAGAGATATTAGACTTAATCCACTCAGCAGGACACTCAGCTCCCTTAATGAAATTGAAAACCGGATCCGAAATCTTCTATAATCCTGCTTTCAATCTTGCAACTGTTGGAGACACAATTCAAATTGGAAAGAAAACTCTTTCTCCTGGGAATATTTTAAAAATAAATGAAATTCCACAAGGGACTCAAATTTACAACATCGAAAGAAATCCAGGAGATGGAGGAAAGATGATTCGTACAGCGGGTTCTTCAGCAATGGTTGCAAAGAAACTAGAACACAATAAAATTTCAATATTAATGCCAAATAAAAAAACAATAATCCTTTCAGGAGACTGCAGAGCAACAATTGGAGTTATTGCCGGAGATGGAAGAACACTGAAACCAATAATGAAAGCTGGAAGAAAATTCCATAAAATGAAAGCCATGGGTAAATTGTATCCAAGAACCTCAGCAGTAAAAGTAAACGCAGTAGATCATCCATTCGGATCTGGAAGAGGTAAGAGAATTAAATCAAAGACTGCGAAGAGAAATGCACCTGCTGGAAGAAATGTAGGTCATCTTCACCCTAGAAGGACAGGTAAAAGGTAAATAAAAATGGTAGAAAAACAAAAAGTAATTATTAAATCGAAGGACTTGAGATATCGAGGTAAAACTATAGAAGAACTTCAAACACTTGATGTAAGAGAATCAGCAAAATACCTCCCCGCAAATGCAAGACGTTACATACTAAGGAACTTCGAGGTTGTAGAAAAATTCCTCAAGAAAGTTGAAAGAAAAAACTCTAAAAATAAAAAAATGAGAACCCACTCAAGAGAAATTGTAATTGTTCCCAAACTTGTCGGTTCAACGATTTATTTACATAATGGAAAAACATTCATGGAAGTTCCAATAACCATTGAAATGATTGGACATAGATTAGGAGAATTTGCTCAAACAAGAAATAAAGTAAACCACGGAAGTGCAGGAATTGGAGCAACTAAATCATCTAAAGCTCAGAAGAAATAATAATCAAAATGGCAGAAGAAAAAATACAAAAAACTGAAGAGAAAAAGGAAGAAAAAGTTAGCAAGAATGAAGATAGTAAGACTACTGAAATATCTCAAGCCAAAGACAATAAATCAATTGACAAAAAAGAAAAGAAAGCAGATAAAAAAATAGAAATAAAAAAGAAATATGAAGCGATTGTCAATGGGCAAAGTTTAAGAGCTTCAAAGAAACACTGTATGTACATCTGTAACTTCATAAAGAATAAAAAAATTGACGATGCCATCGCAGATTTACAATCAGTAATAAAAATGAAGATAGCAATTCCTTTCAAGGGAGAAATCCCCCATAGAAAAGGAAACATGATGTCTGGACGTTATCCTGTTAAAACATCAAAGCAATTTATTCCTCTATTACAAAGTCTAAAGGGAAACGCGATTGTCAATGGGCTCGATATAGATAAAGTAAGAATTGTAATCGCTTCGCCATCCTGGGCTTCAAGACCTCTAAGAAAAGGAAGCGTTGAAGCAAAAAGAACAAATGTCATATTGATTGCAAAAGAAATAAAATTAAATCCGGAAAAAAGAAATGGGAGTAAAAAGAAATAAAAATGGAAGAGAAAAAATTTGTAAACTTTAAGAAAGAAGAACTTGGTGTAAAGGAATATATAAAACGTGTTCTTGGAAAAGGACGTATTAGCAATGTCTCAATAGAATACACTCCAGTTGGAGAAAAAATCATCATCGGAACTTCAAAACCCGGATTAATAATTGGAAGACGTGGAGAAAAGATAGAAAGACTAACTTCGATTTTAAAAAGAAAATTCCATCTTGATAATCCACATATAGAAATCAGAGAGATAACTGAACCCTTATTAGATGCACAATTAGTTTCAGACGAAATAGCTCTTCTTCTTGAAAGAAAAGGGTCCCTAAAATTCAAAGTTATTGCATACAAAATGCTTAAAGAAATTATGAAAACCGGAGCATTGGGAACAGAACTTGTTCTTTCCGGAAAACTTCCATCTGATCGTTCTCGTACTTGGAGATTCGCACAGGGATATTTGAAGAAAACCGGAGACCCAGCAAAAGTCGTTGACTCGGCTCAAAGTCAGGCAACAACAAAAGCAGGAGTTGTAGGAATAAGTGTAAAAATCTTAGCTCCGGATGCACATATCCATGATAAAATCGATATAAATGAAGAGATAAAAGCAAAGATAAGAGGACTCTCCCAACCAACAGATTCAGAAGATAAAGAAGAAAAATCAAAACCTAAAAAAACTAAAAAGAAAATTTCAAAGAAATCTGAAAAATCAGAGGAGAAAGAAGAATAATGGCAGTCTTAAGAAATTCAGACATTAAAAAAATGTCTTCACAGGAAAAAGAAACAAAACTTCGCGAGCTAAAGTTAGAATTAATCAAAGGCTCAGTACAAGCAAATAAAACAAATTCAAAATCCAAAGAGATTAAAAGGGCAGTTTCACGATTATTAACATCAATCAAACTCAACTCTCTTAAAAAGGAGTTGAAAAAAACAAAATAACATGGACATACCAGAATTTGGATTGCCCAATGATGCGGATGTGCTTGAAGAAATCGCAAAAACTGAGCAGCACATAACTGTTTCCTTGGAAACAAGGAGATATGGCAAAAAAACCACAATCGTAAGTGGTTTTGACAAGTCTGTAGACTTGAAATCAATTGCCAAAAGCCTGAAGGCAAAACTCGCCTGTGGGGGAACAATAAAGGACAACAACATAGAACTGCAAGGAGATCACAAAAAAAACGTGAGGCCTGTATTGGTTTCACTCGGATTTCCTGATGAGTCTATATCAGACTAAGCCAAAGACAAGAAAAGAAAACAGTTAAAAAGCATCACTTGGACTCCGTAATAGGGAAAAAATGACAGAAGAAAAAACACAGAACAAAAACAAAGAAACAACAAAAAATCTAGTTGGAACCAGAGGAAGAGTATTCAAGGGAATTGTAATCAAAAAATTCCATCATAGGTTAACAATAGAATTTGATAGACCGATTTACATAAAGAAATATGAACGTTTCTATAAGAAAAAGACAAAAATCCATGCAAGAATTCCAGAATCTCTAAGAGATAAAATTAATGTTGGAGATATGGTAAGAGTTCAGGAATCAAGACCTCTAAGTAAGATAATCCATGCAGTTGTTTTAGACGTTGTTAAAAAAGTTGAAGATAAAACAAAATCCGGAGATAAATCAAAATGAATTTCTTGAAACAATTATTCCCAAGAAAATACGAACCAACTAAGAATATTAGAAGATTCGGAGAAATAATGCAAAGAATAAATAATCATCGGGCACAATTAGATGTTGCTGAACAAAATCAACCAATTTCATTTGTTGAAATGTGTGAGCTATCAATTCATACTCCTGCCTATATACGGACTGAAATGTCCAAGTTTGTGTGGGATATATATATCGATAGAACTGTATCCAGAGCAATGGAAGTACCTCCAAGAAATGACCATTATAAAACACTCCTTGAATTTGCAGATAGAGAATTATCAAGATTAGGTCAAAGAGCTCAAGGTATAAAACATCTTGATTTGGAGGCAGTAGCATGAAAGCAGTATCAGCTCGCCCAACAAGAGCATTCAACATTGGATCAAATTTAATAGCTGCGGACAATTCTGGAGCAAGAATTGTTAGAATTACAAGCGTAAAAAGAGGAAAATCCACAAAAAGAAGACAACAGTATGCGAAGATAGCAGACCAAATCAAAGTTTCTGTTCGTGCCGGAAAGCCAGAAATGAAAGGAAAGGTTTACGACGCAGTAATTATAAGACAAAAGCGTTCCTACAAAAGAAATACAGGAGAAAGATTTGCTTTCGAAGATAATGCAGTCGCTCTTCTTAAAGACGACAAAGGAAACCCTCAAGGAACAATGATTAAAGGTCCAGTAGCAAGGGAGGTTCAAGAGCGTTGGCCACAAGTCGCAAAAATCGCTCAGTTTGTACTATGAGAAATGATAATATAACTATAAGTGAAGATAGAAGAAATTATTTAGTTGCGAAGAGAGCGATATCTTCAGCATTAAGGCACACGAACAGTCTTTTAGAAGCAATTAAAAATGGTTCTGTTAAAAGACAGGAATTTTATACTGAAAGAGTTAGAGAATCAATTGGTGAATATAATAGGGTTGAGTCAAAATTATATGATTCTGTTAAAGAAGAACAATTTACAGCAGATTTATATTTCATACCATTAGCAATTGCGACAGCTCATAATTTCACAATAAATAGGAAGGCTGCATAAATATGAAACTCAAATTAAATTTGTTTGGCGCCAACAGAAGATTAAAGGTTAGGGCTGAAGCTGAAAAAGTTATAAGGGATATAGATGCACTATCGGCAATGAGAGATCAAGAAGGAGCAAGTAGACTCCTTGGGGAATATCAAATTGTAAGAAGAAAAATGTTAACAGCAGGGGTTCAAGAAAGAGATGTAAGAACATATGATAAAAGGTCTAGGTTAGGTTACGACATTATGTTTGACCCAGGCTCATTATGGAGGGCAGCATGAAACGCGAATTCTCAACACATTGGAAATCTTCAAAACAGCCGAGAAAGCAAAGAAAGTATAAGGCAAATGCGCCATTACACACAAGGCATAAGTTTTTAAGCACAAATATTTCAAAGACATTAAGACAAAAGTATGGTAAGAGAAGTCTTCCCCTCAGGAAAGGGGATGAGGTACTTGTCATGCGTGGCTCCTTCAAGAAAAAGAAAGCCAAAGTAGTTTCTATCTCATTAGGAAATTTAAAAGTTCAACTTGAAGGAATTCAAAGAGCAAAGAGAGACGGAACAAAAGTGCCTGTTAAATTCTCTCCAAGAGCTTTACAAATTCAAAATTTAATTTTGGAAGATAGGGAAAGAATAAAATACCTCGATAAAAACAAATCCATTTCTCCTAAAAAAACTGAAGAGATTAAAGAATCAAAACAAAAGGAAACAAAAAATGCACCAGAAAAGAAATAACGTAACAAGAAAAATCCCAATAATAAGGAAAGGATCAACTTATGTAGTCAGAGCAGCATCTAGTCATAAGGATTCAGTTCCGGTCCTTATAGCAGTTAGAGACATGTTGAAGCTTGCACACACATTAAAAGAAGTAAAATACATGATACACTTAAAATTATTAAAATTAAACGGAAAACCAGTTAAAGATTTCAAAGAAAGTATAAAAATATTCAATATATTAGAAGCAGACAAGCCTTATATTTTGAAAGTTTTGCCAACAAAACGTTTTGTTTTCGAACCTCTGGATTCCAAACATCAAAATTCCAGAACAGTCAAGGTTGCAGATAAAAAATTAATCGGCAAAGACAAGTTTCAGTTAAATTTCCACGACGGTTCTAATCTCTTATCCACAGATAAAAAAATTAAAGTTGGTGATTCTCTTACAATCTCTTTCGATAAAAAAATTCTTTCTCACACAAGTCTTGAAAAAGGAAAATCTGTTTTTATCATCTCAGGAAAATATATGGGAAAAGAAGGAAAAATTGATTCTGTAAATGGTAAAGAAATCTCTCTTAAAATCTCAGACATGGATTCTTCAACAGAACTAAATCAAAAAAGCCTAATCGCAATTTAAAATGAAGCAAAAAATACAAGCTCAAGAAGAAAAGAAAGAAACGAAGGAAAATCCTATGCGCGCAATGTTCATCGAAAAGATAGTTCTTTCGGCATCTGGTGTTGATGTAGACTTAGAAAGAGCGGAAAAACTTCTGAATATAATTTCAGGAAAGAAATCGCAAGTTATAACTTCAACAAAGAGAATTCCTGATTTTGGAGTTCGTCCAGGATTAAAAGTTGGAGTAAGAGTCACAATTAGAGGAAAAAAAGCCCTAAAGCTATTGGGAAGACTACTGGGAGCAAAAGAGAATACTCTAAATGAAAAACAAATATCCTCAAACCATTTTTCATTCGGAATTCCAGAATATATTGAAATTCCAGAAATGGAATATCAGAGAGATATCGGAACTAGAGGACTTAATGTGACCGTTGATTTTGCTCGTGCAGGATTGAGAGTAAAAAGAAAAAAGATAAAATCAGGTCCTGTTCCCCAAAAGCAACACGTTTCTAAAGAAGAAATAATCAAATTTATGGAGGATAATTTTTCAACTCAGTTTGAATAAAAATTAAAATGACAGCATCAAGTTGGGAAAAAGTATTGAAACAGATTAAACACAAACCAGCCAAGGCTGCAAAATTCCTGAAACACAACAAGCCTAAAAAGAGAACAACTGGAAAGGCACTGAGACGTTGTGAACGTACGGGACAGTTCGGAGGACACATAAAACAATACGGAATTAATATGTGTAGACAAGCATTCAGAGAAATAGCGGAGGAAATAGGATTCCAAAAATACAGTTAAAATGGCACAAGACAAAGTCGCAGACGCATTGAATATGATAATGAACGCAAAGAGAGCAAGAAAAGATACGATAGAAGTAGCCCATTATTCAAAATTATTAACTTCGGTTTTAGCTATAGCAAAGCTTCGTGGTTATGTCAAGGATTACAAGGTTGAAAATGGCGTTCTGAAAGTAACTCTTGGAACAGTTAGAGGAATAAACTCAATAAAACCAAGATATGTAGTTCCAGCAGATAAGCTTGAAAAATATATCATAAGATATCTTCCAGCTAAAAATATAGGAATTCTAATAATTTCTACATCAAAGGGGCTCATGACTCACGAAACAGCAATCGAAAAAAATCTCGGAGGAGCTTTGATAGCTTACATATACTAAATGGCAAGACAAAAATTTTCTGAATCTATTGAAATTCCAGAAGGAATAATCTGCACTTTTGAATCTGAAGTTTTAAAGTGTAAGAAAGATAATATGGAAGTAGGAAGAAGAATAGATATACCCTTCTTGGAGCTAAAAATAGAAGGAAATTCTGTAACTTTAGTTTCAAGTTCAGCAAACAAGGTCCAAATCAAAAAAATAAGAACCCTCTTTGCTCATCTAGCAAATATGTTTCGCGGATTAAATCAGAAGTTTGTTTATCATCTTGGAGTCGCAAGCGTACACTTTCCAATGACTCTTAAAATAGAAGGTTCAAATCTTTTTGTCACCAATTTTTTAGGAGAAAAAGTTCCAAGAAAGGCAAAGATATTACCAAATGTCGAGGTAGAAATTAAAGGCCAAGAAATCACAATATCTTCTTTTGACAGAGAGGCTGCAGGACAGACTGCTGCAAACTTTGAAAAAGCCACAAGAACGAAAAACAAAGACAGAAGAATTTTTCAAGATGGGATATACATAACTTCAAAACCATTATCTAAAAAAACAGGAGAGAGCAATGCCTAAAAAATTTATCAGAAGAGATAGTGTAAGATACAGCAAACTAGGAAAAAATCGTAAAAGTCTACAGAAATGGAGAAGACCAAAAGGCAGACATAATAAGATGAGAGAGAAAAGAAAATCTTATCCAGCAGTTGTTTCAGTAGGATACAAAAGATCCAAGAAAGAAAAAGGAAAAATATCTGGAAAAGAGATGATAAGAGTTTCAAATCTATCAGAGCTAAAAAAGGCAGATAAAAATTCCTTAGTCATCTTTTCTTCAAAATTGGGAGCAAAAAAGAAAATTTCTCTGATTCATGAAGCAGAAAAATTAGGAATAAAAATCTTAAACATTCAAAAAAAGTTAAAGAAGGATAAAAAATGAAACTAGAAAATAAAAAATCATTAATAGCAAGAACATTAAATGTTGGAAAGGCAAGGATTATCTTAAATACATCTAGACTTTCCGAAATAAAGGAAGCAATAACAAAACAAGACATAAGAGATCTTTTAGCAGACCATGCAATCACAATAAAAGAGATTAGGGGGAGAAAAAAGATAGTCAGAAGAAAAACAAGAAGGAAAGCAGGATCTGTAAAAATAAAAGTAAATACAAGAAA
>Ga0066639_10004059_pt1 | contig 12530 bp, 13 predicted proteins | sample CryGeyCG2114_010_2_FD_59504 | JGI IMG/M metagenome (GOLD analysis project Ga0066639, IMG submission 59504) | Groundwater microbial communities from aquifer - Crystal Geyser CG10_big_fil_rev_8/21/14_0.10 | ecosystem: Environmental > Aquatic > Deep subsurface > Groundwater | place: USA: Utah...
GGAACCCCCGCCAAGGGTCCAACGTCCTCGCCCCGAGACAACCGAGTATCGATCTCCCGGGCCTCATCTTCAACTTTATCATTGATCGTGATATACGAGTTCAGCTTAGAATCATGGCCCTTAATTTTTTTTAAAAAAAACTGACTGACCTCAAGGCTGCTGATTTTTTTTGTTTTTACTGCGGATGAAATATCTTTGAATGTCGCCGTATTTAAATCCATTGAGCTCTCCTAAACAACAGGTGGTACAGTGAAAAGATGTCCTGTTTTTTCAGGAGCATTGGCGACAATTTCTTCAGCACTCAATTCTTTCTGAACCACATCCTCCCGCCAGAAACATTCAATCTCGGTAGGTGTAACTAGGGGCTCTACACCCTGGGTATTGACCTGAGAAATCTGCTCAAAATAACCCAAAATCTTTGAAAGCTGTCGGCTGTATTCTTGAGCTTCAGACTCGGTGACATAAAGTCGTGCCAGAGTAGCAATGTGTTGGACGGTTTTCTGATCAATCATTGGAGCCCCTTTTCCTCTTGAGGGTTCTATATAATCCCCTCATTTTATTCAAGAAATGTTGGATTTTTGCAGCGCGCCCGGGATAGGTTGTGACTATGAAAAAAGGCCGCTACCAAGAGCTTAAGCAGATCCTCTCTCACCATGACTATCTCTACTATGTCCTGGATCGACCTGAGATCACAGATTACGAATATGATCAGCTTTTTGCTGAGCTTCTGAAGTTTGAAAAGGACAATCCCAGCCTGGACACTTCGGACTCGCCTTCTCTACGGGTGGGAGGCAAAACTTTGGAGGCCTTCTCAAAGGTAAACCATCGAACACCGATGCTCTCCCTTTCCAATAGTTATTCACCCGAAGACATCACGGCCTTTGACGAAAGAGTTCAAAAAATTTTAAAGGGTTCTGATCCGGTCGAGTACTTCTGCGAGCCTAAGTTTGATGGCCTTGCCCTTGAATTGATTTATGAGAAAGGTCTCCTCACACAGGCGCTGACTCGGGGGGATGGCGCCACCGGAGAAGATGTCACAGAAAATGTGAAAACCATTCGAGCCATCCCTCTTCGTCTGAAAACTCCGAACCCGCCCCCTCTCTTTGAAGTTCGGGGCGAAGTTCTTATGTTCAAAGAAGATTTTGCGGAGCTCAATGAAAGCCAGCAAGAGAACGGGCAGGCTAGCTTTGCCAACCCCAGAAATGCCGCCGCCGGTACGATCCGCCAGCTGGATTCAAAAGTAACTGCCCAAAGACCCCTGCGGTTTTATGCTTACGCCCTTGGGGTGGTTGAGGGAAAGACCTTTGTCTCCCAACAGGAAATAGAGGACTACTTCTTTTCTGTGGGTTTGCCTGTCGTCACCGATTATCTGCAGGAACCACTTCGGCAAATTTGCTTAGGTCCGGAGCAGGTTATTCAATATTATCATCGAATTGAAAAACTGCGGCACCAACTGCCCTTCGATATTGACGGGATTGTGGTTAAAACAAATCTTGTCTCCGTCCAGGAGGATCTTGGGTTGGTCTCCAGAAGCCCACGCTGGGCGACTGCCGCTAAGTACAAACCAGAACAGTCTGAGACATTGATTGAACAAATTCTTGTTCAAGTGGGTCGCACCGGCGCTTTAACGCCGGTTGCGGTCATGATGCCCGTCCGGGTCGGTGGTGTCACGGTCACTCATGCAACTTTGCACAACCAAGAGGAGATCAATCGAAAAGATGTTCGGGTCGGTGACACGGTGATCATTCAGCGGGCTGGCGATGTAATTCCAGAAGTTGTCTCGGTAATTTTGTCAAAGCGGCCAAAGGACTCGGTGCCCTTTACTCTTCCAGACCGTTGCCCCTCTTGCCAAAGTAAGGTGATCAAAGCGGAAGATGAGGTGGTCACTCGTTGTGTGAATCCCTTTTGCCCCGCTATCGTCAAAGAATCCCTGAAGCACTTTGTTTCAAGACGGGCAATGAATATTGATAAAGTCGGAGATCGTTTGATCGAAGCCCTCGTTGACGCCAAGCTGGTCACCTCCTTTTCCGATTTCTACCGACTCACCAAGGAACAAGTTTTATCCTTGGAGAGGCAAGGGGAAAAATCGGCGGACAATATTCTTCGTTCTATTGAAAAGAGCAAAAAGACAACCCTTCCCAGACTGATCTATTCACTGGGAATTCGTTTCGTTGGCGAGCAAACGGCCAAATCTCTGGCAAATCATTTTATTACCTTAGATCGGTTTTTAGATGCCAACCAAGAACAGCTTCTGGAAATTCCAGACATCGGTCCCCGGGTGGCCGAATCCATACAGTCTTGGCTTGAAAATAAGGACCTGGTTCGGGAAATAAAAAAGCTTGAAGGATTGGGTCTTTCGCTGGAAGCCGCTAAACGAAAATCGACCGGCCCCTTGGCGGGAAAAAGCTTCCTGATCACCGGCACTTTGCCGGTCAAGCGTGACGAAGCAAAGGATCTGATTGAGCAGAATGGGGGCCAGATTCTGGGCTCAGTCTCTTCAAAATTAAACTATTTGGTCGTTGGAGACGATCCGGGCTCTAAGCTTGAAAAAGCTCAAAGCCTCGGTGTCCAAATTTTGTCTTGGGAAGACCTCAAAAAGATGCTTTAGAGGTGATCGATCACGATATCGCGAGCCATGACAGTTTTGCGTCCGTCGGCTTTCGCGGCTTCAATGCCTTTTGCACAAAGTTGTTCGATTGCTTTGCTCAAGACGTCCACAGTCTCAGCTGAGGTGTTCATTTCACCTTTTTCTTTGATGAATTTCTTAACTTTACTTGTAACTACCAAAACGTCAGCCATGCCGAGCCTCCTTATGAGATGTTTTTGAGCTTTCCATAAGGGGGGTTGGGGAGCAAACGAATTTGAATTGAAGCTCAAATATTTGACATTCGCGCCGCATTATTTAGGTCCCTTTTTATTGAACGCGTCGACTGACTTTTCCCCGTCAAAAATAAAAAGATGAGCTCTTCTTTGGCCTTTTTGATCCGGTTCGAGCCAAACAAAGGTCTTTTGATCAATAGCTTTCGTACATTCAACATCTAAAAATGCCGGTGACCAGCAGCCACTGTTCAAATGTTCAACCGACCCAATCATCTCGTGACGAATGATGTGGGTATGCCCATAAATAATGCGGTTTACATTGGTAATAGCCGCCGCAGTCGCCAAAATTCGCTCGTCAGGCTCTTTGAAGCTTGAAACCAGTGAGGTCACGTTTCGACTGTAGAACAGAAAAAATGGAAGAAGCATGAACAGCGGGATAAACGCCCAGAAAAACGAAAGTTCATAGAACTGCTTCAACAGAATCATTCCCTGGAAAATTACCAGAAATGCAATCAGAATCAAAAATGCTCTATCCAACCATAACTCCCGTGCAATCATAAATGGATTGCCGGTCGCGGGGGGGGCAAATAGTTCTTTGAGCTCTCGAGCCATCCTCGGCTGCGCGTTGGCTTTTTCCGCGATGAGGTTGATTTTATCTTCGATTTTTAACGGATCTTTCACGGGAGTTAGCAAGCGATCCGACAAGGCAACAACAAGCGTAGAAGTTGCCCCAAACAACCAGTCCCAAACCAAAAAGGGCTGGGCTCGCCAAATATACTTCAAGAAAAACGCGACGTATTCATCAAGGCTCATAATGAAATTGCTTTCAACATGAGGATTAAAAAACCCCATGCCATTCAAAATATATCGGCAGGCTAAGTTTCCAAATGGGAGACGGATACTCTTATAGTTATACCCCTGTAAAAATGGGCTGGCGGGATCTTCACACATACAATAAGGATCATACTGATTTCCATGTTCAATCAATGTGTCCTGATTGCTGATATAAAACCATTCACAAAATCGAACACGAAGACGGTCTTTGGGCTCCAAGTCCAAAGCCGAAAAAATCTCCTCTTGAACATCCGGAAAGTGCAACTCGAGATCGTGATTTCCGATCACAAAAACTGCCCGATGGCCCTGAAGAATAAACTCCCGCAAGGCCTGAATCCATTGATAGTGGTGTTTTAAGATAATCTGAATTTTGAATTTTGCGCGCTCTGGTCGCGGAAAAAGGCCTCTCCTTTTTTCAAGCCACTGAATATGAAACGTCGGCATTTCCGGCATCGACATAACGGAGTCAAAGTCAAAAATATCTCCGTTCAGAATCAACTCAACACTTTCTCCTCCGGAGCGCTCGTGAAGATGCCGCAGAAAGGAACCAAAAGTATCATCATAGAAAAATTGCCTCGTCTTAAACTTCTTCCAAAGGGGAAATTTAGGATTGACGGGCTCGGCCTCGCAGAGGTGCAGATCGCTCACAATAGCCGTGTATTTTGCCGTCTTCATAGACTTATTCTGTCGAAGATTCTGTTAATTTCAAGTTTATCTTATGGTATTGTCATCCCCATTATGAACGTCCTTATTCAGTCGCTTAGAATGAAAACTCCTATCGCACTAGTGGGCATGGGGGTTAGCGGAGAGGCCACATTGCGGCTGTTGCTTGACTGTGGCTTTGATCGTCAACAAATCTTGACCTTTGACGGCAAATCTCCGGCCGATTTTTCTTCTCCTGAAGCTTTGGCGAAAGCCAAACCCAAGACTCTTTGTGTTTCTCCTGGAATTTCTCTGGAGACGCCTTGGATAAAGGACCTTCTTCAAGAGGACATTCTACTTACTAGCGAACTGGAAATTGCTTTTTCATTCTTAACCTCTGAGCTGGTCATTTCTGTAACGGGCTCCATTGGTAAAAGCACTACGACGTCTCTTATTGGCGTTGGCGCTCGCGCCATTGATCCGACCGCCTTTGTTGGTGGAAACCTGGGATTCCCCCTTGCTGACTATAGCCGACAGCTAATCAATAATGGAGTAAAAGCCAAGTATGTCATCTTAGAGCTATCGAGCTATCAACTCGAAAGCTTTAAAAATCTGAGGACAGACGTTTCAGTATTCACCTTTTTAAGCCCAAATCATCTTGAGCGCTACAGGGGATTGGAGCACTACTATCAAACAAAGCTTTCTTTGATTTCAAAAACGAAGAGGGCAGTTGTGATCAACTCTCATGGTGGTGATCTTTTGCAAAAGTCGAAGCCCTATCAGGGACAGCACGCTGATCTAAAATGGATTTTTGCCCACCGGCAAGATCCTCGATTCACAGAGTGGATGATCAGAGCGCCAGCCCTGGTAGGAATTCATAACTTGGATAATTTGGCCATGGCTTTTTCGGTTTCAGATTTTTTTTGCTGGCCGATGGAATGTAGAGACGCCATGCTTTCTTTTCCTGGTTTACCTCATCGGCTCGAAAACTGTGGGGTTCGCCATGGTATTCTATTTTTAAACGACAGTAAGTCCACCACCATGGACTCGGTTCTTCATGCCGTAAAATCAGTTCTCCCGGATCTTAAGTCTTCTGGGCGTCTTTATCTTTTATTGGGGGGGAGAGACAAAAATCTTCCGTGGTCAGATCTTTCTGTCTTGTCTGCAGAAAACTCCATTGTCTTTTCTTTCTTTGGAGAAATTGGTGAGTCTGCAAGAAAACAGTCTGAACTCGAGGGTATAACCTATCCCACTCTCCAAAACTGCCTGTCGAGTATATCAAGTCAACTTCGAGAAAACGATATTCTCTTGCTCAGCCCCGGCGGAACCAGTTGGGATGAGTTTAAAAATTTTGAAGATCGTGGCCAGTTTTTTAAAAACTGGATTTTATCGAAATTTTATAACGACCAGGCTCGATGAGTCGACAGGTACCACGCGGGTCTCTAAAAGTTCTGTTTTGTCTGTTGCCAAAACAACCGATTCTACTCCGGTTGGGACATTGAAAAGCACAAATCCGCCACCAGCGACACCCTGCGGAACAGCGTTTCCTTGAGAATCGAAATACACGATGTTTTCCTGCGAATATTCAGCATGATGACCAAGATAAACCTGAAATGAGTCCTCTGAGACAAAGCCGACAATAACACCGGCCCGTGGATCAAGATTGATCTTTCGCGAGCCCTGCAAATTGCGAAGCCATTGCGCTCGAATCAACGGAACATGAATTGTGGGTGATGAGTCCTCATAGACCTGCAAACACTGAAGAAGGCCTGGGTCCTCGGGGGCCACACGCAAAAAACTCAGCCGATCAATCCACGGCAAACTGATTTGAGCATAACCTGTCACTTTGAGTGGCTCAGAGAGGCTCTGCATTTCCAAATCTGCGATCTGTGGAGTTCCTGAAAATGCATCAAAGACTTTGATATCCACTTTTTCCATTTTTTGCGTCGCCTGGACCTCAACTGCAGTCACAGTTTCATTATCCACAACGACATTGGCATGAGAATAGTAAGCTTTTCCCCGGGTCGCCACCAGAGAGTGCGCTCCCGCCGGTAAGTGAATAAAGGCAAAATAGCCATTTTCGGTTGTTGCTTTCAACGACGGGTCCGGAAAAAATCCGCTGAAGTAGATCGGACGATACTGCTCAAGAAACTCGGTATCAACCTGGACACCAGCCATTGGTTTGCCATTTTCAACGACCTGCCCCAACACTATCGATCCAGTCTCAGGCACGTCACTGGACATTTTTTGATCGTGAACAATCTTTTTCATGGCCTCAATCATGTTCGTTTGAAAAAGAGGCCAACGCTTTTCATCTCCGCTTCGAGACAATACAAGCTCCTCCGCGTAACCTTTCGATTGCACCCGGAGAAGACCCCAAGAGCCCTTCTTGATCTGATCAAATTGAAAGGAGCCGTCGGCATCCGTTTGAGCATCTGCATTTACTGAGGCCAATAGAACTCGAGTTTCACCAGGAACAAAGCGCTTTCCCTTTTTTTGTCGGCCTGCTGGGTCCGCAGCAGCCAACATCCGATTTCCATAACCTTGAAACGAAGAGAAGTTGCCTGCGACGTGGTTTTCGATTTTTCGAATAACAATCTTCGCTCTACCATTGATTTCATTTTTGGCAAATTGCGAGAGCCTATACTCCCCCTCGCCCAAAACATTTCCGCTGTTGGTATCTACGAGTTGTGCCCGGACAGCTCCAGACAGGTTCGCCGTCTCTAGCTGATATGTGCTTCGATGATTGTCCACGCGACCATCTTCCTTTTTGACATCATCATCCACATGAAAGACACGAAGGGCCCATTGTGAACCTTGTGGGCTGGGAAGTCCTCCGACCAGCTCAAGCTGACCTGTTACCAGATAGCCTGAAGACTCTTTTCGCACCTGAACATCTGCCGTATGAATATCCGCGGGCGTTACCGAACGACCGTCGATCTTTCCCTGAACGAGAACTCTGGATGTAGTCTGTTCCTCGGCGGTGATCTCATTCTTTATTTCGGCAATTTTTTGTTCCGCCATTTTTTCGAATGTCGGTAACGACCAGTCCTGATCCAAGGTGCCATATTTTCTTTCAGCTTCTTCAAGTCGACTTCTATTTTTTGGTTTTAGCTCATCAATCCAGGCTAAATCTCGTTCAATTTTTTGAGTACCTTCAACCTGACCTCTCTTGAATACCATCGCCTCTAAAACAATTTTTCTGGTTCTCAACGAGTCCACAGCTGACTTATTTGCAAAACGAAGTGTTGGCTCGTTTAAATGGACGGCGTTCTGTTTTTCGGAAATAGAACGCCACTCCATCTCATTCTGTGAAACTTGAAAGATCTCATCAAAAGCGATTCGAGGTGGAGACGACTTTGAGGTTTGAATATTCATTCCATGATGAATGATCTTCACATGAACTCTCTGGATATGCGATGGCACCGCCACGGCAAACAAAGCCAAAGCCGCGAGAACTGTTATCTTTTTTTGACAAACAGCAAGAGTACTCATGGGTATTCTTATGTTCTTTAAAAAACCCGGAAGCTGTCAATAACGTTACGATCATCGAGACTTTGGTGAAGCTTTTGCCTGAGCTGCGTCGCAAGCTCTTTGGCCTCTTTGTCATCGGTTCCGATCTGACTGTATTCATCACCCTGCTTCTGTTCGACAATCACGTCCACACCAACATCATAGGGTCGACGATCACCCATAATGGAAATCTGCGTGTACTGTCGTATTTTCGACTTCTCAGGGTTAAATTTCTTATCCGACTTACGACCAAAGTACTGGGAGGTATATATCCTCTGATTCGAACTGACGGCTCTGGGCTCACCAATGACCGCCACAATACTTTTACGAATGCCGGCCAAGGAATAGTTTTGATCATCCACCTGGGCCCCGGTACTTGAACAGCCCGCTAAAACAAAAAGTAGCGTCCCCATCAAGGAACAAAAAAGAAGGTGTTGAGCATATTTCATGTTATTTCTTTTGAGCCTTGTTCCAGTCATCCAAAAATTGTTTAATTCCTTTGTCCGTCAGTGGGTGCTGGGTCATTTGCTGCATGACCTTATATGGAATTGTAGCAATATCTGCACCCAAAATGGCAGCCTGTTGAAGATGCATTGGACTTCGAACGCTTGCGACCAGGACTTCAGTCGAGAAATCATAGTTGTCGTACATTTGAATAATTTCCGCGATCAACGACATTCCGTCTTGTCCAATGTCATCTAGCCGCCCAACAAATGGAGAAACCATTGTCGCGCCGGCCTTCGCCGCCAGCAGAGCCTGTACCGTGGAAAAAACCAATGTCACGTTTGTTTTAATCCCCTCGCTCGTGAGACGACGAACAGCAATCATTCCATTTTCAGTCATAGGTATTTTGACAACAACATTTTTAGCAATTTTTGCAAGTTCAAGGCCTTCTTTAACCATTCCATCAGCCTCGAGACTTATGACCTCTGCCGAAACAGGTCCCGTAATTTCCCGGCAGATGGATTGAATAACTTCGAAAAAAGGCAGTCCTGTTTTCGCAACCAGAGAGGGGTTGGTTGTAACTCCATCCACCCATCCACGCAGATTGGCCATTCGAATTTCCGCCAAATCTGCCGTATCAATAAAAAACTTCATATCAATTGTCCTCGTTTGTTGTGTAGTGGGACTATACCTTATCTTCGGCACCATTGACCACGGGCAAAAATTTGGTGCCTTGAGCAAAGAAATCCACATTCATCAGCTGCCGACTGGATCTAACCAGCTCATTCAGTGTTTGACCCAAAACTGGATGCTCATAAGACCCCCAGGCCTCCGAGGCGCAGCGCAAAACAACTTCATCCGAATGAAGTAAGGTGTGCGGAAGATTTTGTCCCGGAATCATTCGAATCTCTTGCGCAAAGGCAAGAACTTCGACAGGAATCCCGTGGATCTTTTTGAGCTCATCCAAAATTTGAAGATAACTGAAACTTGTCTCTAGCTTGATGACAAAAATTAGCTCCGCATTAAAGTCGATCACATCTGGATTGAGTTGTTTTTTATAGATCGAAGACAGTGCTAAAATATTGCCTACCAATGACAGAGATTTGACAGCTCTTTCTATTCCAAAGGCGCCTACCTGCGCATCCAATCTGACAAATATCAACAGCGGCTTTTGAATCACGCTCAAAACTCCAAAATATCTTTCATTTCAAAAAAACCAGATTTTTTTTTGATCATAAACTTCGCTGCAACGACTGCTCCGTCGGCAAAGAGCTTTCGATTAGTGGCAACGTGTTCAAAAGAAAGTGTTTCATTTTCAGCCATCATATGAACTCGGTGAACCCCAACAATTCCACCGCCACGTATACCGATGGGTGGAGAGCACTTTTTCCCAACGATTTTCTCGAGTTCCTTTTGTAAAAAAAGGGCCGTTCCGCTTGGGTTGTCCTTTTTTTTATTGTGATGAAATTCTTCAATCTGAAAATCAAAACCCTTCACTCCCTGAATTGCAGACAGGGCCTTGGCCAAAACCGCCACCCCCAAGCTCATATTTGGTGCCCATAAAACTGCCGAGTGCTTCGAAGATTTTTCGATGTTGGAAAATTGTTTCTGCGACAAGCCGGTAACGCCGCTAACCAGTGGGATTTTCTCCTCTGAAAAAAAATGGAGGTTGTCGTCGAAGTTTTCTAAGGAAGAAAAGTCGATTACAACGTCGATATCCTTAAAGTCCTTTTTTTTAAGACCGTGGGCTGATCTTTCAAATCCTGCCGCTTGACCGTTCCGAACGATACCCAATGAGGCCCGCAGATCAGAACTTGCTTGTAACAATCTACTAATTTCTTGACCCATGCGGCCGTTGGCGCCGATCACCGCGACATTTTTCTTTGTCATTTTACCAGCCCCTTAAACATCAATACTCTTAAAATCTTTTCTGTATTGGCATCTGAGAGAGTCACCAGCGGCAATCGGCACTCTGGGCTGTCGATAATACCCATCAAGTGAAGTGCCTTTTTTACCGGAATTGGGTTGGCCTCAACAAACAGAAGATCAATGAGGTCTCTATTCGCGCGAGCAGATCTCTGAAGCATGACCTCTGGAACAACATGAGATGCGACTGAAATGACTCCGTCTCCACCGACTTCCATGAATTCATCGTAGGTTCCATCATCGCCCGACAACACCAGAAAATTTTTGCCACATTTTTGCCTGATTTCTCTGGCGAACTCTACATTTCCAGAGGCTTCTTTAATGCCGATAATCTTGGGATGCAGGCTCAGTTGTTGAATAGACTCCAACTCAAGACTTGTGATTGTTCGCGAGGGGACATTGTACAAAATAGTTGGAATCGATACCGAATCAGCGACTTTCTTAAAGTGTTCCACTAAACCCCGTTGGGGAGGTTTATTATAGTATGGGACAACCACTAAAATGGCGTCCGCCCCCAATTTTTCAGCGGCAATGGACTCTTCGATGGTCTTTTGGGTGGAGTTGGATCCCGTTCCCATAATCAACGGTATCTCGTTTGGTACCCGCGCACGCACAAAGTTAAATATTTCGTTTTTTTCGGCAGTCTCCAGGGTCGGACTCTCTGCGGTCGTTCCATTTATGACAAACCCTTGAACGCCGGATTTCAGTTGAAATTTAATCAGTCTTTCAAGGGATGGGTAATCCACATCTTGATTCTTAAAGGGTGTTATTAACGCCGTAATTACGCCACCAATAGACTTCATCTGTTTTCCCCCAAATGCACTAAATCAAAATCAAACCGTGCTGGTCCCGACAAAAAAGGTCGTTGGCCTTCTTGAGCTTTTTCTATGACTAATTCTCCACCAGGCATCAATACCGAAACATGCTCCTGTGCGCCAGAGGTAATTTGCAGATAAACACTGGCCGCCACGGCTCCCGTTCCGCAGGCCCGGGTAAAATTCTCGACTCCACGCTCGAAGGTCACCGCTTCAATAGAGTTTGCATTCTTAATTTTAACAAATGTTATATTCGCGCCGGCCGCACCAAAATCGCTCACTTCGCGCAAGCGTTTCGCCAGGGCTGCATTTGGATCCTCTGAAATTACAAAGTGTGGAACCCCGGTGTTTACATACAAACCCTGAAAGCCCAAAACTGTTTTTCTCTCAAGACCAAACACTTCCGTCATAGAAACCCGTACTTGGTTTTTTCCTACAATCTGACCAAAGATATCGCCAGCGCCCGTTAAAAAATGAATTTCATTTTTGGCCATGATTCGGTCATGGTAAAAAAGACTTACGCAACGGGCCGCATTGCCACACATCTCTGCCACAGAACCGTCTGAATTATAGAAATCCCAAGCAAAATCATATCCACTTTTTTTTTCCAGAACGATAAGTCCATCTGTCGCAAATCCAAAATAGGACGTACAAATTTTCTGAGCGAGATTTTGCCGATCTGACTGACTCCAGCCGTTCAAATCGGGCTTTCCAGATAGAGCGTCCACAATAAAAAAGGTATTCTGTGCGCCAGACATTCTCGCAAAAACAATATCATTTACTGGTGTCATTGAGGTTTTTCCTCAGTGAAATCTTCGCTGTCGTTCCACTCATCTTTCCAGTCATCTTTGACCGCCGGTTTTTTCTTTTTCTGGATGGTCATCCCTTTGGTCGCCCGAGAATAGGTTGGCTCTCCATGACCCAAGGTTGGCGGCGTGAGCGGCGGCTGAGGCAAACCCTTAACGCCGCAGCCAAAGAGGGTGGCTATTGCTATAAAAAAAAGACTTTGTCTCAGGATCTTATTCATATCTCTGGATTATTGTTTTTCTTTAAAAAAGTTTCAACTTCCACGGTACGATGACACAGCTGCGGTTCCCACAAATAAGCCCTCTGCAGACGGCTGTTTAGACCCTTACAAAGACTTAAATACTTTTGCCCAGCTTTTTCAGACTTTACCTTTTGATGGGACTCCACCTTCCACTGCCAATAATATCCCTCTGGAAAGTCCGCATCAGACTTCTGGAGTGCCTGGGTTACCTCCAAGGCTTTGGTGAAACTTCCTACCTTCATTAAATATTCAGCCTCCAACGAGGACCAAAAGCTGTCTCGTGTAGACTTCCGAGGATCGTAACTCGTCTTCAAATCCAGGTATTCTTCAAATTTACCTACACAAACAAAGGCCTGAGAGACAACAAGCTTCAAGTCGTCCATGTGTCGATTGAGCTCTTTATACTTGATCAGGCGGGACAATGCCGCATCACACTCATTGTTCTGAATATTCTGTCTCGCAATCGCCATTTCAATTGAAAGGTTGTC
>Ga0066639_10004061_pt1 | contig 12523 bp, 10 predicted proteins | sample CryGeyCG2114_010_2_FD_59504 | JGI IMG/M metagenome (GOLD analysis project Ga0066639, IMG submission 59504) | Groundwater microbial communities from aquifer - Crystal Geyser CG10_big_fil_rev_8/21/14_0.10 | ecosystem: Environmental > Aquatic > Deep subsurface > Groundwater | place: USA: Utah...
AATGGTAGGACACCTCCCTTTGGAGGAGGCTATCTTGGTTCGAATCCAGGTCCCGCAGCATTAGAGCTTCACAACGATACAAAGTGAGTTGATGAAGCTCTTATGTCCATCCGAAGCTCACTAAAAGTGGGGCGAAGGAGGACAGACGAAAAACATGCTTTTCGAAAGTGTCCTAATTTAGATTATCAGGAAGAGCTAACAAACCCCCGAGGTTGTTTACTTCCTACTTTGGCTTTACGGCCAGCCGAATTTTTTAGCCTCAAAGGTGTATAATGCATCTCAGTATGATTCAAAGTCATAAATTTCGCTGCGTTATTCACGGAAGTTTTCGGAAGCACTTCGATCTTATTCAAAGGGCCTACCAACTCTTCACGGAGGCGGGAATAGAAGTTCTTGCTCCTAAACAATCAGAAATAGTCTCTATCAATAATGGTTTTACCCTATTTGAAGGTGAGGAAAATATGGATCAGCGTCTGGTTGAATTAATGTACTTACATAACCTAAAGAGACTTAGCGAAAATGGGCTCAGTTATTTTATAAATCCCGAAGGTTATATTGGGAAGAGTGCTTCTTATGAGTTGGGTATCGCTCAATTATCAAATACGCGATGTTTTTATTACTCAGAATTGGAAGATCACCCGGCATATGTTCATAAAAATGCCATTTGGAGCCCAGAAGATTTAGTTGCTTATATTCTTGAAAAAAATACTTTACCTGAACCACAAGTTAAACGAAGTGAACGAGCAATTCATAAGATGTGGGAAGATTTAATGGTTCCTGGATCAGTGGTAGCGGCGGGTGCAATAATTGAATATCAGCCAAAAAGAAGAAAATCTGAAAAGGAAATTCTATTAGTTAAAACACATAAATGGGGGAATCAATATTCTATGGTTGGAGGAAAAGTAAAAAGAAATGAGCGGTTAGAACAAGCTCTAATCCGCGAAGTGAAAGAAGAAACAGGATTAAAATCGGAAGTAGGACGACACATTTGCACTTTTGATCAGATAAAAAACTCAGGATACTATTTATCAGGGATACAGCACATTTTTATAGATAATATTGTTTCTGTTACAAGCAAAAAAGTGCAATTAAACAATGAGGCTCAGGATTATATTTGGATACCTGCAAAAGAAGCTCTCGAAACATTACCTATTGAACCAAATGCACGACACACTATACAACTCTACGCCCGGAGTTAAAATTTAAAAACGTACGGAGGAGGACAGATGGAGAATGTGTTTTTCGAAGGCGCTCTAATTTAGGTTATCAGGAAGAGCTAACAAACCCCCGAGGTTGTTTAAGTAATTTTTACCATGATCACACAAGAACAATTCAACGAGTGGCTCGCTAAGTTAAAAAATGTCTGGGAGAAAAGAAATCCAGCAGGTGCAGTTAGCCTATGTGCTGATAAGTTCGTATGGTATGAAACTCCTTTTACTGAGCCATATTCTACGAAAGAGGAGATGTTAAAAGAATGGCAAGGAGTTCTCAATCAAGAGAACATCTCGGTTTCGTATGAGATTTTGAGCATAACAGGTAATATGGGAATCGCTCATTGGCACGCAATTTTCACAAGACTCCCTTCGAAAGTAAAAGCAAATCTTGACGGAATCTTTCAAGTCACTCTCAACGATAAAGGTGAATGCACCGAGTTTCGCCAGTGGTATAACTCAAAGGAGTAAGTTTCAGCTTACAATTTTGGGATGTTATTAACTGATAAACAAATTGCCAAGTTCCAGGCTATTTATAAGGCACGGTTTGGTAAGGAAATAAGTCGTTCCGAAACCTATGATAAGGGTGCTAAACTGGTGCGAATGATGCAGATCATTTATAAACCGATGACAAAAGCTGATTATGACCGACTTCAAGAAAGAAGAAGGCAAACAGCTGATAAGTAAGTTTTAGGCTACGGCTAAAAGTTGCTGGGTGGATTTAAGTGTTGTTTCTGGAAATTCCAGGATGTCTAACCAATTTGCTAACCTAAAATCGTTCCATTTGTCCAGCATAATGACAGAAGCAAAAACTAATCGCGGTCAAAAAGAAGGAAAGAGAAGAGACGCCCCCGCCATATTGATCAGCGGTTTTCCAGGAGTAGGGAAAAGTACTTTAGTTTCAAACCCCGGCAATTATATTCTCTTAGACAGCGATTCAAGCAATTTTTCCTGGAGCAATAAAGAAAAAAGAGAAAGAAACCCTGATTGGCCTCAAAATTATCTAGACCACATAAAGACTAATAGAGATAAGGTTGACGGGATTTTAATATCTTCTCACAAAGAGATCCGAGATGCCCTTGTGAACGCGGGAGTTGGATTCACTTTAGTATACCCCGCTCTAGAAATGAAAAATGAATACATTAGTCGATACGTTGTGAGAGGTAGTGATTTGCAGTTTGTAGAACTGCTTGAAGTAAATTTCGAGACTTGGATACAAGAGCTCATGACGCAACAAGGATGTAATCATGTAGTACTTCAACCGGGACAGTACTTATCAGATGTCATAGGTAACATACTTGGAGAACCTACTCGATCGAGATTGAGTACTAGTGATGAGTCTTAAGACTTAGCACTGTTATAACGACGAGAGGGGTCTTGACCGGCCCGCTCAGCAAATCTCAGGCTACGCCAGGTGTACTATGTAAGAATTATTCTGCATTGTTACTATTTGTTATACTCAACCTATGATAAACCCTAATTTTGTGTTTCTTGGCGTGGGTCTTCAGTTCATTGGTGGTTTAACTTACTTAATTGATACTGTAAAAGGAAAAATTAAACCAAACAAAATTAGTTGGCTACTTTGGTCTATTGCTCCTTTAATTGCTTTCTTTGCTGAAATTAAGCAAGGTGTTGGAGTACAAGCTTTTACTACTTTCATTGTTGGATTTGTCCCCTTACTAGTTTTTCTTGCATCTTTTGTAAATAAACAAGCTGAATGGAAATTAAGTAGATTTGATTTGGTTTGCGGTGCTCTTTCGTTAGCAGGATTAGCTTTATAGCTAATGACAAAGGTTGGAAATATTGCCATCTTCTTTAGTATTATGGCTGATGGTTTAGCTGCAGTTCCTACTATTATTAAGTCATATAAAGAACCAGAAACAGAAAATGACCTTGTTTACTTATTTGGAGTAGTAAACGCAGGTATTGGACTTCTCGCAATTGAAACTTGGAATTTTCAACACTATGCCTTTCCTTTATACCTAGTGATCTTATGCAGCATTCTTGTTCTTTTAATAAGGTTTAAGTTAGGAGAATTATTAACTCATAAACAAACAGTTATTTGACTGCAAGAAGTTCCCACACAGTCAACCAGCGCCAGCACAATCGGGGCAAGGTCCGCCTGCCCGCCCGCAAGCCCGCTACGAATAGTAGGTAAGGCGAGAAGGAAGAAATGGGAGGATAGATGAAAAACGTGCTTTTCGAAGGTGCTCTAATTTAGATTATCAGGAAGAGCTAACAAACCCCCGAGGTTGTTTACACATCAAGTTGTTTGTTTTCGGCTTCTTTGGAACAGGTTGTTTTCTTACACATATTTTAGTAAGCTAATAGTAACAAATAGTAAGTTATAAAACAATGAAAAAAGACAAGAAAATACCAGAATTGCTGACCATGAAGGAGACGCGTGAATTGCTAAAGGTTCACGCCAATACACTTCGCCAGTGGGATAAGAAAGGCATATTGAAAGCTGTGAGATTTGGAGCACGGAGAGACCGAAGATATAAAAAAGAAGATATTAAAAAGTTTATAAAGGAAGAATGATTCGAGATATTTTAGAAAACTATATCCAATCGATTTCCTCTAAATTTTCTCATGAAGAAACCAGCGAAATGGGTTATCGTTCTGACTTTGAATTCTTAATTAAGAAGATTTTTGAATCGATTAATGTTAAACGTATAGACCATGATCCAAAAGCTAAACGAGGTAACAAGCCAGATTTTGTCGTTCTCAATTATGACGTTCCAATTTTATATGTCGAAGCTAAAGATATCGGCGTCTCGCTGGATAAAATTGAAAAATCCAAACAGATGACTAGGTATTACGGTTATACCAACCTGGTTTTAACCGATTATTTGGAGTTTCGTTTTTATAGAAATGGTCTTCGTTACGGCGAACCAATAAAAATAGCTCGTTACAATATAAAGAATCGGACAATTGACCCTATTCCTGAAAATTATGAATATGTTGTTAAAACCCTGCTAGATTTCACTAAATCACATAAAGAACCAATCCGCTCAGGAAAACATCTTGCAAAAATTATGGGAGGTAAGGCTCAAAGAATAAGAGATAATATACGCCATTTTTTTTCAATAGAATTAAATAATAGTGATCTAACGCGATTGTATGAAACAATAAAAAAACTTCTTGTTCATGATTTAACACATGATTCATTTGCAGATATGTATGCTCAAACTCTTGTTTATGGTCTTTTTGTCGCAAGATATTATGATAAATCGCCTGGTAGTTTTTCAAGACAAGAAGCACGAGAGCTTATTCCCAATTCCAATAAACTTCTTCGGCATTTTTTTGACCATATAGTGGGAGCTGATTTTGATACGAAACTTAAATACATAGTTGATGAGTTGTGCGAAGTTTTTTCTCACGCAAATGTTCAAGAGCTTATGAAAGAATATTTCAAACAGGATGATTTATGGGGTAAAACTCACGAAGGACATGATCCAGTGATCCATTTCTATGAGGATTTCCTGGAAGAATATGATCCAGCATTACGTAAGAAAATGGGAGCATACTATACGCCTATACCGGTCGTACGCTTTATAGTACGTTCCGTAGACTACCTGCTTAAAAAAGAATTTAGCCTTACTGCCGGTTTAGCTGATGCTTCAAAGACAGTAGCTGGTGTTCACAGAGTCCAGATTCTTGATCCGGCCGTTGGGACAGGAACATTTATTAGTGCTGTTATTCGCATAATCTATGAGAGGCTTCTGAAAAGCGGTCAGAAAGGCCGATGGCCAACATATGTTCACAATGATTTGCTACCTCGTTTACATGGTTTTGAGATCATGATGGCTCCTTATACAATCGCCCATTTAAAATTAGGCATAGCTTTTAGACAGACTGGTTTCTGGGATTTTCATCGTCGTTTAGGTATCTATCTCACTAATTCATTAGAAAAAAGCACTATCCAACAAGATATGTTTGCTTTCGGTTTAGCTGAAAGTATTGCGGAAGAATCCAAAGAAGCATCAAAGATAAAAAATGATACACCGATAATGGTTGTTATAGGTAATCCTCCATACAGTGCGAGTTCCTCAAACAAGGGTGAGTGGATTCAAAATCTTATTAAAGTGTATAAGGAAAACCTTAACGAGAGAAAAATTAATCTCGATGATGACTATATTAAATTTATCCGTTTTGCAGAACACTTTATAGAGAAAAACGGAAGCGGTATTGTGGCGATGATTACCAATAACTCATTTATAGATGGTATTACGCACCGTCAGATGAGAAAACATTTACTTGAAACATTTGATGATATTTATATTCTTGATCTTCACGGTGATGCGAAAGAGAAAACATTAGATGATACTAAGGATGAAAATGTCTTCAATATCCAGCAGGGCGTTTCAATCTCTATTTTGATTCGCAAAAATAATGAAAAAAAAGGATTAGGCACAGTCCATCAGGCTGAATTTTATGGAAAACGGTTAGAAAAATTCAATAAGCTTAATGAAAGCTCTATACAAATAATTAATTGGAAGAGGCTTAATTATCTAGAGCCTTATTATTTTTTTGTACCAAAAGATTTTAGTCTTTTAAAAGAATACGAAAACAGTTTCAACTTGACTGATTTATTTAATTTATATGGTCCAGGAGTAAAGACAGAAAGAGATTTCATTTGTATTAAAGATGATATTAATGAGTTGAAATCAATAGTGCACGATTTTGAGAATCTAGACGAAAATGCACTCAAAGTAAAATATCATCTTTATGACAGTAGAGATTGGAAAGTTGGGAAGGCTAAAAAAGATATTCTTAATCATTATGGCGAAGATATTTTTAAAAAAATACAGTATCGCCCGTTTGATTATAAATGGATATGGTATTCGGGGCAAACGAAAGGGTTTATTGGAACTCCGGGAAAGAAAGTTGGAATGAATTTTTCTCATTCAAATATAGGTTTAATTACCAATCGACAAATTGTTAATAATGATTGGAGTCATGCTGGAGTCACGCAGACATTAATTTCTCATGGTACTTTTTACTTAGGAAATAAGGGACAAGATTATCTTTTTCCCCTTTACATATATTCGGAAGACGGTTCAAAGACAGCGAATTTTAATAAGAAGATTATCGGTGAAATAGAAAAAAATATTGGTAAAGTTGCTCCTGAAGACATTTTTGACTATATTTACGCCGTTCTTCATTCGCCAAACTACCGTAAGAAATACAAAGAATTTCTTAAGATTGATTTTCCACGAATACCGTATCCAAAAGAAACTCAAAGCTTTAAAAAGTTAGTGTCAATTGGTACTGAACTTAGAGCACTGCATCTGATGGAATCTTCAAAGCTAAGTCGATTTATAACTACTTATCCAGAAGAAGGATCAAATGTCGTTGAGAGACTTATTTATAAAAACGGCAATGTGTATATTAACGAAAAGCAATATTTTGGTAAAGTACCTGAGTTAGCTAGGAATTTTTATATTGGTGGTTACCAACCAGCCCAAAAGTGGCTAAAAGACCGCAAGGGGCGGGAATTAACCAATGAAGACATCGAGCACTATCAAAAAATAATTGTCGTTCTCGTAGAAACTGATAGGCTTATGAGTGAGATCGATAGGGTGTTGATTTGAAAGCAATTACTTTTCATTAACAAATAAATTGATCAAATAATTTATAAATTATATGGTTTAACTAAAGAAGAAATAAGAATTGTAGAAGATCAGTATGAGTGACCTAATAAATTTATTAAATCAAAATCAGGGCGTATTGGCTGCAGTTGCAATTGGAATTCCGATCATTGGTGTAATAACCGCTTGGATGCGCAAGGATGGTAAAAATGTTTCCACCGATCAAAATTCTCCCTATATTAAGGCGGGTCATAATATTACTGCTGGTGGGGATATTATTGTCGGTGGCTATAAGACTAGTATTGCGAATGAAAAAAAGCCAGTAGTCACAATTAAAATGGACGGTTTTACTTATACTCGAGGGCAATTAGATTTATTATTTGAAAATACTGGAGATTCAAGCGCTGTAATTAAAAGCCTCAAAATTGCTGGAGACGAAGTAAGTATAGAGGAATTTAGCCTATCTCCTCAGCAGAAAATAGCAAAACATGCAAACGTTACTGGTTTTAAGGTACTGAATGAAAAAATAGACAATCCCAAAATTCAGTTAATATATAAAGACTTCATCACTGGAAAAAAATACAAAACAGTTGGGCTCATCACCCAAGAGTCAAGAGCTGATGGAAAGTACAACCTCGGTAAGTTAACAGACCAACAACTTTTACCCTTTCAATCAAATAATCAGCTAGAAAAGAAAGAGATTGAAATTTTACAAGCAATGAGAGCTGTGATGAAAAGGGATAATGAAGGAAACGCATACTTATTGAGTACGGATCAAACTCCAAATTTTATTAAGGTCGGCGATAGAACCTTTATTAAGGAGGGTGATCCTCTGATAGCCAGAGAATATGAAGAGTGCATACGCTCTTTATTACATAAGGGATTTGTAGAGCAAAAGAGTAGAAAACGGTTTGTGTTAACAACTAAAGGAATTAAGTGGAGTCAAGCAGACTAACAAGTTTTAGTATCGTGTTAGGAAAACAAATTGACAACATAGTTTATAAACTCTACGGCCTTACGCCGGAAGAAGTCAGAATCGTGGGAGGTTTTAATAATAAAAGTAAAAAAGCAATATGAGACTTGATCCTGGAACAGAAGTAAAATCGGTTGAATTTATTGATGCTAATACTAACGAAAAATTTCCTCTTCTTGAGAGAATTGGTAGTCGTTGTCATTTTCGAAATCCAATCAAATACAAAAATTATTCCATCCAATTGAGATTGGATTGGGATGATATAGATAAATACGGAGAACCAGTTTTAGACGCTGATATATGGACTGAGGTTAACGGGAGAAAGTTATTTAAAAGAAAAGGTGTGTGGCATCATACAAAAAAAGAAGTAGACTCAAAAACAAATCAACTTAAATACATATTTAAGTTTGAAAGCTTAGAATTACATATAATAACAAAGAAAACCATTGCGAAGTTCTTGACCGCTAAAGCTAATATCAAAAACTCATTAGCCATAAATCATAGAAAAAATAAGAAAGGTTAAAAAGCAGTTGTTGAAGGTAAAAATTAATATGCCATTTTTATCTAACACACAAAAAAGTAGAAGGGGGTACTCGTATCAATATAAATTCGCATTATGGAAAATTCTTAACCATTTATTAAGAGGAGAGATAAAAAGTGCACATGTTGATTTCCCATTTGGAAACGAAGGCCATTCGCTTGACCTAAAGATTGTATTACTTAAAAACGGAGGTGTTCATGTTTATGAAGTTAAAACTGGTGAATACTTTGTTTCGGATAAAAATGAAGAAATTGGTCAAGTTTTACGAACAAGCATTGAGTTCACCAAAGAAATTACTTCTGGAACTGACTATACAGTTAATATAATAATAACCCCCGATGTTAGGCCTGAAATAATCGAGAATTGGAGAGATTTAATCACTATTAAAGTTAGAGGAAAGAACTATAAAAACAAGAATGGAGAAACACATTTTCAAGTTGCCAAAAGATGTTACCGGCAGTATCAAATTGAAAGAGCGAAACTTACAACAAAGAAATTTGTCGAATTTATAAAATTTGTTAATCTTGAGATTGGTTACGGATATGAGCTTCAACACGAACTTGATTCGAATACAGATATTGAGGATATAATAGAAAGTCAGGTACTCGATCTTTGTAAACATTTTAAAGTCGGTAGTGCAGAAACGGAGATCCCGAGTAGAACAATTATTCTTGAACTTCTTGATGTAATATATCAAGGCTCCGAAAAAGGTAGTGATCTTGTTTCGCTTTTAGTGAAGGTTTTAGCTGATGCTTTAGCCCGAAGACTCCTTATTGTCCAAAAAGCTCAATATCTCGACGGAAGAAGCAAAGAAATTCTCTTGCAAGAAGAATTTGATATTGTAGCTAAAAAACTATCATCCATTACTAAGGTCTCAATTCCAGTTTCACAAACTGCAATTTCAAAAGCCGATATATGAACAAATCAGGACAACACAATTACAAAGGAATAAATTCTCAAGCATGGGCGGCAATGTCGCTGTTTTTACAATTCGTCAGAGCAAGGACACTTGAAAAAATTATCCTTGAGGCTCCGGGGCTACAAGACTTCGTTTTGGTATTTAACGACGGCCACCATATTGTTTGCGAGTCCAAGGATTATAAGGGACCTATCAAACACCCAAAGATTAAAGAGATTTTAGATAATCTAATTAACAATAAACAATTTACTAATAAGGACGAGATTTTAATTGTAGCTAATAAATTTTCTCAAGAGATTAAAAGTGATATTGAAAATTATAAGTATTGGGCTCACGCTATTAAACCAAGACTTCACAAAAAGGGTTTTCTAATAAAACACTTCGATATCTTGTCACAGGTTCGGCTTTGGGAAGTTCCTTCCATCGAGAATCATAAAATTGTCTATGCCCTTTTTGCGGAATTGCTAGGCGTATGGCTACCGCAAGAGGAATTGGAAGCAAAAGTTGATAGTTTAATTGTCAAAAAAATCTATGAAAATTCTGCGGTGGGAGGCGAATACTCAAGAAAAGAGTTGGTGCGGGAAATAGATAAACTCAAAGAGAATGTAATTAAGCATTCAGGATACTTCGACGACGAGAGGGTTAAGCTTGAATCACAGTTGGCTAATATTCTACAAGCAATAGAAGATAATAAAAGACCGGAGTGGGCATCTAACCAATTAGCCTCCTTAACCGCTCAACCTAATAAGATGTTTTTTGTGGTTGATCGTTTTAAAAATAAAACTAATTTAAATCTTTCGGATTGGAATGAATTGTGGGAGTCTTGCACTGTTAGTTTTTACCCTTCCTACCTATTTGATATTTTTGAAAAAAATCTTGAAACTCAAAGTAACAGAAAATATGCAATTGAGTTTATTAGCAGAACAATTCCTAAAATTTCCTCTTTTTATAGATCGAGTTTCCTAGAGGTGGATATGGTTAAAATTTGCAGCAAAATTATTGAGAATGATACGCAACTAAACGATAAAGTTTTTGGTGTAATAAAGCAGCTCATAGAAATTGATAAAAATGATTTTTTTTACATCAAAAGCAAAGGAGATAGAGAATGGGAGAAGGAGGAAATTTGTAAACTCTTTAAGAGAGTATACGAACTCGGCGATAAGAAATTAAAAGCCAAAATAATCAAACTAATCTTCGATTTCTACAATTTAGTAGAAGATGACGGAAAGTATTGGCATTACACTCCTTCAGCTATTTTTGAAATAGTAAAACAATACGTTGAGGCAGATATTGAAGGCAGAATTTTAGAGCTAAAAGAGATTGCTATCCGTCAGTATGCGGAGTTTTATAAAAAGTTTGGCAATAAGCTTGAATTTGATGGTTGGGAATTGATGGGTGGTGGTATTTCTCAGATGGGTAGTGATTTTTCCATTGAAGATAAACATTTTCTCACAAAAGTTATAAAACCCGTCTTGAATGATTGGTACACAAAGAAAAGGGAAAAAGTATGGCAATTCATTATGAAAAACTGCGTTGTTAGAAAGGAATCAAAAGTTTCAAAAGATAAACCAGACTTTCTTAATCGTGCTGTGATAGATATTTTAATTAAGGAGTGCGAGAAACCTGAACACAAAAAAGAGGCTTTTGAGATTTTAGGCGATTTTATAAGGATGAGAAAAGGAATTCCTTGGAAAGCCGATTTAATTTTTCAATCGGTAAAAAATGCCAACTTAACCGATGATGAAAAGTGGACTTTGGTAGAAGTAAGTTTAAAAGCCTTTAAAAACTTACCAGTTAATGTTTTTGTCGAGCAAATAGTTTTTGGTCTTGTATCTAATAGTCACAAAAAGGCATCTAATGCGATTAACAAATGGATAAAAAACCCTAAATATAATGTTTACCATATGATTGGCTCTTATGGTCCAACAGATGGTGTCTTTAAGCTTTTAAATGATAACTTTGACAGCGGTGTTAGTTTTCTAAGAAATTATCTTTCGACTGGCGATTTTATTAATAAAACAAACACTTTTGATACCTATGATGTGGCTAAAGCAGTAGCCAAGGTTATAGAAAAAAAACCTGCGTTAGGTATCAGGTTACTAAAAGAAATAGATAAATCAAAAACCCTTACCATCAATCAGCAAATAACAATTACCGGTGGGCTTTATAACATTCCTGATGAACAGAAAAATACTTTACTTAAAGCATATAAGGAATTCTTAAAACCAGTACTGGAAAAGCTAGGTGATATAAAGAAAATAGAAAAGCGTTTTAATCATCGACACTCTCGTGAATCTTTTGTTCAGTTCGCAGAGAAATTAGCAAAGCTTCATTACTTTGATGAGGCACTCTGGTTAGTACAAATATTTATTAATGATTCGGATCCTATCTTTAAAAATTATCCAGATGATCCTAAAGGTGATTTTAATTATCACCAAAAAATTATAGATGGTGATGATAACCCAACTATAAGTACAGTCCGTGGTTATTGTGCTTGGGTCTTACAAAAATTCTGTACTCGCTATGGTAGAGATTATATTCCTAAAATACTTCCCCTAGTAGAGCAGCTAACCAGAGATCCCAATTACTATGTTCGTGTGCAGGCATGTATTCCTTTGCTGGAGTTAGTAAAAAATCGACATACGGTTTTAGCCGAAAATCGTAAGGAAAGATTTTTACCAATGAAAGTAGCTCTGCATATCGAAAATATCGCTTTTGCCATGCTTAAGGATAAGGAAAATCACAAACTAAAGGCGGTAATGAAACACCTAGCAATGGTTTTTACTTATATGAGGAATTTAAATGAAAAACAGGCAATGCTTGTTCTTGAGACCTTTAAAAATACAGGGTATGAGGTGGTGATGGATGAAGCTGCACCACTTTACATATTTTTTGCAGAATTTAGGGATAAATCATTTAAAGATTGGCCTTGGGGGAATATTTCAAAGTTTGATAATAAGCCGTTTAAGGCTCTCTTAGTAGATTTACTAAAAAATGGTTCGCCTGAGATTAAGTCAGTTCTATCCTGGCAGTTTAACCGGTTGCCGGATGAGATAAGCAAAACTCCGAAAGAGAAAAGCCAAATAACAGTTGATGAAGCGGTTTCCTTAGCGGTTTCTTATTTTGAGATTTTAACAAGTGAATACACACATAGGGTTTTTGATAATATCTACAGATTTATTGAGGACTATATAGACTCATACTTCAAAGACTGCTTTAATCTTTGGACAAAATGTTTAGAGAAGGAACGACCATTTTTAAGAGAGGCGGTAAAAGATAAGGAAA
>Ga0066639_10004062_pt1 | contig 12523 bp, 15 predicted proteins | sample CryGeyCG2114_010_2_FD_59504 | JGI IMG/M metagenome (GOLD analysis project Ga0066639, IMG submission 59504) | Groundwater microbial communities from aquifer - Crystal Geyser CG10_big_fil_rev_8/21/14_0.10 | ecosystem: Environmental > Aquatic > Deep subsurface > Groundwater | place: USA: Utah...
CATCTGGCCGCCTAATGAACTTAACAGGAAGATTTTCATTGTTGATGAATGCCATCAGCTAACAAAAGAAGCTACTTCCGCCATGCTTAAGATTCTAGAAGAGCCTCCCGATTATATTACCTTTATTCTTTGCACAACTGAGATTAATAAAATACTACCAACAATCTTATCTCGTTGTCAAAGATTTAACTTCACAAAAATATCATCGAAAGAAATTGCTGGGCGGCTAATCTATATCGCCAAACAAGAGAAAATAGAAATTGATGAGGACGCCATTGACATCATAGCTAAAATATCACGAGGAAGTATGAGGGATGCTATCAGTTCTCTTGAACAAATAGCTACTGTTGCATCTAATAAAATAGCGAAAATTAATGCTCAGCATGTTCAGAAATACTTCGGGCTAACAGATAGGTTGGGTATCATCGGTGTCGTTAAAGCCATTATTGATAACAATATTCCATTAATATTGGATCAAGTCAATGACTTCGTTATGGCTTCTGCTGACACTAAACAAATAATGTTCGAAATTACAAATGTATTCAGAAATATAATGGTGTTAAAAATACAGAACGTAAATTCAAAAATAATTGATTTACCGGACAATGAAATTCAGGATCTCAAAAAGTTGGGTGAGAAACTGAAGGTTTCACAACTACTAAAAATGTCCCAACTGTTTTCGGATATAGATAAGAAAATAAGCTATAACATAAATGAAAGATGGATTATGGAGGCGACACTTATCAATTGCGTTGCACTGCTTAGAAAAGAAACAGCTTAAATTTTTCATTGACTTCGCCACTTAATTCCCTTTCGGGGAGAGTTAAATGGCACGAAAAAATAAGGCAAATAAGACTAAAAAGTCTAGCAAGCCTAGAAAAAATAGTAAGATTCTTAAGAGTAAGGGATATAAGCGTACAAAAAAAATAAGTAAGGTTGTTAAAAGTGTAGGGAAGAAACAACATAAGCTTAAAATTTCTGATTTTTTATTTCCGATAGAAATTGAACAAAGTAAAAAAAGCATTAAAGAACTTGAAAATGAAATACTTCAAAATGAAGAAATAAAAGAAGTAGTTGACTCAGATGAAAAAACGGAAAAAGAGTCGTCGTCAAAACCGTCTAGAGACATGCTTGAGCAAATTATGTTCAAGCTTCCCTATGTCATTGATCCTCTAGTCGGAACTCCAAAACAAGTCCAAAAAGTATTAGATTCATTGGTTAAGAAAATGCAGCGAGAGCCATCTAATAACGCCATCTTTGACAAAATTCACCTTTATATACATGGATATCTAATTAATGTTGTACTAAAGAAGTTTCCATTTATTCGTGGGCTTCAGACAGTAGATGTTTATCAAGAAACTTTGATTGCCCTAAGATTCAAGGCTATACCTAATTTCAAAAGAAATAAGGGAATGAGTTTTCTTAATTTTGCCAAGATGTGTATTCGTCGGCATTTGATTACGCTTCTCAATGCATCAAAAAATAGAAATAAAGACAAAACCATTAACCAGTCTGTTCCCATTGACACTTCTCCTATACGGGATGACAGTGAAAATCGAGGAACTTATGCCAACATTATACCTGACAAGAAAGAATCAGCCGATAAGGAAATTGAAGGGCATGAGGCATATGAAGTAACTAAGCGAACATTGTTTAATGCCCTATCTGGTTTTGAGAAGACGGTATTAAATGAATATTTGGCTAGCTCTTCTTATCAAGAAATATCAAAGAACATATCAGTTGCCCTAAGAAACAGATATAACACTAAATCGATAGACAATGCGCTTCTAAGGATTCGTAAAAAAGCCATGCACTTAATGAAGTTTGGTAAAAAAGAGGATCTTCCAATATTCCTATTGAAGAGTTTGTAATTATAATGAATCTGCGCACAAAATGACAGAAACACAGATTTTGAATAGTACTCATGCCATTGTAGGATATGATGTAGAAGCTATAATCGTAGATGGGGCATTTGCCATGTCTTAAGCCAAAATAGATCAGTGCTATGACTATCCTGTGATAAAATTTCCTTTCTTTTTTATTTTTGTAGAATAGAATATATGTATAATGATTAAGTAACGTAGAAAACTAAAACAAAGAGGTAATGAATGAAAGTATGTATTAAACAAAGCATGTTGATGGAATCGTTGAATAAGGGAGCAGTTGCGGCATTATCAGACGATGCACAACAAGATACAAGCACTCACGCTTTACTTATTAAGTCTATTAAAATAACGGCTGACGATAAAAATTTTGTTGTCGAATCTGGAACAAATTTCATGACTGTTAAGTATTCAGTCGCTTCAAAAGAAGAAGATGGAATATCTGTCAAAGAATCTGGATGCGTTGTTGTTCCTGCAAAAGAGTTCTATGAATGGACTAAGAACAGCGGAGATTCTAATCTTAAAATAGAGCTACATAAACTTCCGAATCCAGAAGTTGTTAACACCGTAGAAGATAGTGAGACGGATGATAGCAGAAAAATGACTATCAAGAAGATTGGTGTTGTTAAATTGTCTACGGCTAAAAAGGAAAAATCAAACAAGACTGCCGGAGTATGGGAGTTACCTTGTTATAATCCCAGTGAACTTAAAGAAATTATCTATGGCACTAAGTCGGAAAAGCAATTTGAAATCGGTGGATCTCAACTAATAGATGCTCTTTCTAACGTTGGATTTGTTCCATTGGCAAAAGATTGGGAAAAATACATGGATTCAATATCAATACAGGTTCACGATAAGAACTTGTATTTTGCTGCAACAGATGGTACTCGTTGCGCCCTTTATAAGGTTCCAAAGGATGAAATAGTAGAAATACAATCCGAAAAACCATTGCTCATTCCCAAGTCAATTCTAGAACGAGTAGCAAAGGTTATAAATAAGGATGATAAAGTTTCATTCTCATATAGTGAAGATAGGATATATGTTACTCAGCCTCATCTTAAAATGAGACTGGCTAGTCCAGATAAAACGGTAATAGACAAATTTCCCAACATTAAGCTTCTGCTAGAAAAGAAATATGTGGATCTGGTTGAAATGAACAGGGCTTGTCTAAACGATCTACTTATCTATGTTTCTATTGTAAATAGCTCTTCAGCGCTATTCACTTTTAAAAAGGAAGATAACACACTAATTGTCAAAGCTGTATCAGATGGAGGAAAATATAGTCCTATAGCAAAAAAGGCAGACAGCCTAGATCTGTCACAAGATGCCAGACTTATATGGAATGTTGGACATCTTATTGACGGTCTTAAAGTGGCTAAATCTGACAATATTATGCTCAAAATTCCCGAAAACCTTAAGAGTGTAAAGGTTATGGGCAAAGACAATGAAAACCTCATATATTTTTGTATGGTGGTAGAAAACCATAACTACGATGATGTTTAAGAGGTAAAATGTCATCCATACCATCTCCCATATTGCTTTTTGGAGACCTTTATGTTTCCAAAAATAATATCCTAGCTGCCAAAAGGAAATATCCAAATTTAGTTTGGGTAATCAAGTCAGCAACTAAGGATTCACTGAATGATATACGGGCAGTGGTTGGAACTTCTTCTTGGGATGACTCTGAGAAGGTTGTATTAATTCAGGAACTCCCTAACAGAAAAAACGTTAGGGAGTTCCTTTTAGATTTGGCTAAAAATTGTCCCGCCAAGAATAAGCTTATCATTTGGGACTCTAATAACGAAATTGGAGTGGATCATAAAACCCAAACCATCGAAAAAACTTGGGCTGAATTTGTTTCTGGAATTAATCAAATTCAAGGCGCTAAAGTTATAAATAATGGCGATCAGCTTACCGAAAAAGATTCAATAGATAGCGTCAACATTGTTATTAAGAAATTTGAAAACGAAGGGAAGGTTATTGAACCTAGAGACGCTAAACTAATGCTATCTATAGTCGGATATGATAGGGGGATGATAGAGTCCGAAATTAAAAAGATGTGTTTAACTGCTCCAGATCATATTACGCCTCAATTTATTTTGGATAATGCGTTTCCTACAAGTAAGGAATCTCTTTTCTACAAGATGGCCAATGCTATGGATTCTGGATCATACGAGAGTTGTATTGATATGGTCGAAAGGTTTTTAAGTGGTGGAACCAACCATAATTTTATAGCTGAAATAGTTGTAAAAAAGGCAAGATGGCAATTGGCAGCTACGCATCTTTGGTATTCGGGATTAGATTGGAGCAATATATCCGGTAAATTAATGGAGATGGGTAAATTCCCCTCAGCTATATGGCATGATTTTCAAATTGGTTCTAGTGAAAAAAAAGTTCAGTCAGAGACATATCAAGGACCAAAAGGAATATTGGGATATTTGTCTGAGAATCAAGGAATACCAGAGCGAATTTTTAAAATCAAAATTGAAGAAGAAAAAGAGCCCAAAGAGCCCAAAAAGTCTAAAGACGGAAAAACCGCAAAAGTAAAAACGACTCGAAAAGGCGCAGAAGTTATTCCTATGTCTTTTATGGCTGATCAAACAGTTGATTTTGTAAAAAATAGGATTGTTAATGCAAATAGAGAAATACCTTTAGACGATCTCAAAGAAAGGGTGTTAAATAGGGCAATTAAAGTTTATATCTTCGTTCAGAATAAGTTGTCTGAAATCAGATATGGAGAAAATCCTGATCAAGACTTACAGGAGATGCTAGCTGCGATAGTTAACACTAGAATCATTTAGAATCTTCATTATCTTCATTATCTTCATTATATTCATTATCGTCTTCGTCTATATCTTCTTTTTCGTCTTCAAGAGTATCAAAAATAGTTTTTTTTGACTTTTCTTCTTTCTTGGGGCGAGGGTTCTTGGCTTCTATATCTTTTAATTTATTTAGATCAAGTGGCTCTTTGGCTATCAATCTTTCTTCAATCTCTGCTAAAACGAATCTATTATCTAGGTCTACTCTAAATAAAGTGTTGGTCAAAATGAATTCGTAGTCTGAGGGTCTGGTTTTTTGTAACCAAGTAATTGTTGTAACTGGATCTCTATGGAAACTGGGTATTCCGAATTTATGGTGGAAAGGGTCAGCCATAACTCCATTTCTGACATCAAACTTTAATGGACAATCTTTTATCTTTCTGGACAAGAAATGATGGGCATCTAGCTTATTAATTATTCCATGCCCGTTGTCTTCTCCTTTCTTTTTCCCACAGAATTCGCATTGGTTACTAGCCCTCTCCCTAACGGCTTCGCTCCACAATTTAAATAGGCGACGGTTAATTTTAGGTATGGAAGAGAGTTTTTTCTTTTTTTGAGTTTTTTTCATGTTTTCTCCGTGTTGATCTTGCTACTTTCTCAAATTTTTCTGATTTTCTAATGAGTCTTAAAGTATTTTTCCATATAGAATATATTCACCTATCCTTTTGGTGTCGTTTGTTCCGAAACATATTCGATATGTTTCCGAATTATTCTTAATGGGTACTCCTCGTATTTTGAATCCTTTTTTGTGTTTTATCAAAACTATGTTGCCTCGCAAATCCGATATCTTTTTCTTAAGAAGGTTGTGAATCTGACGTATAAATGTTTTACTTCCACTCTTTGTAAAATTGACAAGGAGTAGATGGCATGTTAATTGGTCTTTTGGATGAAGAATAGTCCCACCATTTTGCTTGAGATGACAGCCTGAGTTCGTGAACCATTTTTCTGGCAATGGAAAACGGGAGAAAATCCCTATTGTGTTTTTTCGACGGATTTTTCATAATACTCCCTTATAAATTCCCTTATTAGATTAGAGACGTTAACGGAGTATTTTTTTCTAAGTTCTTTTACTATCTCCGCTTCTTTATCCGTAACCCGAACAATAATTACTTTATCTTTTTTCATGTGTATATATTTATATAAACTACACAATAATTCCTTCTTAAATCCTGTGAATTTTGTATAATATATGAGGTAGGTAAATCTTTAGATCACAGAGAATAAATAGGGCATGAAGATATCAGATGTTTTGAATATATTGACAGCCGAAGGGATATTCGAAAGAAGCCCGATAGGAAGACCATTGACGGAACTTGCTATAGAAACGATAAAAGCCTCATTAAACGACAAGAAAAACTATGATCAAGAAGTTATTCAATGTAAAAACTGTGGTTTTGTCATATCATCTTTGCTTGTTCCATCGGGTTGTGTTTCCTGTGGTTCTAAAGATCTAACCAAAGACATAATAGTATAAGGAGTAATATATGAACGAAGACTATAGAGAAGAAAGAGAGCCCCTAAATACCAGAAACATGTTGGAAGAGGGATTCTTTGCGAATCTATCTAATAAATCCAAGGCAAAAATAGATTCAAAACAGCCAATAGAAGAAACCATATTAGAAAAAACATCAAATATTAACACGGAAAAGCTACTTGTTGAGCTATATGAAATTCGAGACGAGATGATTGAAAGCACTAATGAAATAGGTTTAGGATCAAAAATAGCATCTACACTCACAAAGAACATTAACAGGATCGGAGCATTCATTGAATCTTATGGCGGTAAAGTTGATAATTTTAACCCACTTGATTCTGTATCTGGATTGGATGCTCCTGATATGACTAGTAATGCCGAAAGGGTTGTTTCTAATACTGAGAGATCTTATCGTTTGGGTAAAATTGGAGAAACTAAGATAAGTAAAAACGGCAAAGAGATTATTATCGCTTTTGTTGGTAATAATGGAGATGTCGGATATAAGGCTCTTGGGACAATCGGAGCAAAAGGCGTTTGGATGGGAAGTGAGGCTATTGATTATGTTTATACCCCGGGCGAAGGAAAAATGTCGGTTAGAGCCTTAAATAACGAAGGCAAGTGGATTGACAAGAGCAGTGATTTTAATATCAGTTGGGAGTTGTGGGAGAATACTGGAAAAGATGAAGAATGCGATGACGGAAAAGAAGGAATAAAAACGGCAGAAAAAGAAGAAAATAGTGTTGAAATAAAAGAGGAAGTTAAAAGTCAAACACAGAATAATGATATAGATGAAGAAATTGGTGACTTTCCGATAGAGGAGTTAAAGTAAATCAGTTAATTTTGTAGAAGGAATTTCCAAAAGTAAAACGGAAATACATTAGCATGAGTAATAAGCCTCAAACTGGAATGGATAAGCAGAGAATAGATTTCGTAGAGAGTTTGCACAACTCTTTGAAGAAGCAAGCTGCTAAAGCCATCCTAGAACATAATAAATTTTTTACTCTTGCTACCTCCTACATGGACGATGGTTTGGAAGAGCCCGAATGTATTGAGTTACTTATGATTGATGGTTTGGGGCGAGAAGAAGCGGAAAGTTTCACAGCCCTAGCAATAAGTGAAAAAGGGCAGATCAAAGAAGCCCAATCCGAATACAGTTTTCAGTTCGAAGATTCTTATGGAAAGATATGGTCTTCTTATGACATAGGTAAGATCGTTTATGCCTCTACAGATGAAGAAGCTTGGGAAAAAGCCGAAGAAAGTCTGGAAGATGAAATGAGCGCTGATGCCCAGAAGATTATTTCTGTAAATCGAGTAAGTTAAAATGCCTTCCTTCTCTGATAAAGCAACTTCCATACTTGCCATTCTCAATAACATCAACGAACTCATTGTTCAATCTAGTGATCGTAAGAGCGCTTCTGATGTTATGCGAGCATTGGTTGTCTACGGAAAGAACGTAAAATTTGATCTTCCTGAAGAAAAGATAAATAATTTTCAAACCATACTACTTGATGCCCGTCCGTATACTCTTACTTCTCTCATCAAATCCATCGCAGAAGATATTGTTAGTGCAGATAATAAGAATAAGAAGTCTTAGAATATCTCTTGCCATTCTCTCCTTTTGTTGTATAATGTATCTATAATTAAGGAGAAAATATGTCCGAAAAAGAAGATTCCATGACACCTCCTATGGACTTACAGCGGGTTGATGAAATTAATGGCGAAGTCGAAATGGCTCTTTCTCAAACGATTAATTTGAGTGCAGAAAAAACCCTTCATGAGCCCACCTGTATTATTTGTTCAAGTCCATACCGAGATGAAATTGAAAATAAATTTATAGAGAATAAAAATCACAAAGATGTAATCAAACTTTTCAAAACCAGAAGCGACATTCCAATATCTAATGACGTTATAGATAATCATATGCGATTCCATCATGATAAGGGAATCAAAGAATTACAGAAAATTGAATATATAGGAAGACTAAGAAGGCTCAATAGTGTAGAGCTTACGACATTAGATAGAATAAAAATGGGTTTTTCAGCTATTGAAGAACGCCTTATGGGAATCAATAGTATTACTCCATCTGGTGATTTAAGTGCTGCCGAAGTAGAAAAAATCAAGAGTTCTGAAACGACTAGGCTAATGACGGTTTTCAATCAATTGCTTAAGCTTAAGGCATCTATGTTAGGAGAAATGAAAAACAGTGGAGAGCTTATATCTCTTCCCCGACAGGCTTTTGTAGACATTTTTAACAAGGCTATTGTTGAAGCTAAAAATGATGGTGAAAAAGAAACGTTAAAGAAACTACTTAATGAATTAGCAAATCTTAGTACAAAGACCCAATAACATCGAGCTAAATATGGATGCATCTAAAACCGTTGAACTCATTTTATCTCCTCATACTACACATGACATATGGGACGAACTTCATAATGACATCAATCCTAATGATGTAATCTTAAAAATTTCTCCGACTACCAGTTATCGAATGAGGTTGATTGGACCTTTTATTTCTACCCAGAGGATTTTTGTTCCACCTATTATTAGGTCTAGTTTTAGTAATGAAAAATTAGTTAAAATTTTTAATCAAGATAGTGTCGCCGTGACTGAGGCTTCTGAAGTTATATTGAAATTGAATCTTAAAGGAAAATTGAAAGAAGACGCTTTTTCTTTCATAAATAAAGGCAATAATTTCGGTCAGCGATGTGCAATTTCAAATGTCCTATTAAAAAGTGGTGATTCTAATTTTACTCTTAAGGTTTTTCCTATGAATTGGACCATTTGTCAGTTGCTTTATTCCAAAGGAGGGGAAAATGCTAGAATATCTGGACTGAATGCGAGAGATATAATTATTAGAAAAGAATATCCTCGCACTAATTTACCCATTCAACCCCAGCTTCAGCCTGCCTCCCTCTTTGGATATGGACATGTATCTCGAACCAATGCATATATTAATGAATATAATTCTTCGTGGCAAAATGCACCCAATTGTCGTCCTAATTTTGATGTAGATATAAAAGAAGAGTCTTTACTTACTCAGCCTCAAATAGATTACATTATGCAAAGGGGGCTATTTGATATACCTAAAATTTTGAGTGACATCAACAAATCAAAAACTGGAAGCTACGTCTATAGAAAGGTTTCAAAATATCATATGCCAAAAGAACTCAACGATGTCATTTTTGCAGATATGGCTAAAATTGAAGAGCGAAAACATATTGAAAAAGTTGAAGAAGACATACTAGAACTTCCTATCAGTTCTTTTGAAAACGCAAAAAGAATGCGTGGATCGATTAATTGTTTAGAAGTTGAATAAATAAGGGATATAAAAATATGAATAAAGAGACATTAAAAGAATATGGTTTTAATGAAGTTTATTTGATTCACAACAAATGTATTACTGAAACCAGAGAAGAATGCGATACGTCTGTTGAGTTCGGTGGAAGAAGGTTTAAAACCCCCGTAGTCCCAGCTAATATGAAATCTGTAGTTAATCAAAATACTTGTGTCTATTTAGCCGAAAAGGGGTGGTTTTATATTATGCATAGATTTGATGTTGACAACTATGAGTTTACGAATTTTATGCACGAAAAAGGTCTCTATGCATCTATTAGTGTCGGGGTCAATGAAGATTCTTGCTGTCAATTAAGGAAAATGAGGTCAGATAAAGTCTTTCCAGAATATATAACCCTTGATATTGCTAATGCATATTCTGTTAAAGCAGAGAGAATGATTAGGTTCATTAAGGAAAACTTTTACCAGTCGTTTTTAATAGTTGGAAATTATGCTACGGAAGAAGCGGCTATGGCTCTAGAAGAGTGGGGGTCTGACGCAACAAAGGCTGGCATATCAAATGGACACGTTTGTGAAACATATATGGCAACTGGTTTTTCTAGACCTCAATTTTCTATGGTTTTGAAATGCTCTAACGTCGCTAAAAAACCAGTAATTTCAGATGGTGCGGTTAAAAACGTTGGAGATATAGTTAAGGCAATCGTTGCCGGTGCCGGTATGGTAATGTGCGGAAACTTGTTTTCTGGATTTAATGAATCTGCCGGCGACATAATAGAGATAGATGGCAAACGATATAAGCAATATTTTGGTTCCGCTTCGTATAACAACACTTTAAGCCAAAGAAACGTTGAGGGAAAGTGTATTCTCGTAGACTATAAGGGCGAGATGGACAAACTCTTGATCAAAATAGAAGATGGCATTCGTAGTGCCATATCTTATTCGGGGGGGTTAAATCTTGAGTCCCTTAAAAATGTAAAATGGGGAATAAGAGAGGGCGGAGTTAGACAATAACTATTTTCTATTAATTGTTTTTATTAATTGTTTTTCGAAATCAGACTCACATATTGTAACCAAGATATATCCATAATCAATTAAATCTTTTTCTCTATTCATTGTTTCATCGTACAACTCGCCAAACGTTTTGTGACGAATTTTGTTTATGTCGTTGCGACTAAATATGGACATATTTCCGTGCCAGTAGTCTCCATAAAATTCGTATACCGTTTTTGTCTCTGGAATATAGCCATCAACTAAATATTTTTTACCGTTAATTACTAAGATGACTTGTCTGTTCCTGTCTGTGTTTGGAATCGAAACGCTGTCTAGCCATTTTCTTTCCATTTTTGAAATGCTGTTTTTACATTTTGGACAACCTTTTCCGTTTAAATGACTATTAGGTGTTTGTTTAAACGGACCATGAATAGGACAAGATATTATCACTTTAGCTTTACTATGTTTATAGTCGGTTAAACGGTAATCGTATTTTCCCTCGTGAATTAATGTCGCTTCTTTTGTGAAGTTTTCCGTGTTAGAAATGGCATTTTTTGCACATCTTGGGCAGCCTCTCCCTGTTAAATGGCTGTTAGGCTCCTGTTTAAATATTCCATGAAACGGACACAATATGTCTATTTTACAATGTGTGTTCGTATAGGTTGAGAACGCATAATCGTATTTGTTTTTGTGAACTAAACTCGCTTGTCTTATGAATAATTTTAAGCTCTTTTTCTCATTTTTTGCACACTTTGGACAACCATTATGGGCGTTTATGTGGGCACTTGGAGTTTGTGAAAAACTATTACCACAACCTAGACACTTTATTTTTATCTTAATGTTTGACTTTTTGTATATCGCAGAAGAATAATCGTACTTTTTGCCATGAACCTTGTTGGCTTTATTTGTAAATTCTTCGATTGTTCTCGTTCTTTTTATTGAGACATTTTGCATGAAACATTTTGGGCAACCTTGACCTTTTAAATGACCATCAATGGGGCGTTGCCAAAAATTTCCGTGAATTTTGCAGATTATATTTACTTTAGTGTTAAAATTAACATAATTACAATAAGAATAGTCATATTTTTTCCCGTGTATTTTTTCAGCTTTTTGTATAAATTCTTCCTGAGTCAATTTGGCAGGCATATGGTTCTCTCTTTTTGTATAATATTATACGACGTTGTGGGACAGCAGATGAATACTCTCCATCTGTTTCTTAAGTGCTACTAACGCTTAAGATTACCACACTTTATAATTCGTAAAATCAGATTGAAAATCCTCTACAAACATGTATAATGATTCGAAAGGAGTTATATATGGCGCTTAATAGATTGTTCGGCATGTATACGTATTTAAGCGGAAGTATTGATTTTTCTCCAGACAAAGGAAAGGGATGGAGAGATGAAATAACTCCATTTCTAGAGAACATGAACGTAAAGGTGCTGAATCCACTTAAGCATGTATTTTATGGAACGGACACGATAGATACTGTAAAAAGGCCGCTAATGACAAAAATGCTTGAAGAGGGCAGATATGATGAACTAAGAGAAGAAATGAAACTATTGGTTAGATGCGACTTAAGATGCGTAGATTTAAGTAGCTTTTTGGTTGTTAACTACGATGTTAGTCGTCATTTGTGTGGAACGATAGAAGAAATGACCGTAGCCAACAAACAAGTAAAGCCGGTTTTGATTGTAACTGCAAATGGAGACAAAAAGAAACTTCCAAGTTGGCTATATGGGAGGTTTCCATCTTCTCAAGTTTTTGTTTCGTGGGAAGAGCTTAGATGCTACTTGACCGCAATCAATAGCGATCCAAATTATCAGTTTACGGAAGCAGACAAAAAGCGGTGGTTGTTTTTTGACGGTCCACACATGGGGTAATTATGAGATTCTATTTTGACCCAATTAAGCCCATGGTAGGATTGGAAAGAACGATTATAAAATTTCTGTTTTGGCCTAGAAAATTTAATAACGAGTTGAGATGGTTTGAATTCTCCTTACATTAGAAAATCAAATGCCGAAATGTAATGAGGCTTTTGCTAACTAAGAACCTCCGTGGCT